>Ga0070715_10000005_pt1 | contig 298716 bp, 256 predicted proteins | sample LARL111metaG_FD_71394 | JGI IMG/M metagenome (GOLD analysis project Ga0070715, IMG submission 71394) | Corn, switchgrass and miscanthus rhizosphere microbial communities from Kellogg Biological Station, Michigan, USA - LAR L11-1 metaG | ecosystem: Host-associated > Plants > Roots >... | reverse complement strand
TGCTGCGGGTCCTCCAGGAGCGCGAATTCGACCGCTTGGGGGGGCGAGAGCGGATCCAAGTCGATGTTCGCATCATCGCTGCAACGAATCTTGACTTGATAGCCGCCGTGGCGGACGGCACGTTCCGCGAGGATCTTTTTTATCGGCTCAACGTATTTCCCCTCGAGATGCCTCCGTTGCGGGAACGGCGAGAAGACATTCCCATGCTGGTAGAGTACTTCATCGATCGCTACGCGCGGAGGGCCGGCAAGACCTTCCGACGGGTAAGCAAGCGGGCACTCGACCGTCTGCAGTCCTATCCGTGGCCCGGAAACGTGCGCGAGCTGCAAAACGTCATCGAGCGGTCTGTGATCGTCTCGGACGGCGATGAATTCACGGTCGACGAAAGCTGGCTGTCCGCGGGGCCGGGGATTAAGAGCCGGGTCGGGTTGCCCAGCTCGCTGGCCGCGTACGAGAAGGCGATCGTCGAGGATGCCCTGCGTGCCAGCCGCGGGCGCGTGTACGGATCCTCAGGAGCGGCGGCCCGACTCGGGATTCCGCGTTCGACGCTTGAATCGAAGATTCGCGCGCTGAAAATCAACAAGAGTCGATTTCGCACCCGGACGCTGAAGGCATTCCTGACGTGACATTGTCCAGGATTTCGCCATTGGCAAAATTTCGCGCGTCTGGCAACTATCAACACCCTTAAGTGCTGGTGGGTAACAGTCGGGAGAGCCGAATCCTGAAAAGGCCGGCGTCGGCGGTTCGATTCCGTCCCTGGCCACCATCTTTTCAATAACTTAGCGAGAGTCAAAACCGCGTAAGAATTTTATAGCGCGTACAATACGCGTACATCGGTATTGAAATGGCTTCGCACATTGGTTCCACATTCCCCGTCCGGTGCTGCTCTTGCTGCTGATGTACTGACGTGCCAACTTGGGATAGCGCGCTCCGTCATCTTGATGGTCCAACAGCCCAGGCTCCCGACGAGTTCGGAGAGGCCTCGCGCACTATTCGACTCGATTTACGTCAGCCCACGCCTGAAACACTTTTTGGGACGGGTTACGAATACCAGCGGAGCACTAGCGTTAGATTCATGCTAAGCAAAAAGTCTGAAAGCGTTAGCGGTCGGGAAGATGTTAGAGGCCTTAATCGATATGAGTTTCGACATAGATCTCGCGGCAAAATCTCAGCAAACGCTCCAAGGTGCAACTTACAGGTCTTGGTTTATCACGATATATTAAAGACGTTCGCCTTCTGCTCTTCGTGCCAAAATAGAATATCGGGAGCGTGCCGATTGTGATGTGCGCGCCGAGTGAGCCGGCGAACGAGGGCATGACCCCGATCTTTTCGCCGACGTAAGCGGAACTCACCTTATCAAGCCCCAGCCCGCCGTAGGCTTCTGGAATGTCCACGCGCAGCAGGTCTAATTCGCCGGCCTTCAGCAACAGTTCGCGCGTCAGCGCCCAATCCTTGTCATAAATCTCCTGCTCGCGCGGTATGACTTCAGTCCTCATGAAATCTTTGGCAATACGACCGAACATCTGCTGCGCGGGTGAGAGATCTTCGCGCGTGAACACCTGATGTGCCGTTACGTTGGCGCTCAAAAAACTGCCACCGCCACTGAATTCAATAGCATCGGTTTTTGTTGCCATATTAAGAAGGATTCTTGGCCGGTCGTAATCCATCAATGCAGAGGACACACCTATCCAGCATGGGTACTACATCCGACGCAAGATCAATGTGTGTTAATCTCACTTCTCTGAAAGCGACAAAACTATTCGGCGTCGGTTATTGACGCGGCGCGGCGTTCGGATGTATAAATTACCTACCGGACGGTCGGTAAGATAGCACTGTGGCGGTGCGCACACAATACTTGAGCGCAGCTCACCGGCCCCTCAGAGGGACGAGAATGAAAGCACAAAGAAAAACGGCTTCGAATGACGAGCGCTTGGCTGAAATTTACCGCACGGCAGCCCAGATAATTCTACGCAAGGGCTATGATGCCACCTCCGTCAACGACATCGCCAACGCGCTCGGCATGACGAAGGCAGGACTCTATCATTACATCAACGGCAAGAAAGAGCTGCTTTTCGACATCATGAATTTCGGTTTGGACGAGCTTTGTGAAGAGGTAGTGACACCCGCGCAGGCCATTGCCGACACGGGCGCACGGCTCCGCTTTATCATCGCCAGCCACGCGCGATTGGTGACGAGAGGGCAGGGGGCCATCACCATCCTCGTTGATGAGGTCATGGCGCTCACGCCCGCCCAGAATAGAATGATCACGCGCCGGAAGCGCGAGTACTTTGATCGCCTGCGGGAAGTCCTGAATCAACTTAAGGCAGAAGGGAAGCTGCACGATGTGGATACGACAGCAGCAACTTTCAGCCTCCTCGGCATGATCAATTGGCTGTCGCGCTGGTTTAGACAGGACGGCGCTCTAACAGAGGAGCAGATTGCGGAACAGATCGCCAAGATCGCTCTTCACGGGTTATTGCGCCCCGAATCACGCGCGGCACAGCGAGGGTTCCAGGTGATTAGAGACTGAAGCGTTGCATCCTCTGCGCAGATGCTCACGCCTTACCTCTTGCCGAACTCTCTCAGCGCCGCAAATGAGCGCGAAGAGCTTCGCCGCGTTAACTCCGGTTTCAAATTAAGCAGCACTACTTGTTTATGAATATCCTCGTTTGTCTGAAGCAAATTCTCGACCCGGAGATACCGGCGCGCGACTTCCGCGTTGATACCGCCAGGCGCGAAGCGGAGCGCGGCTCGGCCAATCTCGTCACCAGCATCTTTTGCGAGAACGCGCTCGAAACGGCGCTGCAACTTCGCGAGCGCGCCGGCAGCGCGAAGATCACACTGCTCTCTTACGGTCAGCCTTCCTCCGAAGACTCTCTGCGCAAAGCGCTGGCGATGAAGGCAGACGCCGCCGCGCTTATCGTCAACGATGGAAACGCGAATCCCGACCCGCTCACAGTAGCACGCGTCCTGGCCGCCGCGATCCGCAAGCTGGGCACGTTTGATCTGATTATGGTCGGGCGCGAAGCAGGCGACTGGGGCGCCGGGCAGACGGGCGGGCTGATCGCGGAGGAGTTGGGAATGCCATGCGTCTCGTTCGTTGATCGGATAGAGTCGGAAGGCGGCCAGCTGAGACTCAAGCGACAGACGGACACCGGCTGGGAGGTGCTCGAAGCCGAGCCGCCCATCGTCGTCACCGTCACCAATGATGAACACAACCTGCCGCGCATCCCGAAAGTGCGCGATGTGATGATGTCGTATCGGCAGCCGCTGACCAAGTGGACGCTCGATGATCTCGGCATTGAGGCGAACGAAGCGCGCGCCGGAAACACCTACTACCAGGTGGCCGAACTTTTCATCCCGCAGAAAGAGACGCGCTGTAAGTTCGTCACAGGCGACACGTTGGATCAAAAAGTAGAGTCTTTCGCCAAGCGCATAGTCGAAGTAACGAGTGCGCTTTAGGCAAATTCAAAGCTGACGGGCCGCTTTTTGGCTCTCATACCCTGAAATAAATAACTCGCAGACGAGCAAGCGTCTGCAACCCGATCAATGAACGACGTTGCTATCTGTCTCTTCGCCTCCACTGGTTTTGACAAAGCCGCCCAGGGACTCGCGGGCGCCGGGCGACGCTTCGCTGACGAGCTGGGCGGACAGTTGCGCGCCGTCGTCATCGGCGCTGGTGCGGACACGCTCGCATTGAAGGTCGCGCGCCTCTGCGATACGGTGATCGTCGCCGATCAAGCCGAGTTGGCTGAGTACCAGCCGGAGACTTGCTTGAGTGCGCTGGCGCGTTTGTGCGCCGACCTCTCGCCGCGCGCCGTGCTACTCGCCGGCGACACTTACAGTCAGGAGATTGCGCCTCGCCTCGCTTACCGGCTTGGCGGCAGTGCCGTAGGCGATTGCCTAGAAGTGCAGGTTGAAGGTGACGCGTTGCGCGTCAGCCGTCAGGTCTATGGCGGTAAGGCGCAGGCCGTGATCGAACTGAAGCGCATGCCCGCGGTCGTCTGGCTGCGCGCCCGCTCGTTCGCCCCCGCCCCGGCCCGAGCCGAAGTGGGCGAGGTCACTCGCGCCGCGTTGGACATTCAAGCTGACACACGGACGCGCGTCGTCGAGCGCAAGCGCGAAGAAAAGGGCGAGGCGCGGCTCGAGGAGGCGCGCGTGATCGTCTCCGGCGGGCGCGGCATCGGCGGGCCTGAACCGTTCGAGACCGAATTGCAGCCGCTCGCCGATCTGTTGGGGGCGCAGATGGCCGCTTCGCGCGCGGCGTGCGACGCGGGCTGGGTGCCGCCGACGTGGCAGGTCGGGCAGACGGGCAAGAAGGTCACGCCGGATCTGTACCTCGCCATCGCCATCACGGGCGCGAGCCAGCACATGGCCGGCATCTCCGAGGCGAAGACTATCTCAGCGATCAACACAGACCCGGACGCGCCGATCTTCAAGCACTGCCAGTTCGGCATCGTCGAAGACTATCGCAAGGTCGTGCCGTTGCTGCGCGAGAAGCTCGCCGCACTACAGAAATGAACACCGCCGACGCCACGCGACAGATTTACTGGAACATCTCCCACATCTGGGTGATGTACCTCTTGCTTCTGCCGACGGCGGCGGTCGCCGGTTACGGCATCTATCGCCATTTCGGTCGCTGGCGACGAGGTCTGCCCGCCGCGCGCTTCGACCGCCCCGTGGAGCGCGTCCAGTTGGTCGCCAGGCACGCGCTCGCGCAGAAGCGCACGTCGCGCAACCGTTACGCGGGTCTCTTCCATCGGCTTATCACTTACGGCTTTATCATTCTCACGATCGCAACGACGGTCGTGGCGCTAGACGCAGACTTCGGCACCACCATCATGCGCGGGCGCTTCTACCTCTACTTCCAGTCGTTCGTCGTTGACCTGTTCGGCGCGCTCGTGATGCTCGGTATTGGGATGGCCGCCGCGCGGCGTTACCTCAAGCGCCCGAAGAAACTGGTTTACACGAACGAGGCGTCATTGATTCTGGCTGCGATCTTCCTGATGTGTCTGCAAGGATTTCTGATCGAAGGCTGGCGCATCGCGGCGACAAACGACCCCTGGGGCGCGTGGTCGCCGTTCGGAAACCTCATCGCGCACGCCTCGCGTTGGCTGATGAGCGTCAAGGCGATGCAGTGGGCGCACTGGGGGACTTGGTGGTTTCACCTCGTCGTGAGCTTCGCCTTCATCGCGTGGCTGCCCTACACGAAGATGATGCACGTCATCACCGCGCCCTTGAACATCTACACCGCCAACCTCGTTCCGCTGGGCGCAACGCTCAAGCATATAGACTTCGAGAAGACCGAAAGCTTCGGCGTCAACTCGCTCAGGGGTTTTACGTGGAAAGACCTGCTCGACCTGGACGCCTGCACTGAGTGCGGGCGCTGCACGGCAGTTTGTCCCGCGCACATTGTCGGCAAAGAACTCTCGCCACGCGACATCATCCTCCAACTGCGCGACCTCATGCACGAACGCCCGCGCGAAGCGTTCGGTCTCGTCCCAGCAAACGGTGTGAGGAACGGCGCGAGAGCAGTCGGCGCCGACGCTGGTCTGACACCGGCCGACCACGAGCCGACGACGGACGTCGAGGCCCGCAAGCCTTTGGCGATCATCGGTGCAGTGCCGGCGACTTCGCCCGTCTCGCTCTGGCAGTGCACGACCTGCGCCGCGTGCATGGAAGCTTGTCCGGTCTTCATCGAACAGATGCCGAAGATCGTAGACCTGCGCCGTCATCTGGTGATGGAGGAGGCCGATTTTCCCGATTCGATGCAACAAGCGATCACCTCGCTGGAAAAGCGTGGGCATCCGTTTGGCGGTACGCAGGCTACACGCGTTGATTGGGCGCAGGGACTAGGTGTCAAACACGTCAGCGAGGTGAAAGACGCCGAGGTCCTTTTGTGGGTCGGCTGCGGCGGCGCGCTCGTCGAGCGCAACCAGAGGGTGACTCGCGCGACCGCACAACTGCTGGCGCAGGCTGGAGTCAACTTTGCCATCATGGGACGTGAAGAGAAGTGTTCGGGCGATCCCGCGCGGCGCATCGGTAACGAGTTTTTGTTCGAGACGCTGGCTAAAGAAAACCTCGACAATCTGAACAAGTACAAAGTCAGGAAGATCATTACCGCCTGTCCCCACTGCTTCAATACGTTCAAGAACGAGTATCCGCGGTACGGCGGCAGGTTCGAGGTTTACCATCACAGTGAGTATCTGGCACACCTGGTTAGTGCGGGCAAGCTCAAACCGCTCGCCGAGTCGGAAAGAAAGATCACTTTCCACGACCCATGCTATCTGGGTCGGCAGAACGGCGTGTACGACGCGCCGCGTACGCTCGTGCGAATTTCGTCGCGCAAAGAACCAGCCGAGATGGCGCGCAGCCGCGAAAAGAGTTTTTGCTGCGGCGGCGGTGGGGGAATGAGCTTTATCGAAGAACCTCCCGACCAGCGCGTCAATCAAGAAAGGGCGCGTGAGGTTTTGGACACCGGGGCTGACACAGTCGCTGTTGGTTGCCCGTTCTGCATGACCATGCTCGAAGACGGCATCAACGCGCGCAAAGGCTCGCGGGACGTCTCGGTGATGGATGTTTCCGAACTTCTTTGGGAAGCAGCGAAGCCGCGCGTCGCGCTGGAGACAAACTTAAACGTCTGAAGGACCATTTATGGACTTGAATCTGACACCGATTGAACAACAGTTCCGCGATGAACTCCGCGCCTGGCTCACGACCAACGTGCCCCCCGAGTGGACGGGCGGCGGCCTCGGTGCCGAGCGCAGAGACGACTACATCAACTACTTGCGCGACTGGCAGCGCAAGCTCTACGAGGGCGGGTGGGCAGGCATCTCCTGGCCTAAAGAGTACGGCGGGCGTGGTGCATCGCTCATGGAGCAAGCTATCTTTCAAGAAGAATTGGCGCGGGCCAACGCCCCGCAGTTGATCGGCACGATCGGCCTGTCGCTGGTTGGTCCGACGATCATCGTCATGGGCACGGAAGCGCAGAAATCGCGCTACCTCGCGCCGATTCTTTCCGGCGAGGAGATTTGGTGCCAGGGATTCTCCGAGCCGAACTCAGGCAGCGACCTCGCCTCGCTCGGGACGAAAGCCATTCGCGACGGCGATGACTTCATCGTCAACGGTCAAAAGATTTGGACCAGCTTTGCGCAGTTAGCCGATTTGTGTCTGCTGCTGGTGCGCACCGACTCACAGGCGCCAAAGCACAAAGGTATCACCTGCCTGCTGGTAAACATGCGCCGCGAAGGAATCTCAGTGCGCCCCTTGCGGCAGATGTCCGGGGACTCGGGCTTTAACGAGGTGTTCTTCTCGAATGTCCGCGTGCCGGTCTCGAAGGTGCTCGGCGAAGTCAACCAGGGTTGGACCACTGCAATCACCGCCTTGATGAATGAGCGTGCCAATCTCGGAACGGGGATTCAGGTCGTCTTCAAACGTAACCTCGCGGCCCTGATCGCGCGTTCGCATACCATCGAACGCAACGGTCGGCGTGCGAGCGAGGACCCGGTCGTCAGGCAAAAGCTCGCCCAAGCCTACCTCGAGCTGGAAATCTTTCGCTTGAATACAAACCGCGCGCTGACTTCATTAAGCAAAACCGGCGTCCCGGGTCCAGAAGGCTCGATTCAGAAGCTCTACTGGAGTGAATGGAACCAGCGCTTGCAGCAGACTGCGCAGGAGATCCTCGGCCCCTACGGGCAGCTTTCCGCATTCGACAACGGTATGTGGCAGTACGGTTATCTACGCACGCGCGGCAACACGATTGAAGCAGGCACTAGTGAAATCCAACGCAACATTATCGCCGAACGCGTGCTCGGTTTACCGAAGACTTACTAAACGAAATGTCCGTTGTCAGTGGTCCGTAGTGCGGTTACCACTGACGACTGACAACTGACCACTGACAATCATGGACTTCGATCTCAGCAAACCACAGAAGCTTCTGAAGGACTCGGCGCGCGATTTTCTGACGCGCGAGTGTAACCTGGACCACGTGCGCGAGTTAATGGAAACCGATACGGCGCACGACGACAAGCTCTGGCAATCGATCGCCGACCAGGGCTGGACCGGGCTGATCATCCCTGAAGAGCACGGCGGCCTCGGCCTCGGTCTGGTGGAAATGGCGGTGGTCGCGGAGGAGATGGGGCGCGCCTGTTTGCCGGGAGCGTTTCTCTCGACGCTCACAGCCGCCGCGCTCGTTGAGCGCGCGGGCAGCGCGGAGCAGCGCCCGAAGTACCTTGAACCAATTGCGGCGGGGGAGTTGAAAGCGACGGTCGCGTTTCTCGAGGAGGGCGCGAGCTGGGAGGTAGACGAGATCAAGCTCAAGGCCACGCGCGAGGGTGGCAACTTCCAGCTTTCGGGAAGAAAACTTTTCGTGCCCGACGCCGCCATCGCAGACTTTCTGATCTGTGTGGCGCGCGACGGAGACGGTCTCGCGCTCCTGCCCGTCGAGCGTGGTGCGGAAGGTCTCCAAATAAAGGCGACGCCTTCAATGGATGCGACGCGTAAGCTCTACGAGGTAACGTTCGCTGACGTCAGTGTGGCAGAGGCGGATGTGTTCGGCGCCGACGGTAATGCACGGGGCGCGCTTGGTCAGGCGATCGAGGTTGCGACCGTGGCGCTCTGCGCTGAGATGGTGGGCGGAATGCAGTGGGTGCTCGATACGACGGTCGAGTATGCGAAGACGCGCCAGCAGTTCGGTCGCGCCATCGGCTCTTTTCAGGCCGTGCAGCACCAGTGCGCCGACATGCTGTTGATGACGGAAAGCGCACGCTCGGCCACTTACTACGGGGCGTGGGCCTTGACCGAAGGCGACCCGGCGGCGAGCGTCGCTGCCTCGATAGCCAAAGCTTACTGCTCGGACGCTTACCGTGAGGTCGGTAACCGCGGCATACAGGTGCACGGTGGCATCGGCTTCACCTGGGAGAACGACCTACAGCTTTATTACAAGCGGAGCAAATCGTCTGAGACGCTCTTCGGCGACGCCACGTTCCACCGCGAGCGCATCGCACGCATCATCGTGGACGACGATGCGGCAGCCGCGCGCGCGAGTAGAACAGGCGGCAGAGTCGGAAGCGGCGGCTGATGTCACCGCGAACGCAGCTGCTTCCGAATGACCTTTGAACAAACGAGAGACAAGAGGATGACGGCAAACATTAAAGAGCTATTCGATCTCTCCGGGCGAGTGGCGATTGTTACCGGGGGCTCGCGCGGCTTGGGCAAGGAGATGGCCGAAGGGCTGGCCGAAGCGGGCGCATCGCTTATGCTCTGCGCGCGGCGCGAGCAGTGGCTGACGCCGACCGTGGACGAGATGCGCAGGCGCGGCTTCAAGGTCGAAGGCATGATCTGCGACGTGGCGAATCAGGAACAGGTGCAGCGCGTCGTTGACAAAACAATCGAGGCTTACGGCAAGGTGGACATCCTGGTCAACAACGCCGGCGTCTCGTGGGGCGAGCGCCCGGAGCAGATGCCTTTCGATAAATGGCAGCAGGTGATTGACACCAACCTGACCGGCGCATTCCTGTTCGCGCAGGCCGCCGGGCGCGAGATGCTGAAGCGCGAGTACGGGCGGATCATCAACGTCTCGTCCGTTTCGGGCTTGCAGTCGTCCGCCGACGGACCGCACTACGTCGGGTACGCCGCGAGCAAAGCGGGGCTGTTCGGTCTGACGCGCGAGCTCGCCGCCTCCTGGGGGCGGCAGGGCATCCGCGTCAACGCCATCGCGCCAGGCTTCTTCCATTCTCGCCTCGCCGACGCCGCCATTAAGTACGCCGAACCCTCGATCAAGGCGCGCAACCCGATCGCCCGCGTCGGCGACGCAGGAGAGTTGAAAGGCGTCGCCGTGTTCCTTGCCTCCGACGCTTCGAATTACATCACCGGGCAAACTATCGTGGTGGACGGAGGGCGCACCATTGTCTAAACGAGGAAACGGCTTATGAGCAAGGCTCAAGTGCAGGAGAAAAGCGTGGTGGCAGTCTACACGGCGCGGCCCTGGCTCAACCATTACGACTACTGGGTACGTTCGCATATGAACTACCCGCGCCGACCGCTCCACGAAATCCTGCGCATCACAGCGGTCGAAGTGCCGGACCGACCCGCCACGGCCTTCCTCGGAGCGCACCTCACCTTCGGCCAGATCAAAGAACAAACGGACAAGTTTGCCACCGCCCTCGCGCGTCTCGGTATCAGGCAGAAGGATCGCGTCGGCATCATGCTGCCAAACTGCCCGCAGTACCTCGTCGCCGCCTTCGCCGTCCTGCGATTGGGCGCAACCATCGTCAACGTCAACCCGCTCTACACGCCGCGCGAGGTGCTGGTGGTCGCGCAGGATTCGGGAATGCGCAACTTGTTGACGCTCGACGCGCTCGCGCCGGCTGTACTCGCCGTGCGCGAACGGACGAAGATCGAGAACGTCATCATCACGTCCCTCGCAGAATACTCCACCGCCGCCCAGCCCGCGCCCATCGCCCCAGGCACGTTGAGGCTTGCGGATTTGCTCGCCAATGTTGACGAGCCTGACTTGCCGCGCGTCGAGATCAACCCCGACGAGGACGTGGCCGTGCTGCAATACACGGGCGGCACGACCGGCGTGCCGAAGGGCGCGATGCTGACGCACTACAACATCTTTGCCAATCTAATTCAGACCGAATCCTGGGCCCACGGCAGTTTGCGTCGAGGGGAAGACACATACCTACTGGTGATTCCGTTTTTTCACATCTATGGCTTCACGGTCGGCATGATGGAGGGAGTATGGCGCGGCGTGCAGCAGGTTCTGATTCCTCAGTACGATGTCGAGGGATTGCTGACTGCGATTCGCGATTACCGTCCAACCTATTTTCCGGCGGTGCCCACGATCTACATCTCTCTGCTCAATCACCCGAAGGCGAAGGAGTACGGTATCGACAAGGTGCGCATCTTCAACAGCGGTTCGGCCCCCCTGCCTGTCGAAGTCATCGAGCAATTCGAGCGCATCACGGGCGGTACGCTCAACGAAGGTTATGGACTCTCCGAAGCTTCGCCTGTGACCCACTCGACGCCCTCGCTGGCGCGTCGCAAGCCTGGCAGCATCGGCCTGCCCCTTCCCGACACAGAGATGAAGATCGTGGATCTTGAGACAGGTACGCGCGAGGTGGCCGTTGGCGAGGAGGGCGAACTCTGCATCGCCGGGCCGCAGGTGATGAAGGGCTACTGGAACCGGCCTGACGAAACGGCCATTGCGCTCCGCGCTGACGCGGAAGGGCGCATGTGGCTATACACGGGCGACGTCGCGCGCATGGATGAGGACGGCTACACCTACATCGTGCAGCGAAAGAAAGACATGATTATCGTTAGCGGCTTCAATGTCTATCCGTCGGAAGTCGAGAGCGTACTCTACACGCACCCGGCTGTGATCGAGGTGGCCGTAATCGGCGTCCCCGACGCTTACCGGGGCGAGGTGGTCAAGGCCTGCGTGGTCCTCAAGAGCGGCGCGACGGCGACCTCCGAGGAGCTCAAAGAGCATTGCGAGGGCGGGCTGGCGGAGTTCAAAGTGCCGCGCGAGATCGAGATTCGAGAGAGCCTCCCGAAGACGGCAGTCGGGAAGGTTCTTCATCGAGTCTTGCGAGCGGAAGAGAATCAGTCCAAGGGTTGACTACGACGACAGGTTATTAAATTTCGGGAAACGGTTTGAACCTATGCGACTGATGGAAGGCAAGGTAGTAATCATTACCGGCGCGGCGCGCGGCATTGGGCGCGCCTGCGCCGAAGCTTTCGCCGCCCACGGCGCGCGCGTTGTTCTGTCGGACATCGATGCAGAGCCCACACATGAAGCCGCCGAAACAATTAAAGGCAACGACGGCGATGCGCTCGCGGTGCCGGGTGATGTGACCAGCGCGGATTTCGCGCCCCGCCTGATTAAGGCGACGCTCGACAGCTATGGGCGGATTGACGCCATCGTCAACAACGCGGGCTACACTTGGGACGGAACCATCCACAAGATGACGGACGAGCAATGGCAGGCGATGCTCGACGTGCACCTGACCGCGCCGTTCCGCATCATCCGCGCCGCCTCGGAGTACCTGCGCGAGACGGCGAAGCGTGAAAAGGAGGCGCACGGTCGAGCATCCGCGCGCAAGATCGTTAATGTTAGCTCGACCACCGGGACGCGCGGCAACGCAGGGCAGGTGAACTACGCCGCGGGCAAAGCCGGGATCATCGGCGTGACGAAGACGTTGGCCAGAGAGTGGGGCCAGTTCAACATTCAGGTTAACGCCGTCGCCTTTGGCTTTATCGAGACCAGGTTGACGCGAGCCAAAGAAGAAGGCGAACGGATCACGCGCGAATCGGCGGACATTGCGCTCGGCATCCCACGGGCGAACCGCGAGATCGCTTTCAGAACGATTCCGATGGGTCGCGGCGGCACTCCCGAAGAAGCGGCGGGCGCGGTGCTCTTTTTCTCGTCGCCGCTTTCAGATTACGTTTCGGGGCAGGTGCTGGAAGTAACTGGCGGGATTTAGTCGACGCACTTCTTTTTTGAAGAAGAGTCGAATCAGCAATTCACCCTACGGCATCGTGACTACGGGCGGCGGCGCGCAGAGTGCCGCAACCATTTCAAGAACCTGCAGAATTAGAGGACCCTTCGGGTGCCTATCACACACATCGAAAGCATCGCCAAGCTGCGCGACCACGTCGGGCGAGACGTCGCCGTCAGCGACTGGCTCGAGGTTTCGCAAGAGCGCATCAACCAGTTTGCAGAAGCGACTGACGACAGGCAGTGGATTCACGTTGACGCGGAGCGTGCCGCTCGCGAATCGCCGTTCAAAGAAACAATCGCGCACGGATTTTTGGCGCTCTCGCTGTTGAGCGAGCTCAGCAAGCGCGCGATGTCGGTCGGCGGAGTGCGAATGGGAATCAACTACGGGCTGAACCGCGTCCGGTTCGTGCGCCCAGTGCCCGCCGGGTCGCGCATTCGCGGGCGCTTCACATTGGTGGCGCTGGAAGAGATTAAAGGCGGCGTGCAGGCGACGTGGGGCGTGACGGTCGAGCGCGACGGCGGGGACAAGCCCTGCTGCGTGGCGGAGTGGCTGGTGCGCTATTACGAGTGAGCAAGCGAGAGAAATGATCGCGCACCGATTACTTGCAGCAAGGAGCAACATTGATGATGGACCAAGCAAAGAAACTGCTCGTCTCATTTGAAGACGGCATCAAGCGCATCACCATTAACCGCCCCGAAAGGCGCAACTCCGTCGACGGCGAGACGGTGCAGTTGCTCCTCGCCGCAATGAAGCAATCATCGGAGGACGGCACGCGGGTTGTGATTCTCACCGGCGCAGGCGAATCGTTTTGTGCCGGTGCGGATTTGGCGGCGACGAGCGAGCGCGACATTGCAAACTTCGATGTCACCAAGTCGCTGCGCGAGAGCGTCAATCCGACTATCCTTGCGATGCGCGCCCTGCCCGTCCCTATCATCGCGCGCGTTCACGGTCATGCCGTCGGAGTGGGCAGCAACTACGCGCTCGCCTGCGATCTAATCGTCGCGTCTGAGCAGGCGCTCTTCGGTCAGGTCTTCGTCCGAGTAGGCTTGATGCCGGATGGTGGAGGCACTTTTTTCCTGCCCCGACTGGTTGGGTATCACAAGGCGTTCGAGTTGATGGCTACCGGCGACATCATCGCCGCGCAAGAGGCCCGCCAACTCGGTATCGTCAACCGAGTCGTGCCCTTCGCGGAACTTGACGCGACGGTGGATAAACTCGCTTCACGCTTCGCCGAAGCGCCGCGCGTGGCCATCGAAAAAATCAAAGCGGGGCTTAACAACAGCGCGCAGTCAGACCTCGCCAGTGCGCTCGATTTTGAAGCGGTCAATCAAGACGCCTGCTTCCACTCACTGGACTTCATCGAAGGGGTCACCGCTTTCCTGGAAAAGCGCAAAGCGGTGTTTGGCAAGGATGCCTGAGCGGGAAGGGGCTGCGAGCATAAATGGAAAACGAATTATGAGCGACACCGGGAAAGAAGCGCGCACGCGCACGATCAGTTGGGAGGACCCGCGCGCTCTGGCAGAGGCCGGACGGGGTTTATCAGGTCTTGAATACTTGCGAAAGATCGTCGCGGGCGAACTCCCGCGCCCACCTATAGGTGCGTTGATGAACTTCAACATCACTGACCTGAGCGAAGGCCGGGCAGTCTTTATCGTCGAACCCGCCGAGTATCATTACAACCCGATTGGTGTCGTTCACGGCGGGTTAGCCGCGACGCTGCTCGATTCTGCGATGGGGTGCGCCGTCCATTCGACGCTGCCCGCGGGCGGGGGCTACACAACCCTTGAGATCAAAGTCAACTACGTCCGTCCAATGACGGTGGAGACGGGGCGCGTGCGCTGCGAGGCGAAGGTGATCCATGTCGGCGGTCGTGCCGCCTCGGCCGAAGGTAGAGTCGTGGATGAAAGCGGGAAGCTTTACGCACATGGCACGACCACGTGCATGATTTTTCGTTCATAAATCGAAACGCAGGGTTGCGCTCGAGCAGGATGCTGGAAAAGGCAAATCAGGCACAGAGGCACTGAAAAATGCCAATAGAAATAATTGGCAATGCTAACAAAATGGTCTCCTTCCAGGTTTTGGTCTCTGTGGCTAAGATCCGTTTTTCATCAGCCCGCTTGTGGGTGACTGATAGGTTAAGGAATGAGTGACGCACTCCGTAGAGTGAAAAAACTCTCTCCCTCGCACGGCGAGGCGCCTGATTCGTCGGATACGAGGCCGGTGCGCGAGAGCGAGCAACTTGACTGGGGTGCACTAGCCAATTATTTACGCGAGAAACTGACTACGATTATAGGTCCACGGTTCGCCGCCGCCGCACCAATGACCGTCGAACAGTTTCCCGGCGGCCACTCGAACCTAACCTACCTGCTCCGCTGTGGCGATCAGGAGTTCGTGATGCGCCGGCCGCCGTTCGGGCCTGTGCCTCCCACGGCCCACGACATGGCGCGCGAATATCGGATTCTCGAAGCGGTGCATCCGGTGTTCTCGCTCGCGCCGCAACCGTTTGTACTCTGTGAAGACGCGAGCGTCATTGGTTCAATCTTTTACATCATGGAGCGACGACATGGGCTGGTGGTGCGCTCCGATGAGCCGCCCGAACTGGCCGACCGTCCCGAGGCGCGTCGCCGAGCGAGCAAAGCTATGGTGGACGCGCTCGCCGACCTCCACACTGTTGACATCGAAGCGTACGGACTCGTCGCTCTTGGTAAGCCCGTCGGATTCGTCGATCGACAGGTGCGCGGGTGGAGCGAGCGCTGGAAGGGGTCGCAGACGAGCGAGCTGCCAGAGATGGACATGCTCGCCGCGTGGCTGGCCGAGCGCCTGCCGCCCGACCCGCCGAGGCCGACGCTTGTGCACGGGGACTTCAAGCTCGACAACGTGATGCTCGACGAGCGCGATTTGGGGCGCGTCGTCGCCGTCTTCGACTGGGAGATGAGCGCCGTCGGCGACCCGCTCGTAGACCTGGGGATCCTGCTCGCCTATTGGGTGCATGTCTCTACGGCGCCCCAACGCGACGCGGTGGCTTTCGTCACGAACCAGCCCGGCTGGTTCACGCGGGCAGAGATCCTTGAACGCTATGGCGGGGCGACGGGACGCGATCTGCGGAACATCGCCTTCTACGAAGTGTTCGCCGTCTTCAAGCTGGCCGTCGTGCTGCAACAGATTTTTTACCGCTACCATCGCGGGCAGACCGACGACGCGCGCTTCGCGGACCTCGACAAGCGCGTCGCATGGCTGGCGCAGACCGCCGCGGCGCTCGCCGGAAAAGCCTGACCGTTACACGTGATGAAAATTAACGCCGCCATCTTGTGGGAGCAGGGCGCACCGCTCTCAGTTGAAGAAGCCGAACTTGAAGCGCCGCATACGGGCGAGGTGCTGGTCGAAGTGAAGGCTGCCGGAGTCTGTCAGAGCGACCTGCACCCGGCGCGCGGCGACTGGCCCGCGCGCACGCCGCTCGTACTCGGGCATGAGGGCGCTGGCATTGTGCGCGAAGTGGGCGAAGGCGTCACACGGGTGCGGGAGGGCGATCACATCGTTTTTTGCTGGGCGCCCGCGTGCGGCGTCTGCCCGCCGTGCCTCGAAGGTCATCCCGTGCTGTGCGACCGTCTCGAGCGCACGACGTACCGCAACCGCCTGCCTGCGGGTGGCTCGCGGTTGCGTGCTCGCGGGCAAGACGTGGCACATTTCAACGGCACGGCCTGCTTCGCGGATTTCGCCGTAGTGGCCGAAGAGGGCGCGATCCCCGTTGCAGCGGATGTTCCGTTCGAGGTGCTGGCGACGTTGGGCTGCGCGGTCGTGACCGGCATCGGCGCGGTAACGAATGCCGCGCGCGTTGAGAGGGCTGCGCGCGTAGCAGTGATCGGCGTGGGAGGCGTCGGGCTGAACGTCGTGCAGGGGGCGATGCTAGCCGGGTGCGAAAAGATTATCGCCGTGGACACGCGACCCAGGCCGCTTAACCTCGCGCGCGACTTCGGCGCTACCGACACGATTGAGGCGGGGGCGGGGAATGTCGCAAAGGAGGTTCGCGCTCTGACTGATCGACGGGGAGCGGATTATGTTTTCGACACGGTCGGAACACCCGCGACTATTTCGCAAGCGCTTGAGTCCGCGCGCAAAGGCGGCGCAGTCGTGCTGACTGGTCTGTCGCGGACAGATGCGCTCGCCTCGATCCCTACCTTCCCTTTCGTGATGCAGGAGAAGCGCCTGATCGGCTCGCTCTACGGTTCGGGGCGTCCGCTGATGGACATCCCTCACCTGGTCACGCTATATCAGGCAGATAAACTGAAGCTCCGCGAACTTGTCACTCGCACCTACCATCTCGACGCCATCAACGACGCCCTGGCAGCGCTGGCGGCCGGCGAAGGTGCGCGCGGAATCATCCGTTGGTGACACGGTCGCGCTGGCTTGTTTCGTTATCCTTCAACAGCAGAACTAAGCCACCAGGTCTTCAATCGACAAGCAGCACTTTGCCGCTGCGTCCAGGTCGCTCGGCGTGCTCGACGGCGGCGAGCACGTCGGCGAGAGGATATTCGGCTTCGACCGGCGGCACTATTTCGTTGGCCGCCATCGACCGCAGCAACTGACTGGTGACCGCCTGCTGCTGTTCGGGCGGGGCGGTGCGCAGCCACTGGCTGAGCCAAAAACCGCGGATGGTAGCGGTGTTGAAAATCATGCGCCCGCCATCAATCGGCATCGGCTCCATTGAGAGCGAACCGTAGAGGAGCAACACACCGCCGCGCCCTAAAGCCTGAAATACTGCTGCCCCCGTCTGGCCGCCAACCGGGTCAATGGCTTTGGTGAGTCCCGCCTTTCCCGTGATTTCTTTAACGCGCTCGACGATGTCTTCATCGCCGGAGCAGATGATCTCATCCGCGCCGAGCGTTCTTAATTCTTCAACTTGTTCACGTCGCCGCACGACGTTAATCGTCTTGAAGCCGCGCAGGCGCGCGATCTGTAACACAACCCGCCCGAGCGTCGAGCCAGCCGCTGTTTGCAAAAGCCACTCGCCGGGCTTGAGCGCCAACTCTTCCATGGTCATGATCCATGCCGTCAGAGGATTGACGACGAACTGCGCCGCCGTTTGATCGCTGACGCCGTCAGGGACGGGGATGAGTTGCGCGCTCGCGGCCAGAATGTATTCCTGCCACGTGCCCTGCACGCCGAGCGGTATCACACGCTGACCGGCGCGAAGATGTTTCACCCCGTCACCGACGGCCGCCACCTCTCCCATGCCTTCGAGACCGGGCGTTGCGGGTAGGTTCGGCAGCGAGCCGTAGAGGCCGCGCACGGTGAGCAAATCGGAAGGATTGATCGAGCGAGCGCGCAATCGCACCAGTACCTGATTCTCTCCTGGCTCCGGTTGCGGCAAGTCCTCGACGCGCAACACATCTGCGGGGTCGCCAAACTCGCAAAATCTTACGCTTCGCATCATTTTTTCTCCACGATGGAAATTAATCAAAGAATCTGTCGAACGCAGACATCACAGGCGCTGGGTGAACGATTTAGGTCGAGCCCGCCGGCACGCGTGCGGAAGTGTTTCGGTCTGTTCACCTCATTTATGCGATAACGCCCCGACGGGTCTGCACCCCCACGTTATCGAGAAATGACAGGATTGCGTCACAGGCTGCCTCGGGCTGATCGGTCATGAACCTGTGGCCGGCGCGCGGTATCATGACGACCTTGGCGTTTGCAATGAGATGTTCGAGTATTCTGCCATTCTCAGGTGGAATCAGTTGATCGCTCTCACCATGGATGATGAGCACGGGCGCGTCGAGTCTACTCAACCGGCTGTGTGATCCTGCCCACGACGCGATGCCTTGAAGCTGCGCTATATAGCTCTTTCGTTGTAGAGAGGTACGAAGGCTGGCCGCAAGGTCCTCCTCGATGCGCGCTGGTAGAGTTGACGGGTCGTAAATGTAAGGAGCTATCATCCAAAACCCTTCCTCGGGCGTCTTCACCCCTCTCGCCTCAAGCGCCACCAGGACCTCAGGAGCCGCCCGCACGGCCTCTTTTCCCCCACAGGCTGTGCCAGCGAGAATTAATGCCCGGACTCTTCCGGGATAGTTTAGCGCAAGCTCCTGAGCGATGAAGCCGCCCATCGAGAATCCGAGCACATGGGCTGAGCCTACACCAGCGGCGTCCATGACTGCTGCTGCATCGCTCGCCATCGTCGTGATTGAGTACGGTCCTGGGGGTGCATCGCTGCGCCCGACGCCACGATTGTCGAAGAGTATCGTTCGGTAATGTGCCGAAAGCATCGGCACGAGGCGATACCACAGATCGGACGTGGACCCCAGCCCCATGATCAGCAGGAGCGGCTGACCCGCACCACGTTCATCCCAATAAATCTTCGTCCCTTCATTCTCGGCATATGGCATGAATGAGTCCCCTTTGAAATCACGTGAGATTATTGAATGACAAGTAAACAAAAAAAGAGAGATGGGCCGAAGAAGTCAACCTAAGATTGAGCCACACACCCTGTCTCTGATGTCTCGCCGCCGAGCGCAGCACGCAGCGCGTGAGGAATCTCCGTCGGCTTACCGTTCTGCAACACCACGACGGTCATCGTCCCTTCAATCACCAACTCTTCATCGGCGTCGAAGACTTGATAGTCGTAGCGGATCGAGCTACGTCCCAAGTTGCCGACCGTGAGCCGAAGGCGGAAGAGGGCGTCGAGCGCGAGCACGCGGAGGAATCGGCACTCAACATGTACGCGCGGGAAATCGTAATTCCTGCGCCGGACATCCATCGGCCATTCGATGCCACGCAACAGTTCGCTCTCAGCCTCTTCGATGATCTCAAAGATGCGCGGGAAATGCAGACGCCCGGCGGCATCTGCGTCAGCCCAACGTAGACGGCGGTTGAATTCTATGAAAGCAGGAGCCATGTGTTCGTCATTTCTTGTTCGGCGAGGAAGCGTGTCGTCTCGCCCGGAGAAATTCCAACTGGTCGTGATTTCAGTTCGTTAAAGAGAAGGAGAGCCTCATTGAATAGAGGCTCTCCCTTGAAAACTTCAGACCTCAGGCCGGTCGCTTAGAAGCTAAGGCGCACGCCGAACTGCAGTTGCCGCTTAGGAAACGCCGAAGTAAAGCCCAACGGCTGGCTGGGAGAGAGAGAGCTATTGCCCCGCAGGTTAAAAGGTGGGGCGATGACCCCCACGACATTGTTGACGCTCGCGAAGTTCGTCCGGTTGAAGAGGTTGAATCCCTCTGCGATGATTTGCAGCGCGGCCTTCTCGTTCAGTTTGATCCGGCGCGCCAGGCGCAGGTCGACGTCGAAGTAGTTCGGACCAATCCCGGTGTTGCGCCCGGCTCCCGGCGGACGGTCTGTGGTCGAGTGCCGGTCGTTATTGACGTTAGTCCCAGCCAGCAGATTGAAAGGATGGGGACTGTTGTAGCGAATAATCGGGGACAGTTGGAAGCCTGAAAGGATCCGATTCTTCCAGGGGCTCTCCAGCACGCCTGCGATCACTATCTTGTGCCGCTGATCGAACGTAGAAAGCGCGCGTTCGCAACTCAGGCAGGTCTGATCATTCGGTCCGTAGTCACTGTTGAAATCGGTTACCTCGTCAATGGCTTTACTGTAGGTGTAATTCCCGAACATGGTGACGCGATTACTGAAGCGCTTCCTGATTTCGAAAATGCCACCACGGTAAAGAGCGACTCCCGCTGACGAATACTGGTCGCTCTGGAGCAGCAACGGATTCACAAAGCAGTTGACGATGTTTGCGCCAGCACACGGGAACCCCGCACTCGTACTCCACTGCCGAATCGGAATGCCTGCGGGTCCGGCGGGCACAAACGGCGCCGGCTTCAGGTTGACATCGATAGCCACAGGGAGTCTCAGTGTATGAACGTAAATGAAACTCCCGGAAATGGACAGGCCCTTGGCAATCTCACGTTCAATTCCAAATTCACCCTGCAGTGAATAGGGGTTCTGGTAGCCAGGCTGGCCGCTGAAGATTACGCTCAGCGGCGGTGTCGGGCCAGTGTGAGTAATCGCGATGCCGAACTGGGCTAGATCGGCCGGTGTGATACAAGCAGCGTTCCCCGGCGACGGGGTTGTGCACTGGACTTTTCCTTGCGCAAACAGCGTCTGGAAGATCGCCGCCGAAGTAAGGCTTGGGGGGCTCCCCGGAACTCCGGTAAGCGGCACGAACACCTGAGCAATCTGGCGGAAACCATTGACAACGCCCAGACTCTGGACCACGTTGGGAATCTGCGCATAAACTGGCGAGTAGAAGATTCCATACCCTCCGCGAACCGCGGTCTTGTGGTCTTTGAAAGGGTCCCAGGCAAACGAAACACGGGGAGCAAAATTGTCCTTATCGGTACTTAAGTTACCGTATTGCTGGTCCAGCTCGTACCGGAGGCCGAAGTTAAAAGTCAGGTTTGGCCGGATGGCCCATGAGTCCTGCCCGTAAAAGGCGGCAAACGGCCGGTTGGAAACGTAGACGGGATTGTCAAAGCCCTGTTGGTAGAACTGGGGCAAACCCAAAGAGACTGATTGAAGCGAGTTAAGCACTGCAGGACTTACTCCTGTAAGTCCGCAAGCAGCCGGCACCTGCAGGCACGGGCTTAGTAAGCCACCAGGGAGACTCCCAAAAACAAATCGTCCGGGAAAGAAGGTGTGGGACTCAGTATGGTTGCCACGAATCAGCCCGTAGCCGCCAAACTTCATTGTGTGGTGACCGCGGGTCATGGTGAGGTTGTCGGCAAATTCGTAGCGGCGCGTGATCGTTAGGTTGGGTAGAAAGATTTGAGTTCCCAAATTCGCAAAGCCAGGGATATCAAGTCCTACCTCTCCGGGCGCATTGGGAATCACATTGAAGTCGTTGTAACTCCACTGCGCGCGGGCTTCGTTCGAGGTGGTCGGGCTGAAGAAGTGGAACCAGGAACCCTGAAGCGTACTGTCGTATGTGTGGACTGAACTGCCCCGCGAAAAGCCTGTCAGCGATTGCACATCCGGATTTTCCTCCAGGTCGTGCACGTAGCTGTAGCGGAGAAAAACCTGGTTCTTGTCACTGGATCGGTGATCGAAGCGGCCGGACACTTGGTATTCTCGCGTGTTGAAATTAAACAGTCCTCCGTTATTCTCAAACTGGTTCACGAGGAAACTGTTCCGCGGACTGGTGGCCGGGTTGATGGTCAAAATGTTCTGGAGAATGCCCGCGCAAGTAGCGGCAGGTATGGCTGGTTGGCCGGTCAGACAAGGTACGGGGGTGGCGCCCAGGGCCGTTAGCCCGTTGAGTATTGCCACTTGATTATTCGTCGGATCACTCTGGGGACGAAAGATGTTTGTATTCGTCAGCAGGGGCACCGCATTCTGCGCATTCTGCCTCAAGACCTCGAAAGCAAGGAACACAAAGGTCTTGTCTTTCTTGATCGGGAACCCCGCTGTTGCGCCGAATTGCTGGCGATTCAAAGAATCCTTAACGGGCACGCCTTGAAGATCGGCGCTGGCGGGATTGAACGTTTGCCCTGGTTGCAACGCCTGGCTGAACGAAAATGGGTTGCGTGCATCCAAGCCCGTAAAACGGAAAAAGCCATATGCGCTGCCATGCAGGTCGTTGGTGCCGGACTTTGATACAATGTTTATAGATGCGCCGTTCGCTCCACCCAACTCGGCCGTATAGTTGCTTCGGTTGACCTGGAATTCCTGCACAGCATCCTGGCTCAGGTTGGGTCTGACACCGCCGGCGTCGTCGTTGAACTCGCCGCCGTCGACAGTCACACTGTTACCCCTGCCATTGCTGCCATAGAATGAAAGTCCGCTTTGCGGCGTCTGTTTGACGCGGAAATCCTGGTCACTAGCCACCCTGGTGGAATCAGAGACTCCAGGCATCAGCAATGTGTAGGTTAGATAATCACGGCGGTTGATGGGCAAGTCACGAATGTATTTCTCTTCGATCGTATTCGCCTGCCCAGCTCTTTCCGTTTCAACTACGGGCCCTTCACTGGTCACGTCGACAACACCCGCTAATCCAGCCACCTTCAACTGAAAATCCGCTAAGACCGTCTCGCCTATAGTGACGGTGACACCCTTTCGAACCGCGGTATCGAAACCATGGAGTTCGGCGCTTACGTCGTAAGCGGCGGGCGGCAGGTTTGTTACTCGATACTGACCTGTGTCATCGGTCATCGCTGCGCGCCGCAAACCCGTCTGTGTTCCCACCACGGCCACTGCGACGTTTGGCAGGAGGGCGCCATTGGGATCTGTTACAGTTCCTTTGATGTCCCCTGAAGAGCCTACACCCTGCGCGTGAGCCCCGCCCTGTAGCAGCAGGCACAACAAGCCAGACCCGAGTAAGCTGATGAGTTTTTTCATAGGTCCCTCCTTCGAGCGTTCTCCGAGAAAGTGGGATCGCGATTACCTTGACCTTCGGTCGACTGCCGGAAGTTAATGAAATCGATCGACCAGCTAAAAGAAAATTGACAAAGTCCACCAGGGAAGTATGATGGCTACCGAACGGTCGGTAAAGTAGTATCAGGGTCGGGAAATGTCAAGCTTTATTTAGCCATTTAACTGTTGTAAGGGCGAGATGTTTAGAATCGAAACCTGAATGAATGTTCACCGATCACATGCCCGGTTTGCCCTGTGGGTCTTGTTTGCCATCAACGCGCTTAACTTCTTCGACCGGCAAATTCTCGGCGCCGTCGGTGAGCTAATTCGAAGAGAATGGATGTTAAGCGATGGCGCGCTCGGGGCACTCGGCACGGCCTTCACTTTGCTCTACGCCTTTGTCGGCGTGCCCTTCGGTCGTCTGACCGACAGGACAAAGCGCACGTGGCTGCTCTCCATCGGAGTATTCGTCTGGAGTCTAATGACGGCGGTGTCCGGCGCTGCGCTGAGTTTCTGGCAGCTTTTTGCTGCCCGTCTCGGCGTAGGCGTTGGCGAGGCGTCGTGCGCTCCGGCTGCTACGTCGCTGATCGGCGATCTTTTTCCCGCGATCCGGCGAGCTATGGCCCTCTCGATTTTCATGCTGGGTTTGCCCGTCGGCATCGCCTTGAGCTTCGCCCTTAGCGGGACCATTGCCCGCTCCTACGGCTGGCGGCCGGCGTTTTACGTTGCAGGCATTCCAGGGCTGCTCTGCGCATTGATCGTCCTTTTCATCCGAGAGCCGAGACGCGGCGCGACCGAAGCCCACAAGATTGGAGGGCGCCAGCGTGAAGGCTCGCCTTACCGCTTGGTGCTCTCAACTCCGACGATGCGCTGGTTGATCATTTCGGGCGCGTTACACAACTTCAACATGTATGCTATCGGCGCGTTCATTACTCCGTTTCTAATGCGCTATCACGGTGCCGACATCCGCAACGCCAATTTCGTTTCGATGGTCGTCTACGGACTATTTGGCGCGCCGGGTTTGATTCTTGGTGGCCTCGTAGGCGATGCCGTCATGAAACGGCAAGCGAATGGACGTTTGCTCGTCGGCTCTCTGGCAATTCTCGGCTCAGTGCCATTCATCTTCCTCGCGCTCGGGAGGACGGGTGGTGACATTCTCGGATTTATGATTCTGATGGGAGCCGGGTGCGCGCTGATGTATGCCTACTACTCCACAGTGTATTCGACAATCCAAGATGTGATCGAGCCCAGCTTGCGAGGTACGGCGATGGCGCTCTATTTCTTGGCGATGTATGTCCTTGGCGCGTCGCTCGGGCCGTACGGGACGGGACTTGTGAGCGACTTCTACACCACTCGCGCGGCCAGCGCGGCGGGGATGACAAGTCTGACGCAGCAGGCGCTCGAACCTTTTCGCGCCGCAGGGCTGCACTCTGCGATGTACATCATTCCCGCACTCGGCGTGCTACTGACTTTGGTCTTGTTCGCCGCTTCGCGCACCGTCACTAAAGACATGGAGAAATTGCAGCACTGGATGTGCGAGTCCACCGCCGCAGATGGGCTGGCCGAATCGGCAGAGTTCGAAGCGGCGGAGGCGAGCGCGCTAAATTGACGTTTCTTCTTCGTAGATGAGCTTTGGGGCACGCTGCGGACTGAGCTTGCAACAGGATACGCCGCCGGACTTTTGGTGATCGTGCGCTAAGGTCAAAATGTGAAGAGACTGGTGGCGACCAGCAAAACTAATCAGCTTCTCGGGAGAGAAAAACGATGCACTTCGATTTTTCGGAGAGAGCGAAAGATTTTCAGAAGCGCCTTACTGCGTACATGGAAGAACACATTTATCCGAATGAACAACGGTTGTGCGACGAGATTGAGCGCGACCGATGGTTGCCCGCACGGGTAATCGAAGAGCTTAAGCCTCACGCGCGGGCCGCGGGTTTGTGGAACCTGTTTTTGCCGGATGACGAACAGGGTGCAGGTTTGTCGAATCTCGAATATGCACCGCTGTGCGAGATCATGGGCCGCAGCCCGATGGCGCCCGAAGTGTTCAACTGTTCCGCTCCGGACACCGGCAACATGGAAGTGCTCGCTCGTTACGGTACACCGGAGCAGAAAGAGCGCTGGTTGAAGCTGCTGCTCGCCGGTGAAATCCGTTCGTGTTTCGCCATGACCGAACCCGCGGTAGCCTCATCAGATGCGACGAACATCGAGGCGAGCATTATTCGGGACGGCGACGAGTATGTTATCGACGGCCGGAAGTGGTGGGCTTCGGGCGCTGGGGACCCGCGCTGCAAGATCGCCATCTTCATGGGCAAGACGGATCCCTCAGCTCCGCTGCATAGACAGCAGTCCATGATCCTGGTGCCGATGGACGCGCCTGGAGTGAAGATCGAACGGTTACTAACAGTGTTCGGCTACGACCATGCGCCGCACGGCCATGCCGAGATCACGTTTGAAAATGTTCGGGTTCCGGTCTCAAATATTCTGCTCGGCGAGGGACGCGGATTCGAGATTGCGCAGGGCCGGCTGGGGCCGGGTCGCATCCATCACTGCATGCGGTGCATCGGCGTCGCTGAGCGAGCACTCGAGACAATGTGCAAACGCGTGCAAGCGCGCGTGGCTTTCGGCAAGCCGCTCGCCGAGCAGGGTACCATCCGTGCCGACATCGCGACCTCGCGCATGGAGATCGAACAAGCTCGCCTGTTGACGCTGAAAGCCGCCTATATGATGGACACGGTGGGAAACAAGGCGGCGCGAGCCGAGATCGCGATGATCAAAGTTGTCGCTCCGAACGTGGCCCTGCGAGTGCTGGATCGAGCTATCCAAGCGCATGGAGGCGCCGGCGTTTCGCAAGACACGTTTCTTGCTGGCTCCTGGGCCAATGTGCGAACGCTGCGATTAGCCGACGGCCCGGACGAAGTGCACACCGAGGCGATCGCCAAATTCGAACTCGCGAAATGGGGAAGCCCCTGACGCCGTCAGCGCCCAATTGATTCGCCCGCCGATTCTACTGCCTAACCTTCTGTTTCGGGACGAGTAGTATCGGGGCCAGATTCAAACCAGAAGACCAGTAGATTATTAATCCGATAGCCAATGGCTTGCTTGCCAGATTACGGGCCATTTCAGCGTCTTCAACCCAGGGAACAATTTCAATTCGCTTAATCCTAGTAGACTCTTCCTTGACTGAGCTGCCTGCGGACGAATGTTGTCTATTTGATGGTTCAGAAGCGATAGCAGCCAGTTGACTAGCTGACAATGCGGTGGACAGAAGCCTTAGTGCCCATGAATCAGCCCAGAACTTGGTTTACCGATTCCAGTGTCCTTTCATATGTGCAGGATTTCCGACGTGTATTGAGCAGAGGACCATGGGAGTTTCGACCCCAAGGGCCGCACTGAAATGCCGTATTTGATGGGTCTCCGAGCTCCGGAGCATGGGGGTCACAGAACCAGGCGCCGACTATACGGCTGCTTTGGCCAAGAAAATCGAGCAAACGATGGAGGTGGTTGCCTTCTATCAGGAGCAATTCTGCGAATGCTCATCGAAGGAGGAGGCAAGGTTGTAACCCGTGAGAAAATAAGAAAAAGGCTTTGGCCAAATGACACCATCGTCGATTTTGACCATAGCATCAATGTGGCTATCGGGATTCTCCGGCGAACCTTCGGCGACTCTGCGGACCATCCTCAATATATTGAGACGCTTGCGCGCCGCGGATATCGGCTCATCGTCCCGGTCGAATGGCAGGAGAGCACGGCGGACATCTCAAAGGTAGATCTGCAAACCTCGGCACCCCTTCCGGCAAATCGTAGTGGTGGACTTACCGGCAAACGCATTTCCGGTTATCGCGTTCTGGAAGTCTTGGGTGGGGGAGGAATGGGAGTGGTGTATAGGGCTGAGGATCTGAAACTCGCCCGTCCCGTCGCTCTCAAATTTCTTCCCGAGGAAGTAGCGGAACAAAAGGCGGCGATTCCGAGATTTGAACGCGAGGCGCAAACCGCCTCAGCGCTCAACCATCCCAACATTTGCACGATCTACGGAATCGAGGAGTATCAGGGCAAGCCGTTCATCGTGATGGAATTGCTCGAGGGAGAAGCTCTTTCCACCCGCCTGGCTCAGTCGCACGGCCCACTTGGGCTCACCACGGTGTTAGAGATTGCCATTCAAGTTTGCAGCGGACTACAGGCGGCTCATGCCAAGGGCATCATTCATCGCGACGTTAAGCCGGCCAACATCTTCTTGACCAAGGATGGGTCGGCAAAAATACTCGATTTCGGGCTGGCCAAGTTGGCTTCTCCGGAAGAAGAACAACTAGCTACGACGGAAGACACGTCACTCCCTTTGTCGAGAAACTCGCAAGAGTCGGCCCAGCAATCATCTCTCCATCTCCCCAGTCTCACCGCAAGCGGAACCGCCTTAGGAACATTCGCCTACATGTCCCCAGAGCAGATCCGAAAAGAAAAACTAGGCTGCTGTACGGACCTGTTTTCCTTCGGATTGGTTCTATTCGAGATGGCTACGGGACGTCGAGCTTTCCCGGGAGAATCTATCGAGGTTGTTCATGAGGCGATTCTCCAGCAGATACCACCTTCAGCCCGGGTTTTGAACTCTGCGGTGCCGCGCCGACTCAACACCATCATCTGCAAAGCCCTGGAGAAGGATCAAGTACGCCGATATCAGTCCGCGGCCGAGATGCGCAAGGACCTCCTGCAAGTCCAGAAAGAACTGCATCCCGGCGTTCATTCGGCACGAAGTTGGTTGGGCATCGCTGCAGCGATCCTGGTGCTATTTACTGGCGCTGCGCTTTACTGGCGTTTCCAGAATAGGATTACGCTTTCTTCCTCAGACACCCTCGTTCTTGCCGACATGAATAATCAAACCGGCGATGCTGCTTTGGGTGACGGCATGAACCTGGCTCTGCAAGTCGCTTTGCAGCAAACTCCATATCTCAGTCTCCTGGGCGGCGACAAAGTCCATGAGACTCTTCGGCGGCTTCAGCTGAGCGCAGATACAAGGATCACACCGGAAGTTGCTGTGCAGGTCTGCCGGAAAACGAATAGTCGCGCCGTCATTTCCGCTTCCATTGGCGACGCGGGCAATCGTTTCCAAATCAGCTTGAGCGCAATTGACTGCCAATCCGGCAAAACTATAAAGCAAGTAGTTCAGGAAGCGACAACTCGCGAAGACATTGTTCGATCTTTAGGTTTGTCTGCTTTCCAACTCCGCGCAGAGTTGGGCGAATCGAGAGACTCCGTGCGCAGGTTTAATCAACCTCTTGATCGAGCGACTAGTTCTTCACCGGATGCTCTACAATTCCTTGCCTTAGGCACGCTTCAGCGTGATTACTAAGCCACTGATTCCCGCTGCCCTCAGCTGACACGATCGCAAATCTCAAACAGCAATTGGCTGACATTGAATGGATCAAAACTGAGTTACGAATTCGTCTTGAGGAACTGGATGAAGAATTGAAACCGGAAAACATCGAGATCGCAGTTGCAGGAGTCGGATCGATACACCCGGAAGAGCTGCGCGAGCACCGGCGCAAACTGCTCACGATTGAACGAGATGGAATACAGACACAATTTGACCTACTTGAGGAGAACCGCGCGCGCATCAAAGCCGCAATTGCTGCGGCAGAATTCGCTGCATATTTGAAATACGCGCTGCCTTCACCAACACCATCTCCCGCAACGTCGCCATCCAGTGGGGGTGCTGATTCGCTGGCTAGCGCGGCCAAAAAGTCCTGATCCGATCTTCGAGGAAATGAAACGGTACGTATTCCGCCTGTCGTCCCGCACGCCTGAGTTCTTCCACCATTCGCAGTCCGCCGTCAGCATTATAACTGTGAACCATAATGGTAGCAGCGCGTTGCAAATCCGGTTGCGAGGCGAGGAACGAGGCGATTGCGTAACCTGTGCGTTCGTCGTCAAGTGTTGAAGAGTTGTAATGCTCAGGCATCAGGTCGTGATCGAGAAAGATAGCGTCATAACGTTCCGAAGCGAGCAACTCCTTGGCCCGTTCGACATCCATCGCGACATCCAGGGCATCACCCTTAAAACGTTTTGCAAACCATTCGCACCGTCGCTCATCGTCTTCCAGGAGAAGCACGCGAATAGGATGACGCTCGGACGCCGGTCGCGCCAGACCCAACTTATTCATCAAATTACCAATGAAACCCATCGTCGTACAGCCTTAACGAACATTGTTTAGCCAGCGACGCTGGAAAATGCAAGCCAAGAGAATGGGCGATTCGAAAATGATCGAGCTTTCATGGATTTCACTGGCCTCGCGAAAAAATAACAAGCAGGGCCTTCGCAAATCGCCACGTGCCCGAAACCGTGGTGATATAATCTCGCGCAGTAATTGTATTTGGTGCGCGCTGCTTTTCTCCGTCAATCTTCATGACCATTGAATCCGGAAAAAAAACGCTCCGAGTAGTAACCAATCAGCCGAACAAGGACGAACTAAGTGCTGATAAACTGGCCGGTTCTTCTTCACGGGCGAGCGATGATCCGTGTCCCATCTGTTTCGGCACCGGGATGGTCGTTACTGCCGCCGGAGCGCGGCGATGCGATTGCCAAACGAGGAATTACCGGGACCGGTTGTTTGAGGTAGCGCACATTCCGCCACGCTATGAACACTGCACGATACACAACTTCTATAACGTTGAGCACGAGGCATCTAAGTATTTGGCGCTCGATTGGTCCAGTAAATTCATCCAGGAGTACCTTTCGATCTCCCGTGATGAAGGTCGCGGATTGTTGTTTGTCGGATCCGTAGGAGTTGGGAAGACCCATCTGGCGGTCGCTATCCTGCGCGAATTAATCGAGCGCTATGGCGTGCGCGGATTGTTCTATCAGTTCGGAATTCTGCTTAAGGAAATTCAAAACTCCTATAATCCGGTCTCGCAGACTTCTGAACTAAAGGTCCTGGAGCCGGTGCTGAATGCAGACGTGCTGGTTTTGGACGAGCTGGGCGCGTCAAAGCCTACTGACTGGGTGCGCGACACCATGATGCAAATTATCAACACCCGGTATAACGAAAAGCGCGTGACGATCTTTACGACCAACTATCGCGACATCGCGGAAAATGAGAAAGCGGAGACTCTGGAAGACAGGATTGGCACGCGCATTCGATCGCGCCTTTACGAAATGTGTAAGACGATTCAGATTGACGGGGAAGACTATCGCCGCAAGATAAGTCAAACCGGTCGTGAATCCGTCTGAGTAATTCCTTTTTGCAGTGATGCAGGAGTTGGCTGCCGCTGCCGTTCTCAAGAACATAAATCGATAGTGACCAGTTGCTTACCGGTCTAGTTTTCCCTCCACTTTTCGAGAAAAGCAACCAGATCTTTCTTCATCATCCTGCGCGCAGCTTCGAATTCGCCCTCGCCGCTGCTGTAGAGCAATTTTCCATCGCTTCCCAGGATCGCGACGGCAGGAACGCCCTTTTCGAGCGGAATCTTGTACTTCTGCATCAGATCCAGATTCTTGTTGCCTTCACCGATATCCACGTGAACCAGCACAAAACTATTCTTCATCAGGTTGCCTGCGACACCTTCGTGCAGCGCGCGATCAAGCACGTGACAGTCGTAACACCAGTTGGCGCCAAAGACGAGCATTACACGCTTGTGATTGGTTATCGCGTGCTCTAAGGCGTCGGCAATCTCCTTCTTCGCATCGGCATCGGCCGGATACAGGTCAGTCTTGACTGTAACCGGTGCAAGGATCCCATTGTTTGCTGCGCGCGTTTCGTCGGCTGACGTACCTGAGGAGCCCGACGGTGGCGCCGGTTTTGGCGTTTGCGCGAGAGCGCTGTGCAAAACCAAAGCGAAATAGAGTGGAATGAGAAAATAAGATTTTTTCATTTGCGTGTAGCCTCAGAGTTCGCCTTAAGTTGATAGTTATGTAAAATGTTTCGACTTTAATCAAGTTCCCGCGGTTAGTTAGTTTTCAGATGCCCAGGCGCACCGACATTCACAAGATTCTGATCATTGGTTCCGGGCCCATCGTTATCGGCCAGGCCTGCGAATTCGATTACTCCGGCACCCAGGCCTGTAAGGCACTGCGCCAGGAAGGTTATGAAGTCGTTCTGGTTAACTCGAATCCGGCGACCATCATGACCGATCCCGAGATGGCCGATCGAACCTATATTGAGCCGCTGACGGTTGAATCGGTTTCCGCCATCATTAGAAAAGAAAAACCGGACGCCTTACTTCCCACGGTCGGCGGACAAACCGCATTGAATTTGGCGATTGCGTTATCCGATGCGGGCGTGCTGGAAGAGTGCGGCGTCGAGATGATCGGCGCAAAACGTGAGGCAATCAAAATTGCCGAGGATCGCTTGCTTTTTAAGCAGGCAATGGACGAAGCCGAGCTCTTAATGCCGCGCGGGGGATTTGCCAGGTCATGGGCTGAAGCCGAAGCGATCGTTGAGCACACCGATTATCCGGCCATCATCCGGCCCTCGTTCACGCTCGGCGGCACCGGTGGTGGCACCGCGTTTAATCCGGAGGAATTCGAAGAAATCGTCCGGAGTGGCCTGGCGGCTTCGCCGATTGACGAAGTCCTGATCGAAGAATCGATTCTCGGCTGGAAGGAATTCGAACTCGAGGTGATGCGTGACCTGGCCGACAATGTTGTCATCATCTGCTCAATTGAGAATTTCGATCCGATGGGCGTGCATACCGGCGATTCAATCACCGTGGCGCCGGCGCAGACCCTCACCGACCGCGAATATCAAACGATGCGTGATATGGCGATAAAGATCATTCGCAAGGTCGGCGTCGAGACCGGCGGTTCGAATATTCAATTCGCCGTCAATCCGGACAACGGCGACATTCGCGTCATCGAAATGAATCCGCGGGTCTCTCGCTCGTCAGCCCTGGCTTCCAAAGCCACTGGATTTCCCATTGCCAAAATCGCCGCCAAACTCGCCGTCGGTTACGCGCTGGATGAAATCCCCAACGACATCACGAAAAAAACGCCGGCCAGTTTCGAGCCAACGATCGATTATGTGGTGACCAAGATTCCCAAATGGAACTTTGAAAAGTTTCGCGAAGCGGAAGACGTGCTTGGCACCCAGATGAAGTCAGTCGGCGAAGTGATGGCCATCGGCCGTACCTTCAAAGAATCGCTTTTCAAAGGTTTGCGCTCGCTGGAAGCCGTAAAGCCTTTGCGTTTGGAAGACGTATCAAACGATGAGTTGCAGCGGAAGCTGGCGCGGCCTAACTCGCAAAGGTTTTCCTACATTACTTATGCGCTGGAGCACGATTGGTCAATCGATGAGATCTATCGTTTGTCTAAGATCGATCCATGGTTTCTCGATCAACTCAAACAGGTAATGGAGATTCAACGCGAAGTTGAATCAATACCAGCCGCGCCGGCGAGTGGACCAAACAGCGCCCCAGCGCTTGAAAACATTCCGCTCGATCTCCTCCGCGCCTTCAAAGAAGCCGCTCTGTCTGATCGGCGTCTCGCTTATTTGACGAAACGCAGTGAAGACGAAGTCCGCGCCTTTCGTAAGAATCTTGGCCTGGTTCCGGTTTATAAGCGCGTCGATACGTGCGGAGCGGAATTCGAATCTTACACGCCATACCTTTATTCGACATACGAAGAAGAGGACGAAGCCCAACCTACCGATCGCTCGAAGATCATGATCCTGGGTTCGGGGCCGAACCGCATCGGGCAGGGAATTGAGTTCGATTACTGCTGTTGTCATGCGTCATTCGCCCTGCACGAAGCGGGATACGAAACGATCATGGTCAACTGCAATCCGGAAACGGTTTCGACCGACTATGATACTTCTGACCGCTTGTATTTCGAGCCGCTGACCTTCGAAGATGTAATGAACATCGTCGACGTCGAAAAGCCGGCCGGAGTGATCGTGCAGCTCGGCGGTCAAACGCCTCTCAATCTCGCGATGCGTCTGCACGAAGCCGGTGTTCCGATTATCGGCACCTCGCCCGACTCAATCGACCTCGCCGAAGATCGAAAACGTTTTGGCGCGCTGCTCAATGAACTTGGAATTCCGCAGCCTGACAATGGAACGGCAATTTCCATCGAAGGCGCGCGCGAGATTGCGCAGCGTATCGGCTACCCGATTCTGGTGCGGCCGAGTTATGTCCTCGGCGGCCGGGCGATGGCGATTGTTTACGACCAGGACAGCCTGGACCAATACATGCGCAACGCCGTCGACTTCTCGCATGATCGGCCGGTCTTAATCGACAAGTTTCTCGAACAAGCTTCGGAATTCGACGTCGATGCTTTGGCCGATGAAAGCGCCTGTGTGACTGCCGGAATCCAGGAACATATCGAGGAAGCGGGTATTCATTCGGGCGATTCGTCCTGCGCCCTGCCGCCGGTGCGCATCGCCGAAGAACATCTCGAGACGATGCGGCACTACACGCGAAAGCTGGCGACCGCGCTTGCGGTGAAAGGGCTGATGAATATCCAATTCGCAATTAAAGACGATCGGGTTTACGTGCTGGAAGTAAATCCTCGCGCGTCGCGCACAGTGCCGTTTGTGTCGAAGGCCACCGGCGTTCCGCTGGCCCGGATCGGCGCGCTCGTGATGGCCGGCAAGCGGCTGAGCGAATTCGATCTGCCCGGAGAGTTGAGCGTCGATCGCTTCTACATCAAGTCGCCGGTTTTTCCCTTCGTGAAATTTCCAGGGGTCGATCCGGTGCTGAGCCCGGAAATGCATTCAACCGGCGAGGTCATGGGCATCGGCGAGAGCTTCGGCGAAGCCTACGGAAAAGCGATGATTGCTTCGGGTTTGAAGTTGCCGGAGAAGGGCGTCGCCTTCATCAGCGTCAGCGAAGCCGATAAAGGTCAGGCGGTGGTGCTGGCGCGAAAACTTTCGCGGCTGGGGTTCGATCTGATGGCTACCGTCGGCACCGCCCTGCGTTTGCGCGAAGTTGGGCTCGAGGTCGCGAATGTTTTTAAGGTCAACGAAGGAAGGCCGAACATCGTGGATCACGTCAAGCAGGGAGAAATCGCTCTGGTCATTAACACGCCGCTCGGGCGCGCATCGCATTACGATGAACAGGCCATCCGTCGCGCGGCGCTGCAATACAACGTGCCTTGCGTGACGACGATGACCGGGGCGCATGCACTGGTCGAGGCATTGGCGTCGCGAACGGATGAAAAGGAAGTTGGCGTGCATCCGTTACAAGAGCTCCACGGTAAAGCAGCGATAGGGGCGTGAAATGGACATTAGTAGCTTTTTGATCAGAGTTATCTTTCTGGTCATTCCCGGTGTAGTTACCAGTCTTCTATATCGGTCGTTGAGAGGCAGGATAAAGCGACCCGACTGGGAGGCATACCTTGAAATTCTGGTATTCTCGCTGATCACTTATTGCGTCGCGGGAGTCTTCTTTTGGGTCTTCAGCGACCACGGCTTCACAGCCTTGCAGGCGCTTTATGACGATAAACTACCGATCGACACACAGGTCGTAAGAGAGATAGTGGGCTCAGCAATTGCGGGTGTACCAATTGCGTTTGTGGCTTCTTACTTCGACCAGTATAAGGTTATTAATCGAACAGGAAAGTGGCTTCGGGCGACAAGAAGATTCGGCGATGAAGATGTGTGGGACTATCTTCATCGTAGTCCGAATGTCATCTGGGTTTGTGTCAGAGATCATAAAGTCGATCTGGCGTACTATGGATGGGTGGAAGCCTATTCGGATCCTTACAAAGCTCGCGAATTGCTATTACGGGACGCGAGAGTGTTTCGCAACTCAACTGGTGTGCATCTCTACGATAGTACAGGAATTTAGGTAGTGCTCCGTCTAACGGAGCACTACCGGAATTTACATCTCAAGAAAGGCTGAAGATCTAACCATCGAACTCGTACCTTCACAGCCAACTCCGTAAGCGGTATGATAAGGAAGATGAGATTCATGCTTCAATCGAGGTGACTCTGCCAGGAGGGATAACTAGAATGCGTAATGAGAACCTTGAGTTGCTTATAAAGCCAATGATACCTCTTACTGAAGGTACCAAGAGCAATGTCAATCCCGCGCCTAGGATTCCGAGGCCTGATTTCACTCCAGCCGCGCAGGGTCTTCCGGTTCCGAGTAACGGGCCAGAACCTTCTTCCGTCCCTCAGCCATCGTCGAACACAACTTCCCAGCCGGCCCCAATCGCAACCCAAGTTAGCGAGAGTGACTAGTTTCCGAGGCGCAGCAATCAACGATCCTGAAGCGATAAAACGCATTCTCGACGAATGCCGGACGATTGCGGTCGTTGGTTTATCTTCTCAGTCGTTTCGCCCCTCGCACGGAGTCGCGGCTTACATGCAGCGCGCGGGCTACCGAGTGATCCCTGTGAACCCGAACGAAACCGAAGTCCTGGAAGAAAAAGCCTACGCCTTGCTCGCAGACGTCCCCGAGAGGATCGATCTCGTCGATGTTTTCAGGCGGCCCGAGGAGGCAGGCTCGGCAGTCGATCAGGCAATCGCGATTGGCGCCAGGGCAGTTTGGCTACAGGAAGGCGTGATTGATTACGAAGCCGCGCAACGGGCCGCCGATGCGGGTTTGATGGTCGTGATGGATAGATGTTGGTTGAAGGAGCATGCGAGAAGAGGGAAATTCAGTAAGCAATGAAGTCAGTATCACCCGCGTTAGCCGGGTGGGTTAAGCGCTCAAAATGAGAGTGACCGGTGATTCCACCTGCTGACGCTGTTGATACTGACCCGACATCTTTGGATTATTATGTCTGTTCAAATTCGCGCCGTCGTAATCACTGTCAGCGATGCGTGCTCGCGCGGCGAGCGCCAGGACGCGTCGGGGGAAGCGCTGGTTGAACTTCTCAAAGGGATCGGCGCAAGAGTCGTCGTAAAGGAAATTGTTAACGACGATCTCGAACCGCTATCGCATAAGTTGCGTGCATACGCCGATCTTAAGGATGTGAATTTGATCGTTACGACTGGCGGTACCGGTTTTGGCGAACGCGACAACACTCCGGAAGCAACTCTGCAAGTGATCGAACGGCAGGCGCCCGGTTTGTCCGAAGCAATGCGAATCGAAACACTGAACAATACTCCGATGGCGATGCTCTCGCGCGGCGTGGCTGGAATTCGATCCGGGACTCTGATTGTCAATCTTCCCGGCTCGCCAAAAGCCGTCCGTGAAAGCTTTGCGGTTATTAAACAAGTCCTGGGTCACGCCGTCGAATTGCTGGCCGGCGAGACACGTCATGACAAACGAGAACTTAGATAGTGTCGGAACCGGCAACTTACAATTTGATCGAAAGTCGCGAACAGTTTTGTATCTCTTAAGATTATATCTGTTTTCTTCTGTGTGCATCCCCGGATGAGTTGTAATGAGCTGCGCCGCTCTTCGAATCGCATGCCCCAGGCATCGGCCTGCGTAGTCGGTCCCTTCGAGGAAAGACGCGATCAGGTCACGCAGTTTGAAACAGCGATGTGCGGCGGCTTCACGACTCGCTCTCAACAGGAGCTCAACTGTCCGCGCGCCTCGTGGGCGACTGGAACGTGCAAGTACGCTCAACCCGTCAGAGCGACGCAGCCCGAGATTTACCACTAGTGGGGCCCTGAAGAGACGCGAGCGCGGCTACGCGCCGCGTACAACTTTGCGCTTGCCTTCAAATGAGGTGGAGCCTAGTGTCCTAGTTTTCGGTATTTCTTCTAGACTTCCTTTATTTCCATCTTCCATTTTTTCTTGTCGAGGGGCAGTGTGATCACCGCGCCGTTCCCGCTCTCCACAACCAGTATCAAACCCTTCACTGGGTTTGTTTTAACCTTGACGGTGTCTGTGGTTTTAGGGGAATCTATCGCCGCTGACCGGTGATGCACTCGTATAGAATCACTCCCACGGCAAACAGATCAGATCGGGCGTCCACTGGGCTTCTTTTCGCTTGCTCGGGCGACATATACGGAGGTGTTCCCGGCCGGTCACCAGGCCTCGACAGCAGGCTTTGTCGCTTGGCGTCGCTTTGTTCTACACCTGCCAACTCCACGATCTTTGCTAGTCCGAAGTCCAGCACCTTCACCTGACCACGCGGAGTGACCATTATGTTTCCGGGCTTGATGTCTCTGTGTATGATTCCCTGGGAGTGCGCCTCATCAAGGGCTTCAACCACTTGAACGCAGATATCTAATGCTTCACGAACGGGCAGCCTGTGGTCTTTGATTTTATCGGCCAATGTCTCGCCCGGGACGTACTGCATCACGATAGAGCTGCGATCGGTCTCTTCCCTGACTTCGTACACCGCACAAATGTTTGGGTGGTCCAGCTTGGCCACCGCTTTCGCCTCTCTGATCAGGCGTTTCTTAGCAAGTTCGTCCGCCTCGAGGTATGAGGGCAGGAACTTGATCGCGACTTTGCGATCGAGCGTTGTGTCTTCCGCCAGGTAAACCTCGCCCATGCCTCCAAAGCCAAGCTGCGCTTCAACCTTGTAGGGGCCAATGAACAAGCCGATCATCGAATCGGCTTCTTCCAGAAGCAGTTCGGCAAATGCCTGAACCACCGGCACTTCAAGAAAGCTATCGGCTCTTTCCCGAAACCTGATAAGAGACTCGACTTCCTGGCGCAGCGCCCGGTCGCAGCCGCAGGCTTGCTCAAGCACCGCTATGCGCTCGGCCTCAGGACGCGCAAGGACGCCCTCCAATACGCGATCGATTTGCTGCCAGCGCTCTGGCGTCATCTCTGTTGCCCTCATTTAGTAAGGCGGGATCTATCGCCGCGGACTATCAACCTGGGAAAGTTAATTCGCTCAGTTTCCAGGAGTCATGGCTCGCAGCAGCCACGCCTTGGCGGTGCGCCAGTCTCGCATCACGGTGACGGCCGACACTCCAAGCACTCCGGTTCTGAATCACGCGGCAGATTTGCTTCCGGGTACGCCCGGTGGCCACTGAGGCCTGCTTAATCGAATTCGTTCATAGACTCTTGATTGACTTAGTGTCTCGCGCGCACTTAATATTCGATCAGAAGATAATTTAGAAACGCGATGCTGCTCTTACAAGCAATAACGACCCCGACTCCACACACGATAGGTGGACCATCGACGGCCTATCTGCCGGTGATGGTATTTTTTGTTTTTGCGATCGTATTTCCGGTATTGCCGCTGGTCCTCGGCCGCTTTCTCCGGCCTTCGAAGTATCAGAAGGACAAGATGCGGCCGTACGAATGCGGCATCGATCCCGAAACCGGTGCACATGATCGATTCACCGTGCGCTATTACATCGTGGCGATGCTCTTTCTGATCTTCGACGTTGAGACAATCTTTCTGCTGCCCTGGGCAATCATCTTCATGGGTAACGATTTTTCGTTCACGAAGTTCGCGCTGGTTGAGATGTTTGTTTTCATCGGGATTCTGGTGGTTGGATATTACTACGCGTGGCGCAAAGGGGCGCTGGAATGGGTGTGAGGGCATTTTCGATTTTCGAGTTTTGATTGCCGATTTGAAATGCAAACAGTGACAATCAAAAATCAAAAGTCGCAAATCTAAAATCTACAGATGGCTGAACACGACGAAGGATTTGTTCTAACGACAGTTGATTCGATCACGAATTTTGTGCGCCGCAAGATGGTCGCGCCGGTGATCGACACTAAATTGGCGCAGTTCGGCGTCAACTGGGCGCGTAAGTCTGCGATCTGGCCGATGACTTTTGGACTGGCTTGCTGCGCGATTGAAATGATCGCCACCGGCGCCGGCCGCTTTGATATTGATCGATTTGGCGCCGGCGTGTTCCGTCCCAGCCCGCGGCAGAGCGATCTGGTCATCATCGCCGGCACGGTGACTTTGAAGATGGGGCCCGTGGTGCGCCGCGTTTTCGATCAAATGCCCGAACCGAAATGGGCGATCGCCATGGGCGCCTGTGCTTCTACCGGCGGGCCGTTCGATTCGTACTCCACAATGCAGGGCGTCGATCGCACGATCCCCGTGGATGTTTACATTCCGGGTTGCCCGCCCCGGCCGGAAGCGCTCCTGTACGGATTGATGCGCCTGCAGGACATCATCATGCGCGAGGCGCCGTCAGCTTACATTTTCGAATCGGACGGCACCGTCCACCGGCAGCGAAGATTTGAAGGCGAAGAGGATTTGAATCCTGAGGCGGTCGCAATAGCCGTTTAACCTTTTGAACGGATTGCAATTGCGCTTATTGTTTTTGCCCTGACCTCCCCCGAACACAAATAGGAGGACTGCAATGCAACTAAATCACACCAGAAAACTTTTGATCTTAGTCATAGCGTCGCTTGGCTTGCCGGTGATTGCTTCCGCACAAAGGACCAGGCCGCGTCTAAGACGTCCCGCACCGCGCTACACGCCGATCGTTGCAGTGGGGACAAACTTGAAGGTCCGCCTGAACGAAACGTTGTCGAGCAAGGATTCTCGTGCCGGCGACAAATTCACGGCGACCGTGATCGATCCGGCGCGACTCAGTGAAGCAACTGTGAACGGACACGTGCGCTCGATCGACAAGTCCGGCAAAATCAAAGGCCGAACGACCATGAACCTGGCCTTTGATTCGATTAATCTTAGCGACGGTCGCCATGGGATCATGCATGGCTATGTGACGCGCGTTTATGGTGAGAATACCCGAACCGATCAAGAGGGCGGCGTGCAATCAGGAAGTCGCAGCAAGCAAACGCTCAAGCGCGGCGCCATCGGCGCGGGCGCGGGAGCAATTCTGGGCGGCATCATCGGCGGCGGTAAGGGCGCCGGCATCGGTTTGTTGCTTGGCGGCGCCGGCGGCGTCGGCTCGCTCGCCGTTCAGGGCAGCAAAGAGTTGAGGCTCGAGACCGGCACGGAAATGCTTGTGCATGTGACGCGGTAAGGCTCAACGAAGAAAATCGGGCACGCGCTCCGTCCGTCATATTTTGGCGGCTTTGCCAGATTCGTGGCAGGGCCGCTTTTTATTTTGATCCCAGGGAAGAAAAAGTATCTGCCTTTCGTCTAAGGTAACGATGCTCGAACAGATGGCCGAACCACTGGAGCAGCAGGTGCAACAGTCAATCGATGGGCACGTCATCAAAGCCTGCCAAAGGGGTGACAGGGAGGCTTTTCGCCTGCTCTTCGAGGCTTACAAGGATCGTGTTTTTACGATTGCCGTGTATTCGCTCCGCGATGAAACTTTGGCCGGCGATGTTACCCAGCAGATATTTCTCAAGCTGATGACCTGCATCAATCAATTTCGCGGTGACTCAGAGTTCACCACCTGGTTGTATCGCCTGGTGATCAACTCCTGTCATGACGAGCGGCGCAAACACTGGCGATTTCTTCCGCTCGGTAGCGATAACGCGTTGGGCCGCGCGGACCAGCGACGTTCGCAGGAGACGCGTTACGAGCAGAAGGAAATTGCCGATTCAGTAAAGGAAGCAATCGGCACCCTGAAACCGAAGATGCGAGTCCCGATTCTCCTGAAGTACATCGAGGGACTTTCGTATGAAGAAATCGCCGAAATGCTCGGTTGTTCGAAGGGGACGGTGGCATCGCGATTGAACAGAGCCCACAAAACACTGGCCCAGCGACTTGGACACCTCAGGCGCGAGGTCGTGTCGGAGTAATCGATTGATGCTCGATTTGCTAATGGTGCTAACAAGAGAGTAATCACATGTTTTCCAAACACGTTCGCAATCGGCTTTCGGCCTACTGTCATGACGAGTTGTCGACGGCAGAGACTGGAAGAGTTGCCGAACACCTGATTGGCTGCAGTCATTGTCGAACAGAGTTCGAGGAAATCAAGCTTGGGGTGAAACTGGCGGAACATCTGCCGCTGATTTCAGCGCCGGAGACGCTTTGGCTGGAAGTCGAAAAGAGCCTCAACAAAGATCGGAATCAAGCCGCTCTGGCGCGATGGTCTCTTATTAGCGGCTCTCTCAGGCAGCCGCCTTTTGCAATTCCTGTTTTCATCACCTTGTTGAGCGCTGCGTTCATCGTTGGGTTGGCGCTTTACTATAGATCGTCCGGCGTCCGGCCGGCGGTGAGTTCCTGGGATGTAGCTCGGCTTGACGGCGCGCCGCGAATTGACTCCGCGTCGATCAGGGACACCGGCAAAATCAGTGTGGGACAGTGGCTGGTGACCGACGCAAACTCGCGCGCGCAAATAAATGTTGGAAACATCGGCCAGGTGGAGATCGATCCCGACACGCGCGTGCGTTTGGTGGAAACCAAATCTACCGAACACCGTTTGGAGTTAGCGCGGGGCAGCTTGAGCGCGCGAATTTCTGCGCCCCCCAGATTGTTCTTTGTCGATACTCCGTCCGCGGTCGCAGAGGATCTGGGATGCGCGTATACGCTCAACGTCGATGATGGCGGTAACAGCCTTTTGCGCGTGACCGCGGGGTGGGTGTCGCTTCATTTGCGCGATCGCGAATCAGTTGTGCCCGCCGGGGCGGCGTGCGCCACCAGGCCAGGCATCGGACCGGGCACGCCTTACTTTGAAGATGCTTCGCCGGCCTTTCGTCAGGCACTAACCAAACTGGATTTCGAACCCACTGAGCCGGCCGGGTCAAAAAACGTCGAACTCGATCTTGTGTTGAGCACCGCCAGACCGCGTGACACATTCACTTTATGGCATTTGCTGTCGCGAGTGAATGAAAAAGATAGGGCGCGTGTATATGAACGTATGGCCGTCCTGGTGCCGCCGCCGAAAGGTGTAACGCGCGATGGCGTCCTGCGACTTGATCAGGACATGCTGAACCGCTGGCGCGAGGAAATTGATGCGTCGTGCGATCCATTGAAGTCTTTTCCGGAAGCAGTCCGCGATGTTCTGGGCCGAATCCGGATGGGAGCTGATAAACGACTTGGAAAATAAGGAGGTACTCCGGATGAAGAGCCATATTGCATCGAGAATTATTACCACATGTCTTTTGGTTGTGGTGGCCGCAGCTATCAGTGTCATCGCGATTTCAGCCTGGCGGGGCAGTGCGTCGCCATCACCAAAGATAATCACCAGGTCGGAGAATCTCGTGGTGCACGAGTGGGGCACATTCACTTCGATCGCCGGCAAGGATGGCGTCGCTCTCGAATGGCGGCCATTGAACGGCGCCAGCGATCTCCCCAAGTTTGTTCATACCATTCAAACTGTTAATGACGGATTGCGGCACGCTCGCTCCAAGGCCGAACTGACGGCGGCAATCCGCATGGAGACGCCGGTACTTTATTTCTATTCACCAAGCGACACCGAAGTCTCAGTCAAAGTTGATTTTCCAAAGGGCAAAATCACCGAGTGGTATCCGCAGGCGCGCTTTGTGGACACCGCAATCGACTGGGGGCGTTTGAAAGTCACGCCCGGCGCGGCAGTGAACCTCCCGGTTGATTATTCCAGCAGTCACTATTTCGCGGCGCGAGAAACTGACGCCGCGCCGGTCCAGGTCTGCGCGACCAATGGTAAGCCGGCGCAGCAGGAAAAGTTTCTTTTCTATCGCGGGGTAGGCACTTTCGATCTGCCGCTGTCAGTCAAGCTGGACGGGAAAAACATCCTCCTAAAAACGAATGATGTGATCTCGCACGTCATCATTTTCGAAAATCACGGCGGCAAGATCGGGTTCAGATCAATCGATAATCTGGCAGGCGAGGTGACCATCGAGAGACCGGCGCTTGACCAGCACCCGGATTCAGTCATTCAGAGTCTGAGGCAGGTTTTGGTTTTTTCGGGACTCTACGAAAAGGAAGCCGACGCGATGATCAAGACCTGGCGCGACAGCTGGTTTGAGGAAGGCTCGCGCGTGTTTTATGTTTTGCCGCGACAAACGACGGATGCGGTTTTGCCGATTACGATTGATCCTCGACCCCTTGACCTTGTGCGCGTGCTGGTGGGTCGCGCGGAGTTGATCACGCCCGAAATGAAAAACTCCGTCAAGCAAGAGGTCAGTCTGCTGAGCGATCCGTCCGCGAGAGTACGCGATGAGGCGGCACGGTCAATTCGCAAGTATGGACGATTTTCTGAGCCGATTCTCAAGGACATCCTGCGTGACGAGAAGGATGCTACAATCCGCGAGCGCATCAAACGGCTGATTGAAACGTCAGCAGGAGTCTAGTTGTTTAGGAGCGGGCTCTGCTGGCGGTTCGTTAAGAAAGGCTATAGGTTTAGAGGCGGCGACCGCGCGATGTTTACCGCCCGCCGGTTCGTTCCAAAAAGAAGGCGAGCGGTAGCCCCTCGCTAAACGAAACAGAACATTTATGCGAAGAGTATTGAAATGGATTGTGATCATTCTGGTGGTAGCCTTTGTCGCAATCCAGTTACGACGCCCCGTGCGCAGCAATCCTCCGGTTGACGAGTCGCAAACAATCTTCGCGCGGTCACAAATGACGCCGGCGGCCGCTTCGATTCTCAATCGTTCATGCGTCGATTGTCATTCGAACAAAACGGTGTGGCCGTGGTACAGCCACGTGGCGCCGGTGTCATGGCTCCTGGCCGATGACGTGGCTACCGCTCGCCAGATGATGAACTTATCGGAGTGGGGACGCCTCGATTCGGATCGCCAGGGGAAGAAGCTGCGCCAGATGTGCGATGAAGTGTCGGACGGCGTTATGCCGCTCTGGTTCTACAAGCCGCTGCACCCTGCCTCAAAACTTTCACCTGCAGATGTGAAAACGCTCTGCGACTGGACCAGCGCCGAGCGCGATCGTATATCAGAATAACAGAACCAAAACCTCTTCTTACATTCACTGTGAAAAGGTCGTTGACATCGCGACGCCTGGGACTATATTCTCCCACATCCAAGCGTTGGCTCCCGAGAGACTCAACATCGCGTAAGCCTCCCAGACGAACTTTCCCAAACACCCGCTTTTGAGGTAAGGCGTGCAGAGTAGTAATCCTGCAGCGGAGTTCCAATCAAACGGGAACTTTCTGTGCCTCGGTTCATCCCGCCTCCCCGTCCTTTGCAATTCCGAAAGGAGTCCCGTCCCATGGCCAAAGAATTCCGCGAAAACTTTATTGGCATACTTGCGCTACTGATTGTCTCCCTTACGATCTATGGTCTTGTAAAACTGAATACACACGTTGCGGCGGCGGCCACGAAGGTGATAACTCCGGAATCGCATGGGCCCTGCCCGCGGATCAGCACCTTTATGCCCCGATTTACACCATCACCGGTGGACGGACCTCGACTCTGGGATTGAACAATTCGCAGAACCATCCGATCACGGCGCAGGTGACACTTTACAACAAGCACGGCGTGGCCCTGGCTATTCCCCCAATCACGCTTGATGGACACCGGAATCATGCCTTCAATATCGCCGATTGGGTGCGTGACGCGGACGGTTTCGAAGAAGGTAGCCTGGAAGTCTTCTATCACGATCTTTCGATGGCCATGGGCGCCCAGGAGACCATTGCCGACTCGAATCACAGTGTGAGCTTTGATGTGCATTTGCAGGAGTCGATGGATTTCGTGTCAACGCGAGCGGACGGTTTGTGGTGGAATCTGGATAATCAATCCGATGCGCAGGTGTTCATTACAAACACGAGCGCGACACAGACCGTCGTGACGCCAACCTTCTACGTTGGCGGCATCCGAACGTCAGGATGACGCAATCGCTCTGAATGGCCGCGAGTCAGATGTGATTGACATCAAACAATCACTCAACAGATTGCACATCAGCAGTAACACTGGGATTGGCGGAATTTCGCTGACGTACACGAATGGGCCGGGCGCTCTGGCAATCGTCGGGGTAATCAGCAACAAACAGATCGGATTCTCAACGACGATGCGCTTCATTGACCACGCTTCGGAAATGACGACTCATCTTCAAGCGGCAAATATTCCGATCGGAAAGCCGCCCGCCGATTCGGGCTTTACTTCGTCGGTTCGCTTCACTCCTCATGTCGTCGTGCGTAACAATACCGGAGTTGCGGTTCAAGTAAATCTTCGGATCAGGTTCACGCTTTTCGATCAGCCCAATACAATTGAGTTGCCTGACGTGACGTTATCCGCAAACGAAGTACGTGAGCTTGATCTGCACTCTGTTTTCAATGTCATCGGCGATAACATCATCGCCGATTCAGGAATCGAGATCGATTACACGGGACAGCCCGGCGGCGTGATGGCTTATGCGGCCAGCGTGGATCAGAATGGGAGTAACGTTTTCGATGTATCGTTCCCGGAGGAAATGGGGTTCCAGGGAGGCAGCTATCCCTGGCATCTCGACGGTGATAATCGCGCGGTGCTGCACGTCAAGAGCATCGATCTTCCCGGTGATAGCCAAGTGGGCGAGTTCCTAGTGAAGCTTTATTTTAATGGCGGCGAATATGACTTACCGTTGCAAAGGATCGAAGCGGGACAAACAGCGGCAATCGATCTCAAGCAACTGCGTGACGATCAAGTCAGGGATGTTCTTGGCCGCGTAATTCCTTTAAGTGTGACAGGTGGTCAGCTTGCCTGGTATCCCAGAAAGGGAGAGTTCATTGGGCGCCTGGTTGAATACGATCCGGTAGCCGGAGTTTCTGCCAGCTTCAGTTGTGTGCAACCCTGTGATTGTCACGTTGGTTATCTCTCAGGTTTTCTCTCGCCCGATTCATTCGATGGCGAAGTTGGCGATTCGTTTACTGTCATTGCATATGAAGTAGATGGCGACTGCAACGGAGCGAACGAGTTTACGTTTCCAGTTAGCGCATCGTTCTATAGCACCGATACATCCGTTTTGCATGTTTCGCGGAACACTGTCCAACTGGTCGGTGCAGGCAACGCGGGTATTATCGGCGAATGGCAAGCGAGCCAATCATCCGAGCAGTGCGGCGATGAGTTTGTGGGCGGCCGCTCTGATGGCTGTTTCTGTGAGTCTTCATCAGTTACTGGTTCTGGAGAGACGTTTGTCGCTGCAAGGCCTCGTATTGACAGCATTTCGCCGAGCCGCGGCGTGATATCAGGTACGACACACATCTCAATAAGTGGTTCGGGTTTTGCTGCTGGCGCAACCGTCAATCCGGGCACGGGAATTACAGCGTCGAACCCTTCAGTTAGCTCGTCTACATCGATGTCAGTGGATTTAGCTGTTGCCTCAAATGCCACGGGCGGCAACCACTCACTCGCGGTAACGGTAAATAGGCAAACTAGCAACAGCGTGAATTTCTATGTGCAGATTCCTAGCAAGATCGTGCCGTTGAATATACCGAATGTAGCGCCAAACGGAATCGGACCTCTAGTAACACCCGTAAACGAAGCCAGAAAACTGATTGATGGAACGCCAATTAATCCCGGTAACTTTTGTGGGGTTTATCGGAATTATGCCTTCTTTCTAGGTGATCAGGACAATCCGTCACAGGAAATTGCTTTCAGACCTTATAAGTTCAAGGAGCTATTCTCTGATTACACCGCAGGGAGCACCTTCTGGACGCAGCCCGAGGACTTTGAGGTGCCAATTCCCGCCCTCTTGGCTGACCTCCAGTCAATCGGCTTGCTCTATCCAGATTGTTTGGGTACGACTGACTGGCAGAAATTCAACCAGAAGTTCGTCGTAACAATCGGGAACAACCCATATTCGCTGTCAACTGTAATTCATGTGGAGAGAGGGAATTTCTCAGGCACCCTAAAGGTAGATCGAACCATCTCCACGCCATAAACAATTTGATAATTATAAGGAGTGATGTAGATGAAAACGATAACGGGTCAGATTGCGGTAGTTTCGCTGACGCTTATTCTGGGGAGCACCGTGTCTACCAAACTACCTCAAGGCACGAAGAGGCTCGAAGATCTGGATTCGGTGATTGTGCATTCGAATCTGAACGACACCACGGCAACCCAGACATTGGCCGAAACACTCAGCAGGGCAAATCTTCCCGGCGGCATCGTCCGAGTGCTAACCTGCGGCGCGGACTATAAGCGCTCCTTTAAGTTGCGCACGGCCAATCTACATGGCCTACTGGATGCAATTGTCGCTGCCGAGCCGGATTATAGCTGGGATGTCAACCATGGTGTGATTAATGTTTTTCCAAGGGATGAATCACCATTCCTGGAAGCCTCTGTACCAACCATGAAAATCCGGGAACCATCGCTAGAGAGTGCTTTCGAGACGGTCCTTGCTGCACCGGAAATTCAAGGCCTGGCAAGACAATATCTGGGTTCTCGTCATGTAGGCGGGGGCGTTTATGCCGTCAGTCTAAACGGCAACACACCGAACGTAGAGGCAAACCTGTCGTTGAACCTCGAGGGATTAACCGTACGCGGCGCTTTTAATGAGATTGTTGCCGCGAGCGGTAAAGGTGTTTGGCTGCTCACGGAGTCTCAATGCTCTGGTCAGAAGACCTATTCGTTCGAAATGCTGGTTAAGTAGCTTGGATCGCTCTGATCTCCTGCAACTTCGCGCCAATAGATAATCAGTTCGCCGGCGTGAATGTCCCTTTCGTCCTACAGCCTGGAGAAACTGACGATTTCGATCAGGCGTTCTCGGTAAAGTTTGGAAGCAGCAGTTTCCCACTCACAACGAAGATTCATATTAGCAAGGGTAACTACAATGGCACATTAAAATCGGATCGCACGATTACCACGCCATAGCTAATTCAGCAAGAGAGGATGTAGAAATGAAAACGCTGCATGTTAGTTTGCAACTCGTATTGTTATCCGCGGTGGTCAGTTCGACGCCAGCCATCCGAAGTCAAGGCACAAATCCGCCAAATGCGATACTCGACAGGCACATCGGGACACTTCAATTGCGAAACACTCGGCTGTCTGAGACTCTAATCGATGCGCTGAAGCAACAACAGGTCCCAGGTGGAATTGCAGTCTCTTACTACTGCGGTGGTTATCAGAACCACTTGCTGAAACCGGCTGATGACACGCTGCGATCCTTACTCGACGCGGCCGTAGCCGCGGAGCCTGAATACACCTGGAGCGTTGACAACGGGGCAGTTAACTTGGTTCCGCGTTATCGCGAGCCTCTTTTTCTTGAGACTGCGATTCCTAAGCTGGAAATCAGCGATGCGGGAACAACAAACGAGGCTCTAAATGAATTGTTAGCGATACCGGAAGTATCGAAACAAGCGAGCCTTGAGCTTGGCATTAGGACATTTGGTGGCGGCGGGCCTTATGGATACGGTCCTGAAGGAGCCGCAAAAAGCAAGATCTCACTAAGCCTGACTAATGTTACGGTCCGTCAGGCTCTGAACGCGATCGCGCGCGCGCGGGGTGATGCCATATGGCTTCTCGTAAACCAGGAATGTATCCCCTCAAGCGGCCGGAAGTTCTTTTCTCTTCAGTTTGTGGATCTTGACAAGTGAGTGGGACCAAGCTTCGGAAACTACAAAGACCTATGCAGGGTTTGCTCGTTCTAATGGTCATTCGAGTCGAATTCACGGACGGCACGGTCTATGACGATGAAGCAGTGTATAAAGCGATGGTGTCCTCTACGGACGACTTACAGAGCAAGCTCAACCGGGTAGAATCCCTTAAAAACAAAGCGAAATAGCACGTGAATCCCTCAGAATCTCTCGATGTTGACAGCCGAGAGATGTTCCTCACCGACTGAGAATCAATAGAGTAAAACTCCCCGCCACCATAGGTGGCCGCGGCCGCGGCTGCTCAGTCGTGGGCGCCGGCGCGGCGCCGAACTCGGCACTGACTGTGTAAACCTGATGTGTTTTCGTGTCCAGCGACATGGTGCGGGCGCGTCTCATCGTCGGCACGTTCTCAACCACACTAAACTTGTCCGGCGAATCTTCGTGAACCACAGTCAAAGTGCCGTCACCGTTTGAACTGAACGCATAACCGGTCTCGGGATCGAAACCACAGGCGTCAACGCCCGCACCGATCGGAAGCGAGGCGACGATCTTACCGTTGTCGGCATTCATCACGACCATCGTATTACTGGCGCCACAGCCTGAAAACAGTCGCCGGTGTTTGCGATCGATCGCCAGGCCGCTCGGTTCTTTGCCCGGCTCAAGACCCCAATGCGCCTCAACCGTCAGCTTATTGGAATCAATCGATGCGATTTCACTTTTGTCTTCGATGTTGACGTAAATGTGGCCTTTGTCATCCGGCACTCCCGTTTCGGGTTTGCCGCCCAGCGGAATCGTTCCCACTACAGTGTTTGTCTTTACATCGATCGCGCTGGCGTCATGGCTGGCGCCGTTGAACGTGAAAATTCGCTTTGATGAGGGATCATAGGTGATCGCATCCGGATTCTTGCCGACCGGTACTCGGCCGATCTCCTTGAGGGTTTTCAGGTCAAAAATCGTGACTGTGTTCTCGCGGCCGTTACTGGTGAAACCTTTGTTCAGATCCGGCACCAATGCTATTCCGTGCACGCCCGGCGTGTTCGGAATATCGCCAATCACCGCGGCCGTGTCCGCATCGACGACCATCACATGCGTGCCGCGGGAAATGTAAACTCGCCGCGCCTGGCTGTCGACTAGAAGGTAGTCCCAGCCACCTTCGCCGCCGAGCTTTACTTGTTTAGTTACTCGATAACCAGACGGCCCGGCAAACAAACCTGAGCCGGCAACTGAGATAAACAAACAGATCAGAAAAAAGTTCAAAGCCGATTTCTTCATAAGGCCTCCTAAGATCTCGGATAAGTTTCATGCGGAAACTACTCTGATCAAGCAGAAGCGGTCAAGTGGAAAGTTGTCCCAATGTGCGTCAGCGTTGGGATAAATAGCGTCCTTCACGTTGAACAAACCAGGAATCGCGCTAACGTCGCAATGCTTGTGACCGATCGATTTTCTTGGGACTTCGTTGCTGGAGCGTTGCAAAACCGCCGAAGAGTAAAAACGGGAATAGCTGTTGCTCTTTATCCTCACGAAAATGTATCTCGCTTTGATTGATTGCTATTAGAAGGAGAAAAAGGTCATGGCTTACGAAGAAGAACAAGCAAGGAAAAGCAGAGTGGTCGACACCCCTGCATCCAGGAGAGAAGTCGTCGAGCATCAGGCAGTCCGCCGGCCTGAGGGCAGTGGAACGACCGGCGCTATGCTCGCTGTGATTATCATTGGCGCGATTGCGCTCGCGACAGTGATCATTCTGTTTGCCATGAACCAGCAGCAGGATACAAGCAACGTTAATACCGCTTCGCAGCCGCCGCAAACGATCGTGCAGCAGCCGGCGCAACAACCGCCGGTAATTATTAATGAGCCGGCGCCTGCCGCTCAGCCCGCGCCCGTGATTATTAATCCGGGTGCGCCGGGCGGGTCCACGCTGGGCAACGCATCGGCGGACGCAAATATCCAGGCGGCCATCGACAAAAAATTGAGCGACGATCCCGTCTTGTCGACGCTTGCCGTAACGGCCACGTTTATGGACGGCAAGGCCACGCTGATTGGTACCGTAAAAAACCAGGCGCAGAAAGGCCAGGTTGAACGAGCCGTTCGCAGTGTGAAAGGAGTTAAAGCAGTCGACAACCAGATCATAGTTTCGGCTGTTTAGCTGAAACGCCTCATGAACTGAAGCTATTCGGGGACGAGTGTTACCGCAGCGTCCACGCGGCTGGTCTTGTTCAGTCGTGTCACCCCGCGTAGAAACGCGCCAGAGTTGGGTTGCTCTGACGCGTTTGTTGTCTGGGCCCGGCCGAAGATGCGGGGGAGAATGTCCGCCCTCCCGGCAGTCGGCCGCTCGTTGCGAAGATGGCGGCGTTCGAATCGGCCTTGTACAGGCCGGCGGCGGTCGATTACTCTCAACCGGAAATCGGAGAGGTTGAGAAATTGATGAGTGACTTTCCTGAAACTGCTCGCACCAAACTTAAACGCTTACCCAAGAGAGGTGTATTCGATCGAGAGATCGTCAATGCAATTCTCGACGAAGGTTTTATTTGTCACGTCGGATTTGCAGTAGATGATCAGCCGTTTGTGATTCCGACAGGTTATACGCGCGCCGGGGACCAGCTGTTTATTCACGGATCACAAGCCAGCCGCATGCTGCGAAAACTGGGTGAGGGAATCGACGTTTGCGTCACCGTCACTTTGATTGACGGCTTAGTGCTCGCGCGTTCGGCGTTTCATCATTCGATGAACTATCGCTCGGTAATCGTGTTTGGCCACGCCCGGCTGGTCGAGGATCGAGCAGAAAAAATCACCGCCCTGCGCGCTTTGTCTGATCACATGATTCCCGGTCGCTGGGATGATGTCCGCGAACCGAATGAAGAAGAATTGAAGCTGACAACCGTTTTGGCGCTGCCACTCGCCGAAGCTTCCGCCAAGATTCGGACCGGACCGCCCCTTGATGATGAAGAAGATTACGACATGAAAGTCTGGGCCGGCGTTATTCCCTTGCGCTTGATCGCAAATCAACCGATTGCCGATCCGCGGTTGCCGAAAGATATCGAACCGCCTTCATACGCCACTGACTACAAGCGATCGAACCCATCACGCCGTTGAGACAATCGAATCCATCCCGTCTGGCAATGCAAAGCTCCTCTCTTCGCACGACAATTTTTGCCTGGCTTGGAATTGTGACCGTGTTGGTGCTCACAACCCTCCTGCTGCGGGGTGAAGGGCGCCTGTGGATTTGCGCCTGCGGGAGATTTTCAATTTGGGCCGGAAAGATTTGCAGCGCTAACAACTCGCAGCAATTTCTTGATCCATACAGCTTCACCCATGTTCTGCATGGGATTCTTTATTTCTGGATGCTGATTTGGATCGTGCCCCGGTTGACGCTGTCCTGGCGTTTCTGGTTGTCCATTACCATGGCTGCGGCCTGGGAAGTTTTTGAAAATTCCAACTTCATCATCAATCGATATCGCGAAGACACCGCGGCGCTTGGCTATACCGGCGACACAATCGTCAATTCCTTTGGCGACATTCTCTGTGCGGTCCTTGGATTTATGATCGCGCAGCGCCTCGGCTTCAAACGTTCGCTGATCTTCTTTCTGGGCACGGAATTGATTCTGCTGTTCTGGATCAGAGACAGCCTGTTGCTGGAAATCGTGATGCTCATTCATCCGATGAACGCGATTAAGCTCTGGCAGATGTGTCAGTAGTATGATAAGTGCAGGCACTAATAATGAAATGGGCCAGACATTCTCGCTTGCGTTTTCTGCTTGCAGCTCTGGTATTCGCTTTGATCATCGTTACTCTCGTGGCGCGCCTCAGCCGAATCTCGCGGCCGGGTAGACCGAAGGTGGCGACATTGTCCAGCTCACAATCTCCAGTCCCAGTTGCTCCGCCGGAACAACTGGCGGCCGGACCATCAGTTAATTCCACACTCTCAGCCGCGAGTCCGCTCGCAACCGCGACGCCGGCGCCATCAATTTCGGCGACACGCCAGCCAGACCTCCAGTTTTCTCAGAGCCAGGGAGACAGTCCATCGAATTTGATTATTCCGGTCGCGGGCGTGCGCCCGGATCAATTGCGGGACACGTTTTCAGAAGCGCGCTTGGAAGGTCGCGTCCACGATGCCATCGATATTCCTGCGCCACGCGGAACACCCGTGCTGGCGGCGGCGGACGGGCCAATTGTGAAGCTCTTTCAGAGCCAACGCGGCGGCACTACCATCTATCAGGCAAGCGTCGACGGCAAATTCATCTACTATTACGCGCATCTCGATCGCTACGCTGACGGCCTAATTGAGGGCCACTCCGCGAAGCAGGGTGAAACGATCGCCTATGTCGGTGATACCGGCAATGCCGGAGCAGGGAATTATCACCTTCATTTCTCGATCGCCGTGACCTCCAACCCGAAACGCTACTGGGAAGGCGTAAACATCAATCCGTATCCGCTACTGAAGAAATAGTTCCGTTCTGGTTTGGAGTGCCGCCTTTAGGCGGTTGGATTTCACGATTTCGCCTGAAGGCGGAACTCCAAACCCGATCCGTTAAATCACAGATCCACTGGCGCTGATTGGCCTCCAACGGTCGGACTGTCTCTTCCAGATCACAAATTCCTTGTGGATTATCACAAACTGACGTTGTGGGAATACCTGTTGCTGGTGTTCAGCCACGAATTAAGATTAGATCGCAGTCACATAGCATCTGAACGGAGTTACGATCATGAAAAAGCTTGCTTGTTATCCGCTTACGCTGGCGGCCGGCCTGTTGGTGGCTGGTTGCGTGGCGATGCCGACGAACCAAACCAATCAAAATCCTGGCGCCTCGCCATCACCGTTAACAACCACTTCACCCTTGCCGGTGAATGAGCGAGCGGCGAATGCTGAACCACTCACCCTCCCGGTGCTGGACGCGTTTTTCGCTGAACAAGGATTTGACGAGACTCTCAAATCGCGTTTGCAACTCAGCGACGAACAAATCACAAAGCTTAAGCAGTTGGCGAGGGCAGAGACTGCCAAACTCAACGAAACAAGCGCCGGCACTTCAGAAGGAGAGACTGCCGCGGCCCGCACTGCGGCGGAAGAGAAGATCAGGGATCTGATCGGCTCTGAGAAGGCACAACAACTCGCCGCGCTGGTTCGCGAACGCTGGAACGGCGTCAGCGATAATGCGACTGAGACAAAATCATCCGGAACGACAAACCCAATGACCGCCGAAGAGTTTGCCGCGAATGCGCCCAACGCGGTGCCGACAGATTCGCGGATCGTAGTCAACATCCCAGCCTTTCGCATGGATGTGTTTGATGGCGGCCGGCTGGTTAAGTCATACAAGATTGGCATCGGCTACCCGCAATTTCCGCTGCCAACCGGGCTGCGCAAAGCAAGCACGATAATTTTCAACCCCACCTGGACGCCGCCTGACGAGCCCTGGGTCGCGAAGATGAATGTGACGGCCGGCGAAAAGATTGAAGCCGGAAGCAAACTCAATCCTCTGGGACCGATCAAGATTCCGATTGGCGGTCCTTCGTTGATTCATGGTGGAAAATCGCCGGCAAAACTGGGCACCTTTGCTTCGCATGGTTGCGTCGGCCTGACGACGCCGCAGGTGCAGGACTTTGCGAAGTTGCTGGCGCCACTTGGCGGGGCGCATTTAAATGATGCCGACCTGGCAAAGTATGCGCGCGACAAGACGGAAACAAAGCAAATGAAACTCTCGCATCCGGTTCCGGTCGAGCTGCGTTATGAAACAATCGTGGTTGAGGACGGCAAGCTTCATGTTTATCGTGATGTTTACGATCAGGATACAAACACCGAAGAGAACCTGCGCGACGTTCTGGAGGCTGCCGGTGTCAAGTTTGAGGACCTAACTCAGGAAGAACAAGCGCAAGTGCTCGACGCTCTTTCACAACTCGCCGGAAAGTCATCAGCTAAGAAGATAAGCTCAGCAAATCTGGCGAATCAGAGCCCTCTGACTAATTCCTCCAACGCGTCTGCAGAAAAGATATCCAACGCCAAAAAGAAATCGCCGCGTACGGCGAAGAATCAGAAAGAGATTGTTATCGAGATCGCCGCTCTGAAAGGCAAGGGATATCCAGCGCCGGCGAACCAGGATAACGGGGGCGCGAAAACGAAAAGCAGCACCTAAGCTAAATCAAGTTGTAGGGTGGTACTGGTGTCCCTCGTGGATCACGCGCAGAATGGACGAGCCACGATTTAAGCCAGGGATTAGACGCCCACCGTTTCTTCTTTGAGTTTTGCGGCCTGATAGTGCGTGGTGAGGCCTTCAATAATCGCGTCCAGCGCGCCGTCCATTACCTGATCGAGCTGGTGCAGGGTGAGCCCGATTCGGTGATCCGTAACCCGGTTTTCTTTGAAGTTGTAGGTGCGGATTTTTTCTGAGCGGTCGCCGCTGCCAACCATTGAACGGCGCTCGCTGGCTTCGGCTTCGTGCTGTTTTTGCTCTTCAATCTCCTGTAGGCGCGAGCGCAACACCCGCATCGCTTTCTCGCGATTCTTTATTTGAGACTTTTCATCCTGCATCGAAACCACGACGCCGGTAGGCAGATGCGTGATGCGCACGGCCGAGTAGGTCGTATTGACGGATTGCCCGCCGGGTCCGGATGAGCAAAAAGTATCGATGCGCAGGTCTTTCGGATCGATCTTTACGTCAACCTCTTCTGCTTCCGGCAGGACCGCAACCGTGATCGCCGAAGTGTGAATGCGGCCGCTAGCTTCGGTCTGCGGCACGCGCTGCACCCGATGCACTCCCGATTCGTGCTTCATCTTTGAAAACACTTTCTCGCCTTCGATCAGCACAAATGCTTCCTTGATCCCGCCAATGCCCGTTTCTGACGCATCGAGAACCTCGAACCGCCAGCGCTTTCGCTCGGCATAGCGAGCATACATCCGCAAAATATCCGAGGCGAAGAGCGATGCTTCGTCACCACCTGTGCCCGCGCGTATTTCGAGAATAACGTTCTTCTCGTCGTTCGGGTCACGCGGAATCAGCAACAACTTGAGATCGATTTCGGCTTGCGCTAAACGGGCTTGCAGGCTTTCAATTTCGATGCGCGCAAGTTCGCGCATGTCGGCATCATCGGCGTGCTCGAGCAAATCACGCGCGCCCGTCAGCTCTTCATTCAGCGATTTCCACTCGCGGTATTTCTCGACCACTTCACCGAGGCTGCGATGTTGCTTGGCAGCCTTGCCATAGGCGGAAGGATTAGCCAGCAGTTCCGGCGAAGAGAGTTCGTTCGTCAACTCTTCATATCGGGCTTCAATTTGTGCAAGCTTATCGAGCATCTTGTTCGGCGTCCGTCTTTAGGCGGAACTGGTTTTATCTCGGAGACTCCGCCTGAAGGCGGAACTCCAAACCCAATCACGAAAGCGGCGCCAGTTCGGGTTCGCCTGTCTTCGGTTCGAGCTTCAAACTCTCCTTTAATGCTTCGATCGCGACTTCCAGCTGCGAATCATCAGGCTCTTTAGTCGTGATATTCTGCAGCCACACTCCCGGTCGCGTAATCGTCTTGAAGAACGCACCACTCTCTTTTCTCGCCGACAGGCGAATGATTTCGTACGACAATCCCGCGACCACCGGGATCAACGCGATGCGCACCAGGAAATTGAACAGTAGTGAATCAAACTTGATGATCGAGAAAAGCAGGATCGAGACCAGCATGACGACCATCAGAAAGCTCGTGCCGCATCGCGGATGCTGCCGCGGTTGGGGCCGCGCATTGTTAACGGTTAGCGCCAGACCTTTTTCCCAGGTAAACACAGTCTTGTGTTCGGCCCCGTGATATTGAAAGACGCGGCGAATATCTTTCAGCATGGAAAAGCTGAAAATCATAATCAGAAAAAATGTCATTCGAATCAGTCCATCGACCAGATTGAAAGTAACTGACGGCCGAACCGGACGAAGATAGCCCCGAACTGATCCAAACAGGTTCGTGTACCACGGCCCACTTTCTGCTGTGCCGCTGCCAGTTGCCGCTCGACCCGACGCGCCTGGACGCTCAGCTGCAGCCGGCGCCTTGCTCGATGAAGTAACCGCCGGCGCCGCCCACCCCGCGCCGATGAACAAGGCGTTAGTCAGCAGCAAAGGCAAGGCGATAAAAAGCAGCACATTAAAAATCAACGCAAACACAATCGATCCGGCGGCGGCTGCGGTTCCACCCTTCTTCAATTCGTCTTTGGGACGCTTCTTTGTGGGTACTGGGAACAAGCCGGGAATTGCGCCGGTCAAACCGGCAAAATCGCCTTCTCCTTCAATCACGGCAGGAGTAAGCGCAACCTCGACTTCCATACTCTCTGCTTCCTGCGCTTCGGCAAAAGCTTCGCTCGCCGAATAGTTTAGCGCTTTGATTCCAAGCCCCATCGATTGCAGGAGTACCGCGCCGCCGCGCAGCACCGGCAGCTTCAGAAGCGGAAACTTGTCACTCCACTTCGGCAAAGCCGCTGCCGTATTGACGATCGTGCCGTCCGCTTTGCGCACGGCAATCGCGTAGGCATTTGGCGTGCGCATCATGACGCCTTCGATGACGGCCTGGCCGCCGACAATTAGATCTCGTTCGTTAGTCATAATCGTTTTGCTTGGAGTACCGCGTTCACGCGGAACGATTTTTTCACATATTGCTTCCGCCTAAAAGGCGGGACTCCGAACCACTGCTTACAACAATGCCGGCGATTTCGTTCTGGCCGCTTTGTTTAGACACATCGTCCACGCGACCAGCGCAATTACGCCGGCACCTTAATTTCAATTTCGCTAATGCTTAACGGTCATCAGGTTATTTCGTAGCCGTAGCTTCCGGGGCCGCTTTTTTGCCGTAGCGGCGGTTAAATCGGTCTACCCGGCCCGCGGTGTCAACCAGCTTCTGTTTGCCGGTAAAAAAGGGATGACATGCCGAGCAAATCTCCACATGCAAATCTTCTTTCCGCGTCGATCGTGTCTTAAAAGTCTCGCCACACGCACAGGTGACGGTAATTTCTTTATATTCTGGGTGAATTCCTGGTTTCATTTCTCTTAGTTGCCTCTGATGGTCATCGTTTGACGGCTTCAATCAACATTCAATCATAAGGGCACGAAACACGATCGTCAAGCTCGCTTCCTTTATCTTTGAATAATAACAACGACCGCTTTTCTCTATTCAAATCAGTCAGTTAATAATATTGGAAGTGAATTGACAACGACCTAATCGCATGCTACAAGTCAATGTCCGACCTGATTTCGTTAGCCTTAACCCGTGAGTGTGGCACTCGCGCGCCCGTGGCCGGAACAAACAGAGCGTCTCGATGTCAGCGTGTATTAACCGCAGCGTATGGCAGAGGAAGGTAAACCGACCGAGCCGGGTTCAGAACCGAACGTAAAAACAGAGCAGCTCGCGGAGGACGACAAACAAGCGCGGGCTGGGAATCCATCTTTCTCCTCAGCCGATTCGGAAAAAGACGCCAAAATAGAAGAGGCGAAAGCGCGAGTTGCGGCGGCCAAAGACGCAGCTCAGAAGGCAGCAACGCCTGGACCTCCCAGGGCTCCCGTAAAAAAGAAGGAAGAGGGACCGAAACCCGTCGATGCTTCCGCGCACCCACTGGTCAAAAGACTGCGGGCGAAGTTTGGTGAGGCGATCATCGAAGCGACCGAATTCCTGGGCCAGCTTTCCATTCGAATCGACAGATCGCGTGTACTCGAAGTCTGCAGCGCTCTGCGGGACGATGTAACCACGCCTTTCAACTATCTTTCGGACCTGACATGCGTCCATTATCCTGATCAAAGGGACGCGCCGTTCGAAGTCATCTATAACTTGTATTCAATTGCCGCCAACGAGCGCGTGCGTTTAAAGGCGGCCACGAATGGCGCCGGTGTCGAAAGCGTCACCAGCGTGTGGCCGTCGGCTAATTGGCCGGAGCGAGAAGTCTACGATTTGTTTGGCGTGAAATTTCACAACCATCCTGATCTGCGGCGTATTCTTCTGCCGCCGGATTGGGAAGGACACCCGCTGCGGAAAGATTATCCGCTGGAATTTGTCGAGAACCGCTGGACCGAAAACCACCTGCCGGAATTTACGGACGTGCAGCAGGAGCAATTGGAACAGCGCCGGGCTTACGGTCTTGAAATTCTTTCAGTGCCGCAGGAAAGGGAAGTGCGAGAGCTCTTCCGGACGGGAAAAGAAGTAATGCCCAAGGACAAATAGGCAGTAAGCAGAAGGCAGAAGGCAGTAAGCAGAAGGCAGAAGGCAGAATGCCGCAGCTTTGAACTTTGTACTTTGAGCTTTGAAATAGCAGCTCGCTACAGAGGACAAAGCACGAAGTACGAAGCACAAGGCTTATGTCACCAAAAGAGATCGCTGCGCATTATGAAGCCAAAGTCTTTGATACGCCCGAGGCGGCGAAAGTCGCCGGGTTTGTGATCACGGAAACGTTAGCGCCGCGAAATGTCTGGAACAAAGCCAGCGCGGCCCAATCACTCGCGTTGAAACTCAGAGACAAGAAAGAGAAGGGTGAAGCGAAGGAAATAGGGTTGGTGATTGAGCCGTGGAGCGTGACGGGATGTTATGTTCCCGCGGAGCCAGGCGAGACTGCGGCGTAGTTCGAATTTCCCGGCATCAGAAACCTGAAACTTGAGACCTGGAACTAACTAATGCATCAGGTAGAGATCGCGACAACTAGAGAGACAGTACTCGACAGCCCCGAGATGACGCTCAACATGGGGCCGCAGCATCCGTCCACCCACGGCGTGCTGCGCGTAATTCTCAAACTCGATGGCGAGACGGTAATCGATCTCGACTGCGATATTGGCTATCTCCATCGCGGGATGGAGAAGATCGCCGAGAATCGAATGTACGCGATGATCGCGCCGTACTGGGACCGGCTCGACTACATTGCCGCCGTTTCTAATGGACTGGTATGGGTTGAGACGGTTGAGCAAATGATGGGGCTCGCGGTGCCAAAGCGGGCGCATTACATTCGCACGATTCTTACCGAGTTGAATCGGATCGCATCGCATCTGCTTTGGTTGGGAACTCATGCGTTGGATATCGGAGCTGTCACAATTCTTCTCTGGGCGTTTCGCGAGCGCGAAGAGATTCTGAAAATCTTTGAGCGACAATTTGGCGCGCGGCTGACATGTCACGCCTGGCGAGTAGGCGGTATGCCCAACGACGCGTACGATGATTTTGAAAGCGACGTGCGCCGCTTCATTGGCAACATTGGTGAGCGACTTTATGAATACGAGACTGTCTTGTCGGAAAACCGGATCTGGCTGAGTCGCACGGTAGGCATCGGAGTCATTTCCGGCGAGGAAGCGATCGCGATCGGTCTGTCGGGCCCGTCACTAAGGGGATCGGGCGTGGCCTGGGACATTCGCAAATCTCGGCCCTACGCCGCTTATGCTGAGATGGATTTTGAAGTTCCTTTGGGAGAGAACGGCGACACTTACGATCGCTACCTGGTGCGCATGGAAGAAATGCGACAGTCACGCCGCATTGTTCAGCAGGCAATCGACAATCTTCCCGGCGGTCCCGTGAATGCGAAGGTACCCAAACTGATCAAGCCACCGGTTGGCGATTACTATCATTCAATTGAGGGACCGAAAGGCGAGATTGGGTGCTATCTGGTTTCCGATGGCACGCAGCAACCCTGGCGAGTCCGCGTGCGACCGCCGTGCTTTATGAATTTGCAGGCACTGAAGAGATTGTGCATCGGGCATTTGGTGGCCGACGTCGTGGCGATCATCGGGACCCTTGATATCGTATTGGGAGAAATTGATAGGTGAACTCCGTGCTCTCCGTGTCTGGGGGTGATAATGAGATTTATCTCCGAGTGACGGAGTACGCGGAGAGATAGCAGACATGTCGACCATAGCTCTACTGGCACCAATCAACTTGATCGATAGCTTGCTGCTGCGATTCTTCAGCGAGCAGACGGTGAACTATGTCGTCTGGCCATTCATTCAAATCGGAGCAGTTGTGACGATAACTGCTTTGTGGGTCGCGTACGCGACCTACCTGGAAAGAAAGATCTCAGCATTTATTCAAGCGCGCCTTGGCCCAATGCGAGTGGGACCATGGGGTTTGTTGCAGCCGATTGCGGACGGTCTAAAACTGCTCACCAAAGAAGACTTCATCCCTGAAAATGCCGACCGCTGGATCTTCTTCGTCGCGCCGTACATTGCAGTCGTCGCCGCGTTTGTGGTGCTGGCAGTGGTTCCCTTCGGCCCGGACTGGGCGGTGATCACAGATGTAAACATCGGCGTGCTCTTCGTCCTTGCTGTCTCGAGCGTGGGCGTGCTGGCCACGATTCTCGCCGGCTGGTCGTCGAATTCCAAGTACGCGCTGCTTGGCGCGCTGCGTTCGAGCGCGCAGATGGTTTCATACGAAGTTTCGATGGGATTGTCGATTATCGGCGCGCTAATGTTTGCGCGCACGCTTTCACTTTCGGGAATTGTCGGGGCGCAGGCTTCGAACTCGATCTGGTTTGTTCTGTACCAGCCCATCGGTTTCGTCATCTTTGTGATCAGCGGAATCGCCGAGAACAATCGCGCTCCCTTTGACCTTCCCGAAGCCGAGTCTGAATTGGTCGCCGGCTTTCATACAGAGTATTCCGGTTTCCGCTGGTCGCTGTTTTTCATGGCTGAGTACACCGCGATGGTCGTGGTTACGGCAGTGGCGACAACTCTTTATTTGGGCGGTTGGTATTTTCCCTTCGTCTATCGACTGGAGGCGGCCGGCTATCACAACACGTATGTCGCAGTCAGTTTGATTGTCTTTCTCGCGAAAGCCGGGTTGTTGCTTTATCTCTATTTCTGGCTGCGCTGGACGCTGCCCCGCTTCCGCTACGATCAATTGATGGACATCGGATGGAAGTGGCTTTTGCCGGCCGCGCTCATCAATATAGTCATTTCGGCGATCGGAGTTGGGACTATTCAGGGTTTGGATGGCTGGCGCGGGATGCATACGATCGTCTCAGTCACCCGCGGATTAGGCCTGACCCCAACAGGCAAGTTGATAGCGATCGGCTTCGGTGTCGGCAATGTGTTTCTAACTGCCGGAATTCTGTCTTTGATTAATTGGCGCTCGAGGGATTTCAATTTGAAGAAACAGCGGCGCGGGATTCGTTTGGTTGATCTGCCGAAGGGCACGCCGGCCGTCGCGCCGAGCGTCAGCGAGTGAGTTCGACAACTTTAGTTTGTCGATATGTTTAGAGGCGGGCTACCGCCCGCCATTTTGTTCGCAAGAGATCAGTCGGGCAGTAGCCCGACTCTAAACGCAGCAGCTGAAATTGCAAATCTAAAATCGCAAATCTAAAATCTTCTTATGCCATTAGTTCCTGTTCCCAAACCGACGTTCGCACAGAAGCTGAAACGCTTCTTCATGGTCGATCTGCTGAAAGGTCTCGGCCTGACGCTGAAGTTCAACGTCGGTGCCCTCACCGACAAAGACTCAGTCGCGGGAAAAGGAACCTACACCGAGCAATATCCAAAAGTGCGCCCCGACGTAGCGCCGCGCTTTCATGGCGCGCCGCGCCTGAACATGGATCCAGAGACGCACGATACGCTCTGCATCGCGTGCAACCTGTGCGCGCTGGCTTGTCCAGAGGATTGTATTGACGTGATTGCGATGGACGTCGAAATCGTGGTCGCCGGCAAACCGCGGCGCAAGAAGGTCCTGGACGGGTTTATTTTTGATACGTCGCGGTGCATGTTCTGCGCCCTCTGCCAGGAAGCGTGCCCGACATATTGCCTTGAGCTGACTCAGGACTTTGAACTGGCGACTTACTCGCGCGCCGGCTTTGTCTGGAATCGCGAAATGCTTGAACAGGGGCGCGAGACGGTGAAATACGAAAGTTAAGAGATTGCCGATTGCCAATTGCCGATTTCCGATTGGCAGGAGTTGATAGAAGCCTATTCCCACGGGCAAGCTATGAATTCTGATGACTTAAAGAAACGAACGAAGCAATTCGCATTGCGAATACTTAAGCTCGTCGCTGCTCTACCGAACACGATTGAAGGCCGAGCAATCCGAGGCCAGCTTGTTCGGTCCGGCACATCGGTCGGTGCTAACTATCGCGCTGCATGTCGCGGACGATCGAAAGCCGAATTTGTCGCGAAACTTGGAACGGTTGAAGAAGAAGCAGATGAAAGCGCTTTTTGGATGGAAGTAATAATAGAAGGGGACTTCTCAAACAAGCTCAAGTTCAGAACTTGCTCGACGAAGCTAACGAATTGGTGAAGATAATGGCAAGGTCGCGCCTGTCCGCGATTCGCCCCGGCTCAACGAACGCCCCCATGGTTGGATCGAAAAAGAATTCAAATCGGCAATTGGCAATTGGCAATCGGCAATGATCTTATCCGGTTGGGAAACGGTCTTTTTCTGGATATTTTCGCTCGCGGCGATTCTGGCGGGGCTTTTGACCGTCATGGCGCGCAACGCGGTCCATTCGGCGATGTTTCTAATTTCGTCGCTGGTTTCCGTTGCGGCGCTTTTCATTTTGCTCGGCGCGGAGTTTATCGCGGGCGTGCAGATTCTGGTTTATGTCGGCGGCGTGATGGTGCTCTTTCTTTTCGTCATCATGCTGGTCAACGTCGGCGCTGAAGAAGAGGGTCGCGCCGCAATCTTCAATCGCCGGCCACAGGTTGTCGCCGCGCTTGTATTTCTCGCGTTGCTGGCCGGCGTCCTGGTTGTTTATGCAATACCCAGAGGCTACGAGGGCTTACAGAAACGTGACAGTGCGAGCGAAGACAGCGTAGTCGCAAGCAAAGCCGCGAGAGACGCGAGCCTGGCTACTGGTGCGACCGGCGTCAGCCGGCTGACGTCAGAGACCGAGCGCGTGGGCGGCAGTCTCTATAGTTACGCATCTTTGCCGTTCGAAATCGCGAGTCTGCTTTTGCTTGTCGCCATAATTGGTTCGGTCATGCTGGCGCGAACGCTGAAACAGGAAATGGCAGCTGATGATGTCGATCCGGCAATGCTTACCGGAAGGGCGTCGAACAACGAAGGGGAGGGCGACCCTAACCGATGAACTATCTCGCCCCAGCGCTGATTCTAATCTTGCAGGAAACCTCGGGAGGAAGACTCTCCGCGGCATTGCAGAGCACGAAACACCCTGACCTTTCCAAGTTTCTGGTGATTGCCGCGATCTTGTTCATCATTGGCGTGGCCGGCGTGCTCACCCGGCGCAATATCATCGTAATTTTCATGTCGATTGAATTGATTCTGAACGCGGCGAATTTGAACTTCATCGCGTTCTCACGTTACTTGCAGGACACCGGCGGCGCGAACCCGCTAGCTGGTCAGGTGTTCACGGTGTTCATCATCGTAGTCGCCGCGGCCGAGGCAGCGATTGGGCTGGGTATCGTAATCGCGCTGTATCGCAATCGCGAAACGATCTGGGTTGATGAGATTGATTTGATGAAATGGTAAAGCTGTCAGTAGTTAGTTGTCAGTTGTTAGTTGTTTCGCTTTTCGGAGTTTCTTTTTCAACTGACCACTGACCACTGACCACTGACAACACGTTCTTATGTACAAGGTTATTTGGTTAGTTCCACTGCTTCCGCTGGCGGGCGCCGCGATCAACGGCATCTTTGGCCGGTGGTTTCGATTTTCTGAGAAGCTCATCGGGGGAATCGCCGTTGGTTCAGTTGCGCTTTCATTCCTGATCAGCGTCGCGGCTATCTCGTCGTACGGCTTCGGCAGTAATTCACTCTGGCCAAATCCTTACGTCAGCACCCAGGCAACTTTCACCTGGATCAACGGCGGCCCGGTGCATGTCACCCAGGGCCAAAGCGAGCGCGCGCTCACGATGGGTCTGGGGATAGTTGCCGGCCGCACACAACCGGCGGACGGCGCGCTGTTGAACATCGAATGGAGTTATCAGCTTGATCCGCTATCAGCCGTATTCATGCTGATTGTGACCGGTGTTGGTCTGTGCATCTTCGTGTTCGCCACCGGTTACATGCATAGCGACACAGGCTTCTACCGCTTCTTCGCCTACATGGGCCTGTTCATGTTTTCGATGCTCGTGCTGGTGATGGGCTCGAATTTCGTGATGATGTTCGTCGGCTGGGAAGGTGTCGGCCTGTGCTCGTATCTGCTGATTGGTTATTACTTCAATCGGGACGAAGCAGCCAACGCTTCGCGCAAGGCATTCATCACCAACCGCATTGGCGACTTTGGTTTCATGCTCGCGGTTTTTGGAATTATCGCGACGTTTGGCTCGGCACAATACACCAGCGTGATTCCGCAAGCCGCGCTCTATCCAATTGAAACGCTCGGTCACTGGGGCTTGATATCCTGGATTGCGCTGGGACTGATGATTGGCGCGTGCGGCAAGTCCGCTCAGTTTCCACTGCACGTTTGGTTGCCGGACGCGATGGCCGGCCCGACGCCGGTTTCCGCGCTGATACATGCGGCGACGATGGTCACTGCCGGCCTCTACATGCTGACGCGGACGAACGTCATCTTTCAGCATTCGCAAACAATGATGTTAGTCGTGGCAATCGTGGGCGCTTTCACCGCGATCTTCGCGGCGACCATCGGCATCACGCAAAACGACATCAAGAAAGTTCTGGCTTACTCGACCGTATCGCAACTCGGCTTCATGTTTCTTGCCTGCGGCGTCGGAGCGTTCGTCATCGGAATTTTTCACGTGATGACGCACGCGTTCTTCAAAGCGCTGATGTTTCTCGGCGCCGGCAGTGTCATTCATGGCATGCATCACGAACAGGACATGCGTCGCATGGGCGGCCTCAGCCGGTATATGAAATACACGTACTGGACGTTTCTCGCCGGCTGGCTGGCAATCTGCGGCATCATTCCGTTCAGCGGCTTCTGGTCGAAAGACGAAATTCTCTGGCGCACTGCGTCGACCACTTATATTCCTTTGGGCTGGCTTCTGTGGATCGTCGCCACGATCGCCGCAACCTGCACGGCGTTTTACATGACCCGGCTGGTCGCGATGACTTTCTGGGGAAAGGAAAGGTTCGGCAAGCACGAACACACAGCCGGGCACGAGGTCCACGAGGATCACCCCACACCTGAACATCATGCGCACACGCCGCATGAATCACCTAAATCCATGTGGGTGCCGTTAGCAGTACTGGCTGTATTCGCGACGATTGGCGGATTCGTCGGGATCAGCACGGCATTTACGGGCGGCAAAGAGGTCGGCGGCAAGCTGAATATCGTGAACTGGATGAATCCGATCATTTGGAATCCGGCAACGAAACAATTCGGTCCCGTAGCCGGACCGATTAGCGACGACTTGAACACCTCAGAGTCTGAAATTTCAATCGCGCGCAAAACTGCAATAGAAAAGACCTATGGTCACGACGGATTCAATCTCGCAGAAGCAGCGGAAAAGAAACTCGGTGGCGAAACAGCGACCGAATGGCTTTTCATAATTATCTCGCTGGCGGTGGGCGGGCTCGGCATGGGACTCGGTTATCTCTTCTACATTAAGGACCCGCGACTGCCCGAGGCGTGGGCTGCGCGGCTGGGACCGTTGTATCGGGCCAGCTACAACAAATACTGGATCGACGAGATTTACGGCTTCCTGTTTACTCGGCGCACGATGGATCTCGCGCGTGGTGTTTTTGCTTTCGATTCGAAGGTAGTTGACGGCGGCGTGAATGGTTCAGCATGGCTTACGCGTTTGTCGAGTCTCATCACCGGCGGCACGGATAAGTACTTTGTTGATGGCCTGGTCAACGCGATCGCGGGGTTTGTGACCCGATTGATGTCGCCAATTGTGCGCGCGGCGCAAACGGGCTTTACGCAAAACTATGCATTGGTGATGGTGATTGGATTGCTGGTCGCCGTGGCCCTGTATTTCGTTAAGATCTTTTAAGTTCGCAGCCAGTGTCAGCAGCCCGCGCGTAAGCAGGGCAACTGTCGGGCTTCTGACATGTTCAATTAACGAGGACTGACGTGTTATCACACAACATTCTCTCAATCATCACGTGGTTGCCGGCCCTGGGAGCGATTCTGATTCTGGCACTGTTCCGGAATGGACAGAACGACCTGATCAAAAAATTCGCGACCGCCTGGCTGGGATTGGATTTCGTGGCGTCGCTTTTTCTTTTTGGTTACGACCGCGGCCTCGGCGGGATGCAATTTCTGGAAGACCACCAATGGATTCCGATAATCGGCGCGCGCTATCAGATGGGCGCCGACGGGGTGGCCGTGCTGTTGATTGTGCTGACTACTTTTCTCGGCGTCCTCGCGGCGTTGTCATCATGGAATTACATCGCTAAGCGCGAAAAGGAATACTACATCCTGCTGCTGCTGTTGCAGACGATGGTCCTCGGGGTCTTCGCTTCGATGGACCTGTTTCTGTTTTATCTGTTCTTCGAAGTTTCGCTCGTTCCCATGTATTTCCTGATCGGTATTTGGGGCGGCGAGAACCGCTTGTATGCGGCGATAAAGTTTTTCCTCTACACCCTGGTCGGATCGGTTGTCATGTTGCTGGGTATTTTGAAAATCTATTTCCTGACACAGGACACTGCCCTGAGCTCGAAGATTACTCAGTCGACCATCAATCTGCTCGCCGGGAACGATAAAGCAGCCGCGATGGTGGCGAGCACTCTGCAGGCGGCGGCAACCAATCCGTCAGGAGCCACCGGGACTTTCAATATTCTGTATTTGCAGGCAATCGGTTCCGTGATGCCGATGGGCACGATGCAGGTGCTTTTGTTTTTCGCGTTTGCGCTCGGCTTTGCGATCAAAGTGCCCATGTTCCCGTTTCACACCTGGCTGCCTGACGCACACGTCGAAGCGCCCACGGCAGGTTCGGTAATTCTCGCCGGAATTCTGCTGAAGCTCGGCACCTACGGGTTCTATCGTTTCAATCTGCCGATGTTTCCCAAAGCGTCTCTCGACGAACATTTTTTCGGAAGCTTTGGCGTGCGCAGCATAATGATCTTTCTGGCGATTGTTTCGATCATCTATGGCGCGCTGGCGGCGATGTACTTTGTCGTCAAGCGGGACGGCGACGTCAAGAAGCTGGTCGCCTATTCGTCAGTTTCATCGATGGGCATTGTGATGCTCGGCTTATTCGCGCTGAATCCAAACGGGATCAACGGTGGCGTGATGCAGATGGTCAATCACGGGATTTATTCCGGCGCCCTCTTCCTGCTGGTGGGCATAATTTACGAACGCCGTCACACACGCAACGTCGCCGAGTTCGGCGGCCTGTCACATGTCATGCCCGGCTATGCTGCTGTTTTCCTCGCCATGGCAATGACCGCGATTGGCCTGCCGATGCTGGCGGTGTTTATTTCCGAATTCCTGGCGATGCGGGGCGCCTTCGAAGCGAATCCTGTTTGGGCAGGCTGGGCCGGACTGGGAATTATTCTCAACGCGGGTTACATGCTTTGGCTTTACCAGAGAATGTTCTTTGGCGAAATCACCAACGAAAAGAACAAAGCATTACCCGATCTGAACGCGCGCGAGTGGGCGTACATGTTGCCGCTGGTGATCATGTCGCTGTGGATCGGCATGTATTCAGCGCCGTTTATCCGTTACATCGAAAAGCCCGTAATCGCGCTCGTAAGACAGATCCGGCCAAATTATCCAATACCCGGACAGCCGGTGATAAGTGCGCCCGGGCCTATTCGAGCGCAAAAATAGTCTCGAATCATGCTCTTATTTTTTCAAACCAGCACGTTCTTCAATCCGGACGATCTGAAATTGATCGCGCCGGAGTTGATCCTCACCGCGGTCGCCTGCGTGGCGCTGGTGATGGAAGTCATCCTTCCTTACAAACTCAGCAAATGGACCGCCTGGTTTTCACTCGCGGGGATCGGCCTCGCGCTGATCTCGCTCGTAATGCAGTTTCGAACGATGGCGGGCGGGCTAAGTTTGAATGTGCAAAATCTGACAGTGCTCGATGGGTTCTTTGGCATGGTCCGCATCGACGGGTTCGCGTTGTTGTTCAAGGCAATCTTTCTCGTGGCCGCGGGGCTGGCGATTGCAATCTCGACCCGTTTTTTGGACATCGAAGGCGAACAGCATGGCGAGTACTATGCGCTGATTCTCCTGGCGACCGTGGGCATGATGTTCCTCGGCAGCGGCTATGATCTGATCTCGCTTTACATCGCGCTGGAGTTGATGGCTGTTACGTTTTATGTCCTGGTCGCGTTCACCAAACGGCAAAAGCGTTCGAATGAAGCGGGCATGAAGTATTTTCTGCTGGGCGCATTCTCATCCGGCATCCTTCTCTATGGAATGTCTTTGTTGTATGGTGTCGCGGGCTCTACAAATCTTGGTGTGATGGGTAAGAACCTCGCCATCGCCCCGCCCGACGCGCGACCGTTATTGCTGCTCGGCATGGTCGCGCTTGCGGCTGGACTATTTTTCAAAGTCGCCGCCGTACCATTCCACATGTGGGCGCCGGACGCCTATGAAGGCGCGCCGACTTCCGTGACTGCGTTTCTTTCGACAGGCTCGAAAGCCGCGAGCTTTGCGTTGTACGCCCGAATCTTCTTCGTCGCGCTGGCGCCGATGCAGATCGACTGGGCGCCGCTGCTCGGTTTGGTGGCCGCGGTGACCATTGTTGTCGGTAACTGGGCCGCGGTCACCCAGGAAAATTCAAAACGCCTGCTCGCTTACTCTTCAATATCAAACGCGGGTTATTTGCTACTTGGAATAGTCGCGAACAACGCTTACGGAAATATCGGACTGATAATTTATTTGCTCGTGTATACGTTGATGAACATGGGCGCGTTCGGCATCGTGATTAGCCTCCGGCGGCGCGGGATCATCGGCGACAATGTCGATGACATGGCGGGTCTCGCGCAGAAGGCGCCGGGCATGGCCGCGATGATGTCGATCTTCATGTTGTCGCTCGGCGGGCTGCCCGCGACCGGAGGATTCATCGGCAAGTGGTATCTGCTTTGGGGATTGTTTGACCGCGCCAGAACGGACCAGAAGAATTGGTATTACTGGCTGGCGGGCTGGGCAGTCATCAACATCGTCATTTCCTTCTATTACTACATTCGATTTATCAAAGTGATGTACCTGGGCGACCGGGTCGCCGACGAACAGCCACTGTCATTGTCGCCCGCATTGCAAACAGCTTTGGTGACCGCGTTGGTCGGAATAATCTTTATCGGCATTTATCCGCAGCCGATTATTGCAATTGCCCAGAAGCTTGCTCCCTCACAAGCGGTCATTACTTCCCCGGCTCCCATAGCGCGACCGTCCTCGCCCAACCAATAGTGAGCGCAGGCCCAACCCTTCTCGTCTTTTATTTATTCGCCGCAATTGCCGTCTGGCTGGGGTTGGTTTCTCTGCGCGGAGGATTTCGTTTCCGTCACTATGTGAAGGCAGAGCTTCAGCGCGATCACGCAGCTTTCTCTCCCTTTGTCACTGTTTTTGTTCCGTGTCGCGGACTTGAAAGCGGACTAAAGGAAAACCTCACGGCAATCTTTCTCCAGGACTATCCAGCCTTCGAGATCATTATTGTCAGTGATGCCGCCGCCGATCCGGCGCTTGTTGTTGCTGAACAAGTGCGCAGAATGTTGGACGAGCATATTGGTCCTTCGGTTCGCAGCGTGATTGCCGGACCGGCCACAGACAGCGGACAAAAAGTACATAACCTTCGGACCGCGATTCGTGAAGCCTCGCTCTATGCAGAGGTGTTCGTCTTCGTCGATACGGATGCGCGACCACAGCGCGATTGGCTGCGATCGTTGGTGTGGCCATTGAACGATCCCGGAGTCGGGGCGGCGACCGGATACCGCTGGTTTGCGCCTGCGCGTGGCGGGTTGTCCTCGCACCTCCGTTCGGTGTGGAACGCCTCGATCGCCTCGGCACTGGGTGAGCGCGACGACAAAAACTTTTGTTGGGGCGGATCGACGGCGATCAGGCGAACGACTTTCGAACGATTGAATGTGATCGAGAAATGGCGCGGAACAGTGTCAGACGATTTTACGATGACGCGGATCTTACACGACGCAGGATTGCCCATCAGGTTTGTGCCCCAGTGCCTGACGCCGGCAATTGAAGATTGCAGTTTTCGCGAGCTGCTTGAATTCACCACGCGGCAGTTGAAGATCACCCGGGCTTACGCCCCGCATTTGTGGAAAGCAGTATTAGCCGGTAGCGTGATTTTCGCTCTGGTATCTTTTGGCGGGATCGGTCTGGTGTTGGCGCGAGCGATAACTGGTCTGACCTACGGCGCGCCATTACTCCTTCTGTTTGTCATCTTCGTTCTTGGTTCCATGAAATCGTACCTGCGATTGAGAGCGGTGAGATTGGTTGTAGAAGATCAGCGATTGCGATCCATGGGAACCACATTGGCGCATATCCTGCTCTGGTCCGTCGCGTCGTTACTCTTTCTCTGGAATGCCGTTGCGGCCGCGATCTCACGACGAATCACCTGGCGCGGAATTACTTACGAATTGAAATCACCGACTGAAACTGTCATCATCCAGCGCGATTCTTAGTGTTCTCCGTCTCCCAAAGGGAGAGGGAAACTTCACAGACTAAAAGTCTGGTGACACATCGAATGCCAAACAAAGCCGTTCAACTTGTTCAGCTCCTCCGTTCAACGAAGCGCGAAAAGCGTCTCGGCACAGTGATCCTGTTTGTCACTTCGCGCTGCAATTCGTTTTGCCAGACCTGCTTCTATCATGAAGAACTTAACCAGCCCGGCGACCTGACCTTTGCGCAGATTGAAAAAGTCTCGCGCACGATGCCGCCAATTACCGATCTCTGGCTTTCCGGCGGCGAGCCCACTTTGCGTCACGACGTTTCCGAGATCATCGATCTGTTCGTGCATCACAACGGTGTGCGCCGCTTGATCATGCCGACGAATGGTTTGGTAAAGTCGCGAGTCTACGACATTGTGGATCGCGCCCTGGGTTCGCATCCAAACCTCGATTTGTACTTGAACATCGCACTGGACGGACATGGCGAGACACATGATCGCATTCGCGGTGTCCCGGGTCATTGGGAGAAGACGCTGGATTGCATCGATGAGCTTTATCCGTTGAAAGAAAAATACGATGCCCGGTTCAGGTTGAATGCGAACACCGTAGTTTGCGCCGCTAATTATCAGGAAATGGAAGCGCTCGCAGAATTCATGTGGAGCGGATTTCAGCTCGACGGCCATTATTTCAACATCGTCCGTGGCGATACGCCGGTTGGTGACGAAATTAAACAAGTGCCGGCAGAGGTCCTGCCGCGAATGTATTCGTTTGTTTCGGGCCTTACGAAGCGTTATGGCGATCGCATGTTTGCCGGGGATGACAGCGCGCGGCGCTTCGCTAAGAACGTCGCTTATGTCGGGGCGATCACGACGCATTACCGCACGCAGCACGCGAATTTCTCGCAGTCAACCGCCTGGCCGTTTCCCTGCACGGCGGGCGAAACGATTGCCGTAATCGACTATAACGGTGACGTACGCGCTTGCGAGTTGCGACAGAAATTCGGCAGCCTCGCGGATCACGATTACGACTTTGGGGCGCTGTGGGCTGCTGAGGGGCGACAGACTGAGCTTAAGGCGATCGATGGCGGCAAGGCCTGCTGGTGCACGCATGTCTGCTTTATTCACGATTCGATGCGTCACTCGCGGCGCTCGCTTCTGTTGGATCTGCCGAAGAATTATCTGACTCGCGAGAGTTGGTAGACCTCTGCTTATGCCCACCGACGATCAAGAGGAAGTTAATCGAAAATCCGGTATGGCGTATGCCGCGGCCTTCTCTTTGTTTGCGGCAGTCCTCACCGGCTTACTAATCGGTTGGTTGCTTGATCGCTGGTTGGGCACCAGACCATGGTTGCTGGTTGTTGGACTGGTCTTCGGAGGAGCCGCAGGTTTTTACGAACTAGTCAGGACTACATCAAAGCTTTCCTGAGATAAAATCTCGATTCTGAACTCGACAGCGCCCTCTCTCACAGGTAAAATCGTGCGCTTAATCAATGAGCGAAATCGTTAACAATGTAGACACCGGTGCGCTGATTCAAGTTGAAGACTCGCGGCTGGAACTCCGAATTCTGCGCAATATGATTGTCGCTATCACAGTCGCTGTCGTCATCAGTACATTGTTGGCCCCGTGGCGCGTAACCGGCGGCTTGCTGCTCGGCGGGGCGTTGGCGCTGTTCAATCATCACTGGTTGCAAACTTCGATCGCCGCAGCGTTCCTTGTCGATACCGGCAAACGACCGCGCGTCAGAGCCTGGCGCTATGTTCTGCGGTACCTCGTTATTGGCGCAATCGTTTTTATTGCTTACAAACTGAATGCTGTTTCGCTGGCCGCCACAATCGCCGGTCTCTGCGCCTTTGTTGCGGCAATGTTTGGCGAAGCTGGTCGATCGTTTTATCTAATCATGTTTCATCGAGAGGAATACTGATAAATGTTCGTTCTGCTGCAAAATGCGGAAACTGCCGGCAAGGCGGCGGAGCAGGTTGGAGAGCAAGTTGAACAGGCGCCGATTGTCGTGCGTCTGGTCAATCATTACTTGGGCGAGTGGGCGTACAACTTTGAAATGAAGTACACCTACCCCAAGTGGAAATGGTTTCTGGCAAAGTTTGGCTCAACGCCGGAAGCAGCATTCGGGGTTTACACGCCTGAGAATGCCATCCCCTGGTACACAGTGATGTTCGTGATCGCCTGCATTCTCAGTATCGTCGTCATCTGGATTTTGAAGGGCCAACTCTCCGAAGACAAACCCGGCGCAGGGCAACAGACTTTGGAACTAGGTGTCTTAGCGATTCGCAGCATGCTTGAAGATATTGTCGGGCCTCACGGGCTGCAATATTTCCCAGTGGTCATGACCTTTGCCGTATTGATCCTTATCTCAAATTTAATGGGATTCTTTCCATTATTCATGACGCCGACTTCAGCGACCAGCGTTACGTTCGCACTCGGCCTGTCTTCCTTTCTGTACTACAACTACATTGGAATCAAAGAGAATGGAGTGTTTGGACACTTGAAGCATCTCGCAGGGCCGATCTGGTGGATCGCTCCGCTAATTTTTCTGATCGAGTTAATAAGTAATCTTATCAGGCCATTCACGCTTGGCATTCGTCTTTTTGCCAACATGTTTGCAGACGAGAAAGTGATGGACACCGTAACACACCTGGCGCCGCCATGGACGCTGTTCGCAGTGCCAAACGTTGTTATTTTGATTTTGCTTCTACCTTTGAGTTTGTTCGTTGCTGCCGTTCAGACATTCGTTTTCATTTTGCTGTCCCAGCTCTATATCAGTGAGGTTTCGCATGCGCACGACAGCCACCCCCACGCAGAAGGCACCGAAATCATTGCACCGGCTTTAACGTAATCCGATTTTATCAAGCGCGCTTTCGAGCGATGCGAGCAATGGGCCGCACACGTTGAAGCGTACGTTTTATTTCGCGAACCATAAGGACGACATAGCCAGTATATCTTCTTAGGTCTGTATTGCTGGAGCGCCGTTGTAAGAGGGGCGGTGGATACCGGATTCAGACGAAATTATTCAGGGTTATGAGTTCCTGAAGAGTTCGCTACGCCTGGAGGAGAATGGAAATGAGAAAGGTTAATTTTCTGATAATGGCGGCGCTTGGACTTTTATTGAGCGCCGTGCCGGTACTCGCGCAAGGGGATGCCGCCGCCGCCGCCGCTTCTGCGGTTGGAACTAAGGCAATTGCCGCAGGTATTGGATTCGCGATTGCAGTGTTTGGAGGAGCGATTGGCCAGTCGCGGGTCGCCGCGGCAGCCTGCGAGGGCGCGGCACGTAATCCTGGCGCATCGGCCCGTATTCAGATCCTAATGATCCTGGGGTTGGCCCTGATCGAATCATTGGTGCTGTTTGCGTTGGTAATCGTGTTCTTCAAAACGTAGTCTGAACCCCAACGAGCCAAGCGTTGCGAGCGAAGCTGAATGCTTCGCTCGCATTTGTTTTCTTAAGTGCTTCTTTGGCCGCAGCGAAAGCACTGTGTTACGCTGAGGCTGCCGAACAAGGAAGGTTACTCGCCAATGAAAGTTTGCCCGCATTGCGGCAAGCAATACCCTGACACCATGACGCTCTGCTCGGCAGACGCAACCCCTTTGCAGGGGGTTGACGATCCTTTGCTGAATCACACCCTCGCCGGAAAGTACCGAATCGAGAAGCTAATCAAACGAGGCGGCATGGGCGCAGTGTATCGCGGCAAGCACGTGCTGATGGAAAAAACCGTCGCGATTAAAGTTTTGCGGCCCTCGCTCGCTGCTGATCCGGACGTCGTCGCTCGGTTCTCGCGCGAGGCCAAGGCGGCTTCACGCATTTCGCATCCTCACGCGGTTAGCGTGACTGACTTTGGCGAAGCTGAAAATGGCGTTGTGTTTCTGGTGATGGAATATCTCGACGGCCGCACGCTGAAAGAGATCATCAGGCATGAAGGCCGCATGTCTCTGGAGAGGGTGGTTGAGATTATCCGTCAAGTTGCCGGCGCCCTCGATGCTGCGCATGCGGGTGGGGTCATTCATCGGGACTTGAAGAGCGATAACATCATGCTGGTCCGCCACAATGGTGATGAGTGGGCCAAGGTTTTGGATTTTGGGATCGCTAAAATCAGATTGCCCGAAGGCGTCCACGATCCTGATCTCACGGCTCCTGACCTGGTAATCGGCACGCCGCAATACATGTCTCCAGAGCAATGTTCGGAAGCAAAAACGATGGACGCTCGCTCAGACGTCTATTCGCTGGGTGTGATTGTGTTCGAGATGTTGGCCGGAAAAGTCCCGTTCACCGGCGAATCGGCAACCAGCATCATGATGAAACAGGTGCAGGAGCCGCCGCCTTCGCTGCTCGCGTTGAGACGCGATCTACCTGTGGGATTAGAAGGTGTAATCCAGCGCGCTCTGGCAAAGCAGCCTGCCGATCGATTTCAAACCGCGAGTGAATTGTCTGATGCTTTATCAAACGCGGCCGCTGGAAAAGCTTCTGCCACGTACACTGCCGGGCAGACTCTTGGAGCTGCGACTGTGCCGAACGCGCCCGTCAATCATGTCGATGATCTCGATGAAGTAACTGTCGTGCGCCGGCACGAACCTTCGAGTACGTTTACCAGGATCGCCCCGCAAGCTGAGTTAGCAACTTTCAATCCCTGGAAAATTATTATTCCTTCCGTAATCGCATTGTTGGTGGTTTTTACCGGAGTATTCTTATTGACACGAAATTCCGGCCAGACGCCTCAAACTCCGAATCAGTCCGGTTTGTCAGCTGATCCTAATGCCCAACCCGTAGAGCCAACGGGTTCGCCAACCGGCGAGGGTGAGAGCGGAATGGAGACCCTTCCGATTCCGACACCTTCCGCCAGCGTCCCGCCGGCGAATGCCAACGCGAATTCAAGATCCGAGGTGCCGGCGACGATAGTCAACGGAAACTTCGGTGGAAACACAAACCAGAACACCTCTGAGCGTCCCAATCGGAATGTGAATAAAGCTTTGGAAACTGCATCGCCAAGAGGGAACCCCTCTCCCTCCCCGAAATCGTTGCCGACCTTGCCACCACTAAAGACTTCGCCGACTGAAGCGCCGCCAAAGCCAAAACCCTCAGCCACCGTGGATCAGCCACCGAATTAATCGCCGTCAATGGCATTCATAACCAATTGGCGCAGTCTTGCTTCATCGTCTGTCTCGATCTGTATATCAAAAACATAACAGGGCAAGTCTATGCGCAACGAGCGAAGTTTCACTTCGTCTTTGGCGGTCGTCAATAAGGCGTCCGCTCCATTAGCCGTGGCCGCGCGAATGACAGTATCTACATCGTTTTGCGTGTACTTATGGTGGTCAGCAAAAGGATGCACATAGGTAAGGCGATACTCTTCGGCGCGAAGTTGAGCAAAAAAAGATTCGGGATTTCCGATCCCACAAAACGCCGCGACCCGACGTGGTTCAACCCAATCCCTCGGTTCCGGGCTCCCGGGTAGATGCCCCAGGGCGCAGCTCTTCATTCGCGAAACAAATATCGGTCGACCGCCGCTGAAGTGATCAATTTCTTTTCTTAGGGCGTCGACCGACGGAGATTGATCCGAGCGAGTGGTGACGATGCAATCCGCGCGTTGGAGGCCACTCCGCGGTTCGCGCAAAAGACCGGCTGGTAACAAATGGCCATTGCTCCATGGATTCGTCGCATCGATCGTTACAATGTTGAGGTCACGAGTTAGACGCAAATTCTGAAATCCATCATCGAGAACAAAGCAGTCGCTCCGCAGATTTTCAATCGCCCATTGGGCGGCTGCAGCGCGGTCACGATCGGCAATGACAGCGGCCCGGCCCTTCAGTTTTTCAGCCAGCAAAACGGCTTCGTCGCCGGCCTGATCTGCGTTCGCGAGAATCGTACGACCATCGGCGACCACAACTCGATCCTCTTCATTCGCGCGAGCGTAGCCGCGCGTGAGGATGCACGGCCGCCGGTCTGCGTCAGCAAGTTCCCGAGCGATCCATTCAACTAAAGGCGTTTTCCCGGTGCCTCCGGCGGTTATGTTTCCGACGCTGATTACTGGTGCTTCGAGTTGCTGCGCGCCAAACAACCCGGCTTTGTAAAGGGCGAGGCGAATTTTCATCGTGGCGCCATACAAGGCGCTGAAGGGCAGCAGCGCGGTTGACGCGACCCGATTCATTTTGCAGCGACCGCTGGTTGAATGGAGACGGGAAGGCTTTCGGAGTCAGGTTCACGAGAGAGAATGTCGGCAAGCATTTCTATTGTGCGATCGGTAGCGCCGCGATTTTGTCGGCAGACGTTTACTCCGCGCTCAGCGATTTGCTTTCGTTTTTCTTCGTCCGAAAGAAGTTCGTTGAAGACTGAAGCAAGGATCTTCGAAGTCTCCCCAGTCGTTCCGTTGGGCAATTGGATCAAGCCGTCGCTCTCGATAAATGACTTCGTGATCGCCGCAAAGTTTTTCGTGTGGGGTCCGACTATGACGCAGGCGCCGGCAGCAGCCGGCTCAATCATGTTGTGCCCGCCTTTTGTCGCGATGCTCCCGCCCACGAAGACGATAGCAGCCAGGGGATAGACCGAGCGCAGCTCGCCAATAGTGTCGAGCAGGATTACCTGGCAATCTTGATCTTCCTGACCCGGAGAATCAGAGCGTCGCACCCAGGCCAGGCCTGAGTCTCCAAGGAGAACCGCGACGTCCGAGAATCGCTCAGGATGCCGCGGCGCGATAAGCAGGCGAATCCGCTCTCTTTGAGCAGCGCCTGCGTCTCTGAAGGCCTCCAGAACAACACTCTCTTCGGGTTCATGTGTCGATGCCGCTATGATCAGCCTGGCACTGCCATTGAAACCGAACCTTTTACGGAACCCTTCGGTCACGGTCTGATCAGTGCCGACCTCGGCGCTATCAAATTTCAAATTCCCGGTCACGCGAATATCTTTGTCGTAGCCCAGTTGTCGCAGCCGTTCGGCGTCTGCCTCAGATTGCATCAACGCAAGCGCGAGATCGTTGACGGCGCGCCGAATGAATGCTCCGAGTTTGCGATAACCGCGGAACGATTTTTCGGAGATTCTTCCATTAACCAGCGCAACCGGGATTTCGTGGCGCTTACATTCGCGCAAAAGGCGTGGCCAGATTTCGGTCTCCATTATCAGCACCGCCGAGGGTTTGAGCGCTCGCAGCGCCCGGCGCACGGTCCACGCCCAGTCGAAGGGAAAATAAAAGACTGCCACGGCCTGGTGCTGAAATGCACTACGGGCGAATGCCTGGCCGGTGAGCGTAGTAGTGGAAACAACAATTTGGTGCGATGGAAAACGACGTGTCAATGCGTGGATCAAGGGACGTCCCGCCTCAGCTTCACCGACAGAGACGCAGTGCAACCAGATAAGCGGTTGGCCGTCCCTGGCGATGGCGGGCAGATTTCCCAGCCGCTCACGAATGCCTGCGATGTATTTGCCGTGACGCAGCGCGTCGAGTACAAATCGCGGCATCATGATGATGAACGCGATGGTCAGCAACAGGCTGTAGATGAAATACACGGCGGGGATTCGGTTTAGATTTCAAGCTCTAGTTTGCTGTGCCGGCGTAACAACCTAAAGGTTGAACTCCCAACGCAGCTTCTTACTTAGCGCGCTCGATATAGCGGCCTTCGACGGGGTCGACGCGAATCCGATCGCCCTCGTTGACGAACGGGGGCACTTGAATCGTGACTCCGTTCTCGAGCGTAGCGGGTTTATTGACATTGGAAACCGTGGCGCCTTTGAGCGAAGGTTCTGTCTGCTTAACTTCGAGTTCCAGTGACGGCGGTAAGTCGATGCCGATCGGCTCTCCCTCGTAAAACTCTGCCTGGATCTTGAGTCCGGGAGTCAGCCACTGAGCAGCATCACCGAGGTCATCGCCGCTCAAAGCTGTTTGATCGAAAGTCTCGGTGTTCATGAAGTGGTGGTGCGAGCCGTCGGAATATAAGTATTCCATTTCATGTTGTTCCATCGATGCCTTTTCAATTGTGTCCGCCGAGCGAAAACGATGTTCAAACGATGACCCCGTGCGAATGTTGCGCAGCTTGGTCTGGATCATTGCCCGCAAGTTACCGGGCGTGTGGTGTCGAAATTCAACGACTTTGCACGGCTGGCCCTCAAAAACGATAACCATGCCACGACGGATCTGGGTTGCGGGAATTGCCATGATTCTAAAAGGATCTCCTGAGTTTCTGTTGGTTGGCGGCTGGAGCGCTCAGCAGATAGCGCCGATCACGCCTCTCTTTGCAAACTTGGTAGTCTAGCCGCGCGCGTTAACCTTGTCCAGCCGTGCCCTTCTATCTGTTGTGGCGTCTAATTTAGTTGGGGCCCGCGCATAGAAACGTATGAACTTACGGACAGGAGGCCCTGGAACTTTTTGATTAAGGACACGAGTCTATCTGCTCGCAAAAAAGAAAGCGGACGAGTTCGATGCAAAGCAATCATCGTCCCCGTCCGCTCCCAGGAGGAGCCCACCTACCTGTTTGAATTAACGTGACGGCGGGCTGAAAGTTCCACAATTCTATTTTGAGTGGGGACCACCGGAACAAGAGTCTCGAAAGTGAAGCGGCCCTGAGGGCGCCCTAAGAAATCCCGATTCCAAATTTCGAATGTCAGATTCAGATTTCCGAATGAGGAACGTAGAAATCTTCGAATTCCAGATTTCAAATCTCAAGATTCGGATGGGTAAGACCTAAGCCGCGCGGGCCCGCAACTCCTGGCGCTTTCGCACTACTCGATCCAGCCACTCCTGCGCGTCTTCATATCGGCGAAAGCGGTGTTCATCGGCCCGGAACGCCGGCGTGTGATAATAACGCCTGCCGTTAATCAGGCACGCCGGGTGAACGATGTGGAGCATTTCGTGAAAAAGAATGTATTCGACAAACCATTCAGGGACATTGGCCGAGTCCAGCGTCTTGCTGATAGTGATAGTGTTATGCACCGCGTCGTGATGTCCGAGAATACTTCGCGCCCGCCGCACTGACCAGGTGAGCGTTGGTTTCTCCAGTTGCTCGCTGAAGTACCGGCGGTTCAGTCGCCCGAACATTTTTTCAAGATCGTAAACTTTGCCGCTCGCAGATGTCAGAACCTTTCGACCGCGCTGGCGCCTGGCAATTTCTGACGCCCGCAACACCTGAGGGCTGAGTGCGTAAGAACGATAGACGCGCTCATGCGCAACTGCCGGCTTTTTGGCAATCAAGCGCGAGACCAGGATAAAGGCGAGCGCTCGCATCACCTCCGGCGGCGCCGCATGAAAGAGATCGGATAGCCGGACATAAACTCGACCGGAGCGAATCCTGATTGTGTGATGCAGGCCGACGTAAGGATAAAACTTGACTTCAATGGGCGGCACGGCACGCCGGTCGAGCTGTCGAAAAGCGTCGGCGAAAACCTTCTTGAGATGAATAGTCGACTGCGCCATGAGCAATTAAAAGAAGCAGAGGAAGCTCGGAAACAGTATCCAGCCTTGTTTCGGACCGGTTCATACTATTTAGCACTCGTAGCTGTCGTCAACCACAGCGTCGAAGTGTCGCCTAAGTCGTTGACTGAACAGAGAATGCAATACGCGAAAGCGCGAAGCCCTCGGCGCCACGCGCTTCGGTGCCCAGCTAAACTCAAGGCTCTTAGCAGGTTACGCAGTTTCGAGCGTCGAAAGCAGATCTGCGTTGTATTCCCGTCCGTGGACGTTCTCTCCTTTGTAAACAATGGTTTGCGGGTGTTTTGCTGATTCGCTATACTGGCGCTCTCACGTTATTCTTTTTGTTTCCGGGACTCCGGACACCGGCTGATGACGAATCGCGAACCTGGCACCGCAACTCCAAGAATTAGTCCTGATCTGCGGGACCAGGCGATTTTGTCTGCACTGATCGAAGAGCATCTGGTCACCGGCGAGGCCATTGGGTCGCATACGCTCTCAGAGCGGTTTGCGCACGCGTCGGGCTGGAGCGCGCCGACAATTCGCAACGTCATGGGCCGGCTCGAGGAAGCCGGGCTGGTCGAACAACCGCATACTTCGGCCGGCCGGATACCTACCGACCAGGGCTATCGCTTTTACGTCGATCACATGCTGAGCAATGCGAAGCTATCCAGGTCGGATCTTGCCGCGATTCAAAAAATCCTTTCCAGTGAACCCGAAGAGACTCGGTTTCAACCGCATCGACTGATGATCAAAGCCTCGCATGCGCTCTCAGCCCTCTCTGAAAACGTTGGCATCGTCGTATCGCCGTCCCTGGCAGAGAATCGCCTGCAACATATCAAGTTCGTGCAGTTGCCGGACGATCGCATTCTGGTAGTTCTGGTGTCGACTTCAAATCTTGTTCACGACAAAGTTATCCATATCGACGAAAAGTTTACTCAGGACGAATTGGAGACCACGGCGCGCTATTTGAACACGGAATTCAGCGGCAAGAGCCTCCGCACAATCCGGATGGAGATCATCACCCTGATGCAGGAGGAAAAGGCGCTTTACGATCGACTGCTGCGCAATGCGATGCTGTTATGCGAGCGGAGCCTCGAAGGCGAGGAAACCGTCGCCGGCGATGTATTCGTCGATGGCGCCTCGAACATTCTGCTCAAACCTGAATTTGCGGACACCGAAAAGATGCGGGCATTGTTTCAAATGTTCGAAGAAAAGTCTCGATTGGTAAAGATCCTCAATGAATGTATGAGCGCGGAGCCGGGTACTGCCGGCCCGGTTAAGGTTGTAATCGGTCGCGAGAATTCTGCGCCGTCGATGAGCCACTGTGCGGTCATCACCACTTCATACCGCATCGGCGAAGGCGACAGTGCCGGAACTATTGGCGTGGTCGGGCCCACGCGAATCGAGTATGCGCGAATGATGGCTGTGGTAAACTATCTGGCGCGCTTTATCGAGCGCGAACTATCTAATGAGGGGTCTTTCCAGTAACCGCGATCCCAGGTTCGCTAACCATCCTGCTTCTGCACACAGAGAGTCCGGACGTTAATGGCATCCGATAAGAAATCAAAACAGTCAAATAGCATTCCAATCAGGTTCTTCGATGACGACGAAGTTTCGGCCGAAGGCGCGGGCAGCGAAGCCTCCGATTTTGAGGATGTGCCGGAATTGATCGCGGATGACCATGCCCATTTCAGTGACGGCTCGGGCGAAGATCCGCCGTTACCGGCCCGCCCGGAGGAGGTTGCCGAAGATAAGGGCGGCCCCGCGCTTGCCGAACTGGTAGCTACGCGCGCCGAATTGAAGCGAGTTGAGGCAGCGTTGGCCGAAGCGCGCGAAGGTCTGGCGCGCCGGACCGCGGACTTTGATAATTACCGAAAGAGAGTTGAACGCGATCGGTCCGAAGTCCATAACCGGATTGTCGCCGACGTTGCCATGAAGTTGCTTCCGGTTGTCGATAATCTCGGGCGCGCACTGGATGCTGAGCGCTCAGTCGAAGCGAGCGAATCAAAAGAGTTCAGGCATTTTCTTCACGGGGTTGAGCTCATCAATAAACAACTAAACGAACTGCTCGAATCCCTCGGCGTTGAGCCCATTCCAGCAGTCGGCGAGCGGTTCGATCCGCATGTTCATGAAGCAGTGGTCACGGAAGCTACGGATGAGTATGAACCGGACACGGTGATCCAGGAGATGGTTCGTGGCTATCGCATCGGCGGCAAGCTGGTTCGCCCTGCAATGGTCAAGGTATCGGCGAAAGCCGACGATAATGACTAAATGACTAGCTGAGCACTTCAACAACCTCAAACTGCCTATGGGTAAGATTATTGGAATCGATTTAGGTACAACTAATTGCTGCGTAGCTGTGCTCGAGGGCGGTGCGGTGCAAATTGTGCCGAACAAGGAAGGCGGCCGCACGACCCCAAGCGCTGTTGGATTTACCGACAAGGGCGAGCGGCTGGTTGGGCAAATCGCGAAGCGGCAGGCAGTAACGAACGCGGCGAACACCGTCTATGCAGTCAAGCGGTTGATCGGGCGTAAGTTTGGATCGGTGGAAGCGCAAAAGATGCGCGAGACGGCGCCGTTCGAGATTGTCGATTCTCAAAATGGCGACGCCCGTATTCGCGTACAGGGACGCGAGTACAGCCCGCCGGAAATTTCCGGGATTGTGTTGCAGCGTCTGAAGGCGGCAGCTGAAGATTTTCTTGGCGAGGCGGTGGCCGACGCTATCATCACCGTACCGGCGTACTTCGACGACACCCAGCGGCAGGCCACCAAGGACGCGGGAAAGATTGCGGGCCTGCAGGTCGAACGCATCATCAACGAACCAACCGCCGCGGCGCTGGCTTACGGGTTGGGCAAATCTGATGCGGAAAGGATTGCGGTCTACGATCTCGGCGGGGGGACGTTCGATATTTCGATCCTGGAAATGAACAACGGTGTCTTTGAGGTCCTGTCGACCTCCGGCAACACCTATCTCGGCGGCGAAGACTTTGACGAGCGGATCATGACCTGGATGGCCGAACAATTCCAGAAAGAAACCGGCAACGACCTGCGCAAGGATCGTCTCGCGCTGCAACGACTAAAAGAAGCTGCGGAACGCGCCAAGTGCGAACTGTCGTCGGCCACCGAAACCAACATAAACCTTCCATTTATCGCCGCCGATGCCACCGGCCCAAAGCATTTCAACCGGACGCTCAGCCGCGCCGGCTTTGAAGAGCTGGTAGCTGATTTGGTCAAGCAGACCGTGGAACCGTGCGAGCGCGCTTTGGTCGATGCCAAGGTTAAGGCTGAAGATATCGACAAAGTAATTCTGGTTGGCGGACAGACACGTTCGCCTATTGTCGAACGCACCGTCGAAGAAATCTTTGGCAAAAAGGCTTCGGCGGAGATCAATCCTGATGAAGTGGTGGCGATGGGTGCGGCGATTCAAGGCGGCGTATTGTCGGGCGATGTTAAGGATATCGTGCTCCTGGATGTACTGCCGCTCAGTCTTGGCCTGGAAACACGCGGCGGCATTTACACCAAAATCATTGAGCGTAATTCAACCATTCCGCTCCGCAACAGCTTGACGTTTACCACCGTCGTCGATAATCAGGCGTCAGTCGAAATCCACGTTCTGCAGGGCGAGCGCGAAATCGCCAGCGGGAACCGGTCGCTCGGCAAGTTTGAGCTGGTTGGTCTGCCAACCGCGCCCCGCGGAGTGCCGCAAATAGAGGTTTCGTTTGAAGTGGACGCCAACGGCATTGTGTCGGTTGCCGCAACCGACAAGGAGACCGGACGTGAGCAGCAAATGCGCATCACGCCGACCTCGGGTCTTTCTCCGGACGAGATTGAGAAAATTATTCACGAAGCAGAAACTGCCGCCGAATCTGATCGAGAGGCACGCGATCGAATCGGCCTGCGAAACAAACTCGAGAGCCTGTTGAAAAATACTCAGCGAACGTTTCTCGAGTTTGGCGGCCTGCTTTCAGTCAACGACCAGGAACTTGGTCAGCGGACGTTGAAAGAAGGCGAAGCCGCAGCGCGATCAGAAGCGCTGGGCGAGATTAAGCTGGCGCTGGATACCCTCGAGAGATTGGCGAGAGACCTTACCAACGCGATGTTAAAGGGAACCGGTGAGCCCAGCCCCCCGGCCGACGACGCAGAAGAAACAGAAGAAAATTGAGGAAGATACAGGGAATCGAGTAATATTTAATTTGGCGGTCAGTGGTGGGCCAGATTTTTTGGCAACCCTATTGGCCGCCCAGTCATGATTACTTGTTGGATTTGAACTAATGAGCAAAAGAGATTATTACGACATACTCGGCGTAGGAAAGACCGCAAGCGATCAGGAACTCAAGACGGCCTATCGCAAACTGGCGGTCAAACATCATCCGGACAAGAACCCGGACGACCCGCACGCGGAAGAAAAATTCAAGGAAGCAGCGGAAGCATATTCTGTGCTGTCGAACCCGGAACAACGCAGTCGTTACGATCGGTTTGGTCACGCAGGCGTATCCAGCGCCGCCGCTTCGGGGGCGTGGGGAGCGCCTGGATTTAGCGGCATCGAAGACATACTGGGAGACCTTTTTGGTTTTGGCGATGTTTTCGGAGGCGGCACGCGCACCTCACGTCGGTCGGCGGCACAGCGGGGCGCAGATCTGCGTTACGACCTGGAGATCACTCTGGAAGAGGCTGCCGGCGGAATGACCGCGCAGTTGCGAATTCCAAAGCTGGAAAAATGCGAAAAGTGTGAAGGGTCCGGGGCGACGCGCGGTACAAAGGCGGAGACGTGTCAGACATGCGGCGGCGCTGGGCAGGTGCGTTATCAGCAGGGTTTCTTCTCGGTATCGCGCACCTGCGCCAACTGTCGCGGCGCGGGACAAGTGATTAAGTCGCCCTGCGACGAGTGTCGCGGCACTGGTCGGGTCGAGCGCGAAAAATCGATGGAGGTAAAAATTCCCGCGGGGGTCGAAACCGGATCGCGCTTGCGGATTCAGGCCGAGGGCGAATCAGGAGTTTATGGCGGCCCGCCAGGTGATCTCTACGTCGTGATCCACGTCAGTGAGCACGAAGAGTTCGAAAGACAGGGGAACAACCTTTACTCGTCCGTTCCGATTACCTTCGCACAAGCGGCCCTGGGCGCCGAGATTACCGTTCCTACTCTTAAGGAGCAGCAGTCTTTGAAAATCCCCGCCGGCACGCAGACCGGCACAGTCTTTCGCGTCCGCGGACAGGGGATGCCCGTTCTCGGAGGCCGCGGACGAGGAGATCTGTTCGTTTCAGTAAACGTGGTCACGCCTAAGTCGCTTAACCGAGAACAGCGGCGATTGCTGGAACAATTGGCGCAGATCGAAACAAAGGACCTCGAAGATAAGAATATCGTGGACAAGGTGCGCGACATTTTTGGTTAAGGGTTTCCTACGGCCGCACGGAGACCATAGATAAGCGACAGAGTTTGACCATTTGCTGGCTCTAATGTTTTCTCTGCGGCCGGTCTGTGGCTTTGGCTGAATTCGAGAGTAGAAAGGCAGTTATCATGAATCTTCATTCCCCCATTTCCCGTCTCTTTCTTCTCATATCATTCATTCTCGGGTGCGCAATGTTTTCCGCGGTTGCGGCCCAGGGGTCATCAGACGCTCTAAAGAAATGGGAGGATTTCGATTTTCGTGGTAATAACATCACTTTCACGCAAATCTCTGCGCTCGAACTCGATGAGCTAAAACTGTTGCGTGGGATTGTTTTCGGCAGGCATGGACGTGTTTTTAAGGATCCGGATATTCGCGCCTATCTCGAATCACGACCATGGTACAAGGCTGATCCAAACTTTCAGAATTCAGCGCTCAACAATACCGAGCGAGCTGACCTCGACATCATTCGCGACGCCGAGGCGCGCAAACATCCCAATGTCGAACCCGGCGATATGCGCTTTTATCGCACGCGTTTGCTCACCCGAAAAAAATTGGGCCAGCACACGGGCGCGGAATGGACCGTGCTCGCGTCAGAGATCGAAGCCATTCACGGCAAGCGATTTGACGATACCCCGTGGCTGCAGCAGTACTTTGAGGATCGTTACTGGTACAAACCTGAGTCCCATTACGATCCGAAGGGCCTCAGCGATATTGAGAAAAAGAACATCGTCTTGATGAATACGATTCATCGACAGCAGCGGCGGGTGGCGCTCTCGCCGGGCGACATGGAATTCTTTGAAAATAAACTGATTTCGGAACGGATGCTGCACGGGCTGAGCCTGCATGAGCTGCGGCTGTTGCGAAATGAGATCTACGCCCGCCACGGCCGGATTTTTAAGACCCTTTGGATTGAACAATACTTCGCGATGCAGCCGTGGTACGACGCCAGGGAAGACTTCAAGGACGAAGAGCTGTCGGGCCCTGACAAGACGAACGTCGAAACGATTGTCGCATACGAGAACAAACTCCACGACCAGATTACGACCAGACCCATTACCAGCGCGCTGCTTCAGGGGCTGTTTGTTGAAGACGTACGGAAAATGCGCGACGAAATTTATGCGCGCCACGGCAAAGTCTTCAAGGATCCCTGGACGCAGAAATACTTCGCCAGCTTTGATTGGTACAAAGTCAATCCCAATTACACCGACGCTTCTTTAACTCCGGTCGACAAAGGCAACATTGCCGTCATCGCGGCTTATGAAAAGAAAGCCGTAACCGCGATGAGCACAATCGAGGGTTGATAAGGCCCATCCTGGGTCCCGCGTGCCGGGACCGAAAAGCAGAAGGCAGTAAGCAGAAAGCAGAAAGCAGAAAGCAGTAAGTGTCTTCCTATTTCTTATTCCGAACCAATTGAGTCGAGCCTGGCCCTGATTTCCCGCAAGCGCGTTGCGTATCCGGCTTCGTCGACACGACTTACAAGATCATTCCGATAGACTTCCTGGCCGCCCACCATCGTCATCAAAACATCCTGGCCTGATGACGACAGTACGAGGGCATCCGAAGGGTCCTGCGCCGGCTGTTGATGTGCTTTGTCCAGCGCGACGACGACCAGATCGGCTTGCTTTCCTTCAGCCAGCGCTCCGACGCGGTCGTCAAGGCCGAGCGCGCGCGCGCCGCCTAGAGTGGCCGCGAAGAGTGCATCCCTGGCGCTGAGCAGGGCAGCAGCCTCGCCGCTCTGGAGAGTGTCCAGTCGCGCGCGAGAATTCATATCGTTGGTAGCAATCTGTCCGTGGTGACAGTTAATCCGCGCGATGAGTGTCGCAAAGCGCGCCTCTTCCAGGAGGTCACAGGTGTTGTTGCTCGCCACTGAGTCACTTCCAAGTCCTACTTTCACTCCCGCCTTAATAAATCTAACGAATGGCGCCAGACCGTGACCGAGTTTGGCATTGGATTTGGGACAGTGAGCGACGCGTGCATCTGAGCTTTTGATTGTATGGATGTCAGGCTCATCGACCGTAATGCAGTGTGCGAGCAGAGGTTTTGTTTCGAGTACTCCAAGACGCGCCAGGTATTGAATGGTCGAAATACGTGGTGTTTGCCAATCGATGCTGCGACCTGTGAGACCTTCGGCAAACGGCCCGGTACCTTCAAGCATGAACAGTTCCTCGGCCCGGGACTCCGCGGCATGCATCATCAAGGGAAAGCTTTCATCCTGCGCCAGGCGCGAAATCATTTCGAGTTGCGGCGCGCTCACGGTATAGACTGCGTGCGGTGACACGCCTGCGCGGACGAGAGCACTTTCAGAGCCGCGCAATTCGTCAAGTTGCGCCTGAAGCTTTCGAACGTTTTCTTTCGCGGCGGCGGGATCCGGACCGAACGATTCCTGGTAAACAATTCCGCGCAAGCCAATCTCGTTTAGCGCTTTCATCGCAGCCGATGCCGTGGCGCTGGCATCGCCCACGCAGGTTACGCCGGCGCGTGCCGCCTCGATTGCGCCGCACATTGCTGAGACATATAAGTCTTCTGAGGTCATTGCCATGCGGGCAACCGTGAGTTTGCGAAGCCAGGCTAAGAAATCGTCTTCTTCGCGTTCGAGAAATCCACGCATGACCGTTAACTCGAGATGTGAATGGGCGTTTACCAAACCGGGCAGGATCCCGGCATGACCGAAGTCAACCACGGAGGCCTTCGCGAATCTCGCTTTCAACTTCGGTGCATGGCCTACGGCGACGATGCGATCCTGCGCCACCGCGACTGCGCCGTTTTCGATCGCGGGTGAAGAGATCGGCAGGACCCAACGGGCAGAATAAATCTCGGTCATTATTTGCGTGGTCGCGATGAACTGATCACTGAAAGAGGCGCTGACAATTCTCTATTCACTTCCCATCGTCGAGCTCTTTAGATCGCGGCCAATCTCCGGAAGCTTTTGAATTAATCGATTGTTCCCATCAAAAGATGTAATCACAGCAAAATTGATCTCGTGGCTGCCTTCGCCGAGATCGCGCAAGCTGAAGTCGCCCAGCCGCATGCCTTCTTTGTCGATTAACTCGAAGAGCCGGGGCAGAGACGATCCGGGGTTTGCCGTTTTCATGGAATAATGAAACAGCCGGCGTTTGCGAACGAAAGCATGCTCGACCCGGCGAAGCAAAACAAGCACGAAGATAATTAATAGCGTGGCGATTAAGGCGACCGTAAACATCCCGTCGCCCACCGTGATTCCGACGGCCCCGACAACCAGTATCGTGGCTGCGGTCGTCAGTCCTGAAATCGAGCCGCGCGATTGGAGGATCACACCGGCGCCGACGAAGCCGATTGCAGTGATAACCTGCGCGACCAATCTAGCCGGGTCCGTGTACGGGGCCCCACCGCCGATATGACGCGAGACGACCGTGAACAGCGAAGCGCCGACACATATCAGCACGTTAGTCCGCAGCCCGGCGGGTTTATGACTGAGTTCCCGCTCTAATCCGATCGCCCCGCCGCAGAGCATTGCCATCAACAGCTTTAAAATGATCACCAGAGTTGGCGATAAGGCCGTCATGATGGAAGCGCGTGTGCCGGAATCGTGGCGAGACTGCTACTGGTCGATTTGATCTTGCGGTAGCGGGACAGCACTGAAACTACATACGCCTTCGTTGAAGGAATATCAATTCGCGCAATGAATTCATCTTCGCTCAAAGGTTTGGCGCCTTCGCTGGTCCGGCTCCAGTCGGCGGCGCGACCCGGCCCGGCATTGTATGCCGCGATCATGCGCGCCTCCCGGCCCGGCACGTCGTGATAATCCTGAGAGAATTTTTCGAGGTACCAGCAACCGATCTGAACATTGCGTTCAGGATTTAGCAGAACTGACGATGCATCAGAGGACATCTGCAATTCCAGATTCCGCATTCCGGTATCGGCTGCCCAGGTCCTGGCGACCAGAGGAGTGACCTGCATTAGACCGACTTCGCCGTCCTTTCCTCGCTTCCAGGATCGGAAGTAAGTTTCTTCGTAAACGACGCTCCAAACAAGGTCCGGATCAAGGTGATAAGTTCTGGCTTCGCTCGCAATCAACGAGTCGTAACGATGAATCCAGTATTGATTCAGGTAATAAACCGCTGCCGCGAGAACCAGCAGAGTGAGTAGAGTGATAAGGACGCGCTTCACGGAGTTCGGGCAATCGTTTTCAATAAAAGCGCGGGGGCTTGCTGTTTATTCCTCATATCAATTGCGGCGCGAAAGGCTTGTCCAGAAATCTCCCAAAGAATAGGACCGGTCGGCGCCTTCGTAACGCAAGCGGAGCGCCTGCTCATCGAGCACATGACCCTGGAGCCAGACTTCGGCTGAAAGGGTCGCGCCCAGGCGTAGCTCGCCGCCGTGTAGCGATCGCTGGTTGATTAGCACTTCCAGCCTGAGGTCACGCAGATCCACGTACACCCAATATAATTCGCTGCCCGAAAGCGGATTGCGCAAAGACTTGAAAGCAATGACGCGACCCCGCAGGGTCCAGTCATTCTCGTGAGCGGCGCGCGATGGGGCTGCCTTCTCAAGTGGTAACCATCGAGGGCTCATCTCGCGACTACAGACTCTGGCGCTATAGGCCAGGCCACACAGGCCGATGTGCAGTGCCGAGGCGCGAAATCCGAAAGTTCCGACCTCAGTCAGATTCTGTAACTCAAAGAGCACGTCCGTTTCCGTACCTTCGCAGTAACCATGAATCACGGCTTCGCCTTCTTCGTCATACTCGGTAAGCGCCCACGGCGTGATTCTTTGCGCGTAGCGCGCGCGAAAACCCGGCCGGCAATTCGCGTAAAAAATATCGCCCGTTCCTGATTCGTAGAGCACGGTCCACACTTCGAGGCCGGCGCCCAGTTTCCAACAACGGCCGTGCAAAACTGCTCCGTGCCGAGTCAATTGTGTCGGTTCGCCCTGGTGCTCTGCGCGGCGGGCCAGGAAGTTAATGGCTTTTTCGCTCGGCACTTCGAGCCCGATTGTCTCAAACGTGGCATCCATGACTAAAAAATTGATTAAGGCTATCGAGCGGCACGTTTCTTTGGTTCGTTCCGGGCCGTCCCCTCAGCTTTTTCTCCGCGCGCGGCGCGGCGGCGAAAACCGCGAATGTTCTGGACTGATCCGTACGAAGGTGGTTCACCGGATCTAACCATCTCGGCAAAAAGATCAACGTCGTAATCGGCTTCGCGCGACATCGCTTCGCGAATTTTGTGCAGCACTTGCAGAAATTTTGGTTTGCGATACATAGAACCTCAGATTCGTGATCCAATGTTCTCTTTTTCCGTAGCTTCTGAAACCAAAAACTCCGGGGTCACAATCATTGGAACAAAGAATCCGGCCGCGGTATTAAATAAACGAATACGAGCTTGCCGGCGGACATTAGCCAGATGACCAAAGTTCCATGTTACCAAATAGTCGATCTTATGAAACGATGCAATCGCGACGTGGAGCGCGTCTGCTATGTATTTGCGATGAAAGATCCCTCGGGAAACATAACCGTCGGCGAGAATCGCCGCCTCGTCGGTTAATTCGACGGACGGCAGATTAGCAAGTAGCCTTAGATACCCGGAACGGTGCGGCTCGGTCACGCGTTCGAGTTCGCGCACGACCAGCGGCGAGATCACGGCCCGATACTCTGACATCTCATGTTCCCACCAGCGAATCGTCAGATCGCGCCGGAACGGCTCCCCATTGTCGAGGTAGGCGCCGATAACTGAAGTCTCTAAATAGATGCTTTGCTTCATTGGAACGTTTTCACTTTGGTTGTTCGCCGCGAATCAAGATCACCTGTTAACGCGCCGACGGCGCCGGTGTTTTCATGCGGCGGAGGGCTGCCGCCGACGGGCTCGAGGCGGATGATGCCGCGTTGAAAATTGAAAATTATCCGGAATTTGCGCAGGAAATTTCCACCAAGGATCCCGCTCTGCAAGAAACCTGCAGTCTCGTTCAGCGCATCGAGATCGAGTACGGCAGCATCGATGTGTTCGCCCGAGTACGGCCCAATCGCCAGCTTCGGAATCATCATAATCTTCACATCATCGGCAATTCCGGCGGCGCCGAACACTCGCATTCGGCCCTGTTGATAGAAGCTCTGCACCTCGTCGCGGGCCGCCACCTTTTCTGATACCACCGTTACGCTGGCGCCGGTATCGACGATGAAGTTGAGAGAGTCCTGGACACCTTCGAGCACCACTTCGCTGCTGATAAAGCCGCTGGCGGTAGTTCTCATCGGCAAATCAATACCCGCACGCGATTCGGCCGTACTCGAAGGCGGATTCAAAGGGGTAGTGTTTGAGGAAGCATCGGCAATCTTCTGCCGACTTAAGGACAAAGTGCGCGTTCCGTAATCAACCGTAGTAACGAAGTCACCCAGCGCCGCGATGCCGATGTAGCCATCCACGGGATTCTTCTCATCAAAAAAACGACGAATGTAAACCGGCACGTTTTCGACTCTGGCGTCTCCCACGGCAATCGATGAAAGAAAACCATAAACTATTTCGAAGCGACCACCACCTCCGACAGCCCGAGCCAGACCGCCACGAGCAACCGTCCGAATGCCCAACTTGCGGGCGGTCGTATCAGAAATAACTGACATCCCTGAGCCGGTATCAAGCACAAAGCGAAGTTGCTCTTTCGAACCGTTTATTCGCACCTTAAGAATTGGACGATTATCGGCAGCATCGAAAGAAACCGAAGTTTGCTCGGCCCCGGCGGCTGAATAGAGCGAGCCTTGTTGGCCGAGATAGCGCAGAAAATCGATCAAGCCGCGAATTCGCGCGCGCCGATCGACGTCCGTTCGCGGGGCGATAAACAGAAAACGTTCGTAGGCGTCGGCAGCTTCCTTATATCTTTGGGAGCGGGCGGCCGCCTGTCCGAGATCAAAAACGTAATCCGGCTCATCAGGATCCAGACTGCTCGCGCGACGAAGACCGATCACGCAAGAGTTCAGCCGGTTTTCATAAAAATCAACCATCGCCAGTCCCGCGATGGCCGAAGCTTCATTCTCGTCCAAGCTCAGGGCCGTGCGAAATTCTTCGATTGACTGGCGGAAATTGCCGGAGGCAAGAACGGCCGATCCCAGGAAGGCGTGAGCGCGCGCCGACAGGGGATCGATGGCGATCACGCGAGCTGCGTGATCAAATGCGTCCTGTAGTCTTCGTTGTTTGAGAAGCGCGCGACTCAAACCCAGACGCGCATCAAGATCGGATGGATCTTTGGCGAGTACCTGCCGGTAAATTTTTTCGGCGCCTTCGAAATCACCTGCGTGGAGGGCGCGGTCGCCCTTGATTCGGGCCTTTTCATCCTTCGAGAAAGCGATCGACCCGGCGCTTGAAACGATCAGGCACAATAAGAGGAACAGTACTCGACCTGTTAAGCGACTGTGCCGCGGCGCATGACTTGCCATTCGCATTTCCGTTCTCAGTTTGTTTGCGCATCCGGGGGCAGGTGGGGCGACGGCAACCTGGCCCTACTTTAGTATCTCTCCGGTTTTCATCGACCAGAGAACAAGATCCAATTCATCAAAGTCAATCTGAACTTCCGCAGCAAATCGCTGCATGCGCGATTCTATGTCCAAATATCGCTTTCGGGTAGTCGGCGGCTTGGGCGAATCGACGACTCCGACTTCATTTAGGCATCTCAGGATGTGCTTGTCCAGGATTGCATAACCTTTGAAGCCGACATTTCTCAGAAAGTGGCTCGCCTCCTTATAGCCGAGACCCTTGATTCGCGGTTCCCTCGCGAGCCAGTCGCGTCGTTCCTGGCGATCACGCAAAGCTCGCAAGCGGTCGCGCAAACGCATCGAAAATGACTCTTGCAAATAGTCACGAGTTACGACGACGTAACCCGGCCGCGCGTTAGGATACCGGTGCGCCCTCGCCATTACGAGATGACGAGTCATTTCCTCCTGAGCTCCGTTGTGCAGCAGGGGACGCAGGGTTTCGACCGCGCGCAATCCCATGCGTGCCGAAGCGCCGGCCGTAAAGATGCAATAGACTAGTTCCTCCCATAGCCGGTCATCCGACCCGGTCTTCCAAACTTCTCGGAACTCGCGCAACCGCGCTCGGATCTCTTTGCGCCTGGCTTCGTACGCGGCGCGAATCTTTTCGCGACTCGCCGGTTCTCGATCGCGTCTGCTGGCGCTCATGTCAACACGAGGATTCTATGAGGGCGCTCGGCGCAATGTCAACGAAATGTCGAACAGCACAGGCGCTGATTTTCACGCACCCGCGGGCTAGCATCCGCAAATAATTCGTGCGCATCAAAGGCTGTTGGTCCCTGACGGTTGGCGAGACCCACCAAATCAGGATCTCCTCCGTGTTATGATTGATACGCTCGTCGAGTAGCCGGACGGGCGGAGCGTTAACGAATTATGAACTGGTTTAGGAAAAAAGGATCGCTCCTGAGTGTCAGAAGGCTCGCGATCCCATTGCGTCAAAGCGCAGCTACACTGGCCTTTTTGCTCATAAGTTCCTATCTCGCTTCGGCCCAGGTTAATTCGGCGCCTACGCCGCCGCCTCAACCGGCCGGCCCCACGACGAGCGTTGCTGTTTCGCATCCACCGGCTACTGTAAACTCTGATTCAAAGACGGAGTCTTCGCCCGGATCATCACCCAGGCAGGCGTATCTCACTTCAGTTCATGGACTTCAAGGTGTTCTCGCGGAAACTGACGACGGAGCAGTCGTCGCCTCTCAAGCCAGTGACGAAAAATTCAATCCAGCGTCGTCGATCAAATTGGCAACCAGCCTGGCGGCGTTGAAGTCGCTGGGGCCGGATTATCGTTTCGTCGTTTCTCTTTGGACAAACGGAAACCTGGATGAAAACGGCACGCTTTACGGAGATTTGATACTGACCGGCGGCGATCCTTCGTTTCGTTACGAGCATGCGGTGATGTTGGCGCGCGAGCTGAACCAGCTCGGAATCGAGACTGTCTTTGGAAATCTGATCGTATCGCCGTCATTCAGAATGAACTTTGACTGGTCACCAAAAGGTTCGGGCCAACAACTCATCGACACTCTCGATTCAACGCGACGTCCGGCGGCGGCCACGCGCGCCTGGACGGACGAGCGGATGTTGCGGGGCGATCAGAAGAGCCTGCAGAGTTCACCCAGTGTGGCCGTCCTTGGCGGAGCGATGGTGGGCAGTGTTCCCGTGGGCGCCACTCCTTTACTGGTCCACAAATCGAGCAAGCTCGTCGATCTTCTGAAAGTAATGCTGTGCTATTCAAATAATTTCATGGCTGAGCGTATTGGTGAAACTCTGGGAGGCCCCGAAGCTGTGCAAGCGGTCTTGACCAGCCAACTAAAGATCGCTCCCGAAGAATTCATGATAGCTTCGACCAGCGGGCTGGGGGTTAATCGAGTCACGCCACGAGCCATGATGAAAATTCTGCGTGAACTCAAAGCCGAGTTGGCCCGAGACAAACTGTCTTTGTCCGATATCCTCCCGGTGGCTGGAATTGATCCGGGCACGCTCAAAGATCGGTATACCTCAGACACCGCCCGCGGCAGTGTGGTGGCCAAGACCGGGACGCTGGTGCGCACAGACGGCGGCGCCAGCTCGTTGGTGGGGCAGACACGAACCCGCAACGGGAAGATCGTTTTGTTTGTAATCATGAATCAGCAGGGCAATGTGGTCCGCTTTCGTGAAAATCAGGACGAGATCGTGATGCAAATCCAAAATGCTTTTGGAGGTCCGGCACCGTTTCCGTATAAACCGATCGCGCTTGCCATGCGCCTCTCCGATTCTGACTACGAAGCCGCCAGAAGTCGCGGTGAATTCGAGCCCAAGAACTAGCAATATAGTTTCGAAATGCGCGACCGGTCTCAATTATAGCCAGGTTGGATTCTCTTCAATGCCGTCAGGCACTAAATTCCTCGGCCCAAAATAAGTTCTTGACACTCAGGGCATCGCAGTGAATCATGAACGACTACACTTGCGATCTGGGTGAGATCTCAGATTTTCGACTCTCGATTTGTTCATGCCTGACATTCTTCTCGTTGAAGACAAAGACAGCTTGCGCCGGGTGATGCGCCTGACGTTGGAAAACGCCGGTTACTCGGTAACTGAAGCGGCCGACGCGCGCGCGGCGATCAATGAGATCGAGCGCGCTCCTCACCGCGTTGTGCTTACAGATTTGCGCATGCCTAATGGGTCCGGCATCGACGTATTGCGGGCCGCGCGAGGCGCGGACAGTGATGTGCCGGTTATCGTCATGACCGCCTATGGGTCGATCGACGAGGCGGTGCAGGCGATGAAGGACGGCGCGCACGACTTTCTGCAAAAGCCGGTAGATTCGAATCACCTGTTGTTGCTGGTCGAACGGGCACTGGAGCAGGCCCGCCTGCGGACAGAGAATCTCCTGCTGCGCGAAGAATGGTCAAAGCGCTACGGATTTCCTCGGATTATCGGCGAGTCGGAGGCGATCAAGCGAGCAGTCGCTGAAACCCAGCGTGTCGCGCAGACTGAAGCTACGGTCTTGTTACTGGGCGAATCGGGCACAGGCAAGGAACTCTTCGCCCGGGCGGTGCATCATCTTTCTAATCGCCGCGACAAACCTTTTGTGGCAATCAATTGCGCCGCAATTCCTGAAACGCTGATCGAAAACGAACTGTTTGGCCACGAGCGCGGGGCGTTTACCGGCGCTGCCGATCGCCGGCAGGGCAAGTTTGAATTGGCGTCAGGTGGCACGGTTTTTCTTGACGAGATTGGAGAGCTGCCACTCGCCGTCCAGGGAAAATTGCTGCGCGCCATTGAGGAGAAGGTTGTCGATCGCATCGGTGGGCGCGCTCCGATCCCAGTTGATGTGCGCATCGTGGCAGCAACCAACAAAGATCTGCGCGCTGCGGTAGACAACGGTGAATTTCGCGGTGACTTGTTTTTTCGCCTGGCTGTATTTCCTATTCAAATTCCATCCTTGCGCGAGCGCGGGGGAGATGTTGCTCTTCTGGCCCGGCATTTCGCCGCGCAACTGGGAAAGGAACTGCGCGGTCGCGAAGCGGTCCTGAGCGACGCAAGCATCGCCGTGTTGGGCGCGCATTCCTGGCCGGGAAATGTCCGCGAGCTGGAAAACGCGATCGAGCGCGCGTGCATTCTCGCTGACGCGAAGACACTCGAACCGAAAGACCTGGGCCTCGGTCCCGGCACAGCCCAGCCGCAATTGTCTGGCCTGGATACTTCGGGAACGCTTAGTGAAGCGGCCGAACGAACTATCCGGCTGGTTGAGCAGCAAAAAATCGCAGTGACTTTGAGCGCTCATGATGGCAATAAGACCCGCGCCGCGGAAGCGCTCGGAGTCAGTTACAAGACGCTCTTGACGAAGATTAAGGAATACGGTCTGTAACAGACAAATGACTGACGAGCGAGATCCAAACGACTTCCAGACCTCATCTTCCCAGCCTCAAGCCTCAAATCTCAGGAGTGAAAGTGCCGGAGCCTACGAGCACGCTGAACACATGCATCGAAACGCGTCAGAGATTGCGGGCGAGACGATTGCGGTAGTGGGTGAAAGCACCGGCCGCTTTCCCCGAGCGCCCATTCAGAAAGGCGGCGCAGGCGAAAGCACCGGCAAGTCTGCTTTCCTGGTGGGCGCCGGCATTCTTATCAGCCGCATCATCGGCGTAATCAGACAGCGCGTGTTCGCGCATTACCTGGGAATCTCAGATGCTGCGGGCGCGTTTAATGCCGCTTTCAAGATCCCAAACTTCCTGCAGAACATTTTTGGGGAAGGTGCACTGTCTGCTTCTTTCATTCCTGTATATGCGAAGCTGCTGGCTGAAGGTGACGAGAAGGAAGCTTCGCGTGTCGCTGATGCCATTCTTACGCTCCTGGCGTTAGTAACATCGGTCATTGTTGCCGTTGGCATACTGATCACGCCGTATATCATCACCGTGATAGCGCCGGGCTTCACCGGGCCAACTCGAGAGCTCACAATTCGTCTGGTCAGAGTTTTCTTCCCGGGCGCGGGATTGCTGGTGATGTCGGCATGGTGCCTGGGCGTGCTCAACAGTCACCGCAGATTCTTTCTTTCCTACACGGCCCCCGTCGCCTGGAATGTCGCAATTATTTTCACGCTGGTATGGTTCGGGCGCCTCTCGGATCAGGCTTCGTTGGCGGTCATCACTGCGTGGGGGTCAGTTGCCGGCAGCGGGCTGCAATTCGCGATTCAACTACCGACTGTCTTGAAATTGATAAGGGGGCTGCGCCCGATCGTCGATATTATCAGTGCCAACGTCCGCGAGGTGATCCGAAACTTCTTTCCGGTCTTCATGAGCCGCGGTGTTGTTCAGATCAGCGCCTTTGTCGATTCGATGCTGGCCAGCTTGATCAGTCCTCAAGCGGTGGCTTCACTGACCTACGCCCAGAGCCTTTATACCTTGCCGGTTAGTTTATTCGGCATGTCCGTTTCGGCCGCTGAACTTCCCGCAATGGCAAGCACTCTCGGAACAACGCATGAAGTCGCCGGTCAGTTGCGCGCGCGCCTGGACGGCGGATTAAGGAGGATAGCGTTTTTCATCGTGCCCTCAGCAATGGCGATGCTCGCACTAGGAGACGTGATGACCGCGGTCCTTTATCAAACAGGGGAATTCAAACAAGATGCATCGAGATATGTCTGGGGCATCCTCGCCGGGTCAACGATCGGCTTGCTGGCTTCGACGCTGGGCCGACTCTATGCTTCGACCTACTACGCCCTGCACGACACGCGTACTCCATTGGTTTTTGCCATCATTCGCGTCATTCTCACTACCGGTCTTGGTTATCTCTCGGCGATACCGCTCCCAGCGGCAATCGGAATTGATCCGAAGTGGGGCGCGGCGGGCTTGACCGCATCTGCCGGTGTTGCAGGTTGGGTTGAATTCGTCTTACTGCGGCGGAAACTAAATCAGCGGATTGGCCGCACGGGTCTGACGCTCAGTTACGTTGGCAAGCTTTGGTTTGCAGCCGTGATGGGCGCGGGCACGGGGTGGGCGATTAAGCTCGCGATCGGGGAGCAGCGCCCATTAATTGTCGCCGCTTTAGTGCTGGTGCCGTATGGTCTGGTTTACTTTGGCGTAACCTATGGCTTGGGCTTATCAGAAGGCCGAGTTTTCATAGATCGAATTCTGCGCTTAGCAAAGTTCACCAAAAAATGAAGGCCCGCGCAATCAGTTATCAGATTAAAGGCTCCGCGTCTGGAGACGCAGAGCCTGAATTGGGCTCGGTGATCCAGCAAACTTACTTAAGTCGTCTCAGACATTAGTCACCGATCAAAACCCCATCGGAAACCAATACACCATCGCTCAGCAATACGCCGTCGCCGAGCAGGACCCCGTCGCTGATCAATACGCCATCAGCAATCAGTACTCCATCAGACAGCAACACGCCGTCGCTAAGCAGCACGCCGTTGCTCATCAGTACAGTCCCATCGCTCATCGTGAGGCCGTTGCTGATTAAGATGTTATCGCTCAAGAGCACTCCGGTTGAGAGTTTGCTCAGGTCAGAGAGCAATACGCCGTCGCTCGCTATCACGCCATCGGACAAGAGCACGCCCTGGCCGTAAACTGCTTGATACTTCGAAATCAAATCGGCGCCGGTGGCGAAGTCATATTTGAAGATCACGCCCTTGGACCATGTGAAAGTCTGGTTGGAAATTGTTGTTTGGGCGATCGGAGACGTTGTTGTTAGTAGCGCAGCGCTGACAGGAGTCGCCGCCGAGAGATCAGTCCGAACGAGTTTGGCGAGCCGGACTGCACCTTCGACATTTACCTCGCCAGCGCCCTGCTCGAGCATATTAAAACCGGTGAGAGGTTGAGCCGTGTACTCCAGGATCATTTTGATCAGGTTTGGCGTCAGACTGGGATTTGCTTCCAGCAAGAGGGCAGCCGCGCCGGCGACAATCGGGGATGCCGCCGAAGTACCGCTCAGGCGCATTTCGGACTTGTCATTTCCACTTCTGACTAACAGTAACAGGTTCGATAACAGCAGTGAGTTGTTGTTCGCGGCGGCGCTCACAAGCTTGTTTCCGGGCGCAACCAGATCAGGCTTAATAATATTGTCGTAGTGCCTAACGCCTCCCGAGTCCGTCCAGTAACTTCGCGTTGGTCCGCGAGAACTGTATGTGGCTATGCCGTCGTCGCTCCGAGAATCAGTTCCAAAAGTATTCGCAGCGCCCACCGTAATGGCGGAGGGTTCGTTGCCGGGCGAATGAATTCGACCATACAACTTTGGATGAGTGAGGTCCTTGCCATCGTTTCCGGCGGCGGCGACCACGACAATGCCGGCATCGACCAACTGACGAACAGCGCGACACACCGGATCGTTCTTATACGAATCAACTGCCGGCATGCCCAGGCTCATGTTTACCACGCGGATGTTGTAGGTGGTCCTCTTTTGCAAGACCACGTTCAGCGCATTCAAGACGGCGGAAACGCTTCCGCTTCCGCTTGAGTTGAGCACCCGCAAGTTCAGCATGTTAGCCGCAGTTGCAACACCGCTGTAGGCGCCGTAATAATCCGTATCCTTGCCGGCGGCCAGCGCGGCGACGTACGTTCCATGACCGTATGGATCATCAGTGCGGCCTTCGCCGGTAAAGTCCTGGTTGTAAACAACTCGTCCCCTGACCGAGTGATGCGAGGTCGAGATTCCTGAATCAAGAATAGCGATTCCAACCCCGCTGCCGTCCAGACCTGAGTTCCCCGTCTCGCCCAACATCGCTGTCTCGCCAGTCGTGGCCTGTACATGTCCCAACGATCCGACCTGCCGGTCGAGCGACAGATATCGCGTCTGGCTGTTTTTTGACAGCTCCTCGAGCGCTCTGGCAGGAACATTGACAGCCAAGGTTCCCAAGCGAGGCAACTGGTTTTCAATCTTCACGCCATACTGAGCGAGTTTCTCGCGCAGTACGCTGCTGTTAGTATCATCAACCTGGAGGATCGCCTTGACGCGGCTGGGTGCATTGCCGCTCTGCATTAACTCGCGTAAGTCGGGCGAAACATTTTCGCCCGCGAATTCTTCCGAAGATTTCTTCGCGTTTCCATCCGATGAAGTTTCAGTTGATTCATTCCTCGCTTCAGCGACCTCCTTCATTTCAATGCTGGAGAAGAGTGATGCCAGCCCTTCATCGCTGCCGATACTTTGCTGAAATGCTATGTCCGACGAAGCGCCGACACATTGGATTTCTCCGTCCTTAATCGAATCATGCAGCAAACCCGATACGGCGCCATCAAAAGCCGCCGATTGACCGATGAGCGACTGGAGGGGGTCGATAACTACAATGGCTTTGAAATCAGCTTGATTAATCTCAGCAATGATCTGCTTCAGCGTGTCAACTAATGCGATTTTGTTTGTTGCTTCATGAAAGAGAGTGTTCAGGTCCAACTTCAGGACGCGCTTGCCAACTAAGGCTTCAGGAACATCGCCGCCGGCGATCCGGTTTGCGATGCCTGCGGCAACCAGGTCGCGAACCGCCTGGGAATCCGTCAGCACGACGGGGTTGTTTCTGGTGGTCCGAGCCAGGATTTGAATGGCGCGATCAACTTCGTATTTTCTGTCGGTTAACGAGTTGAATAGGCCTCGTACTGCGGCGGCGGACAAATCGCGAGTATATTTTGCGAGGACGTTTCCGGAGCTTTTCGACTTTTCGCGGGTAGCAGCGCGCGAACTTTCGACAGATTGTGCGCTTGCATGATCACTCGTCAATATTCCGCCCACCAGGGACAAGGTCACTCCCAGTGCAGTAAGCCAGCGCAGCAGTGGTCGGTTCCGGTGAGATCTGCTTCGATTCATCAATAGCTCCTGAGACTTTTTCCTCAAACACAGCCGCCAACACAGAAAGGTAGCCGGCAAGGCACTAAACAATGCTTGTGCCATGCGATTAGCAGCCAAAAATCGCTGTTTTCTTTCGGTTTACTACAGAAATGATTTTCTCAGTTGGACTAAGCTGGTCAGATTGAAGTGATCAGTCAGTCACAATGAGAGGCAAGATGCCGGGTCAAAGTCCCAGGACGCCTTGTGGAAACCGTGAAACCGCATTCCGGAAGATCTCGACATCAAGAGTTGTCGCCCTCAAAAACTTTTTTCGAGAGTTTTCTGGAGAAGCTGGTACATTAGATATTTGAAGTTAGCATCCCGAAAAGACGGTTTGGCAAACGCAGCGGCAGGACGGCGGGGAGCCGGAAGCCGCTGTTTTTATCTAAGACCGGGACCTGTGCTGCGACTCTGGTAACGTAAACTGCCAGCCCTTATTGACTTAACCTCGCCTGTGAGCCAGTTCTTATCTGCTCTATCTGAAATTGACCCGCTCGTGATCTTCTCCTTATCATCGCAACGTGCACCCTGTAATTTCATCCGCGCAAATGCGTGAGATTGATCGGCTCACCTCCGAGCGTTACGGCATCCCGTCTTTGCAATTGATGGAGAATGCGGGCATTGCAGTCGCACAAGCATTAACGCAATTCGCGGGCGGCGATATTGAAGGTAAGCCCGTCCTCGTCCTCTGCGGTCGTGGCAATAACGGCGGCGACGGAGCCGTGGCGGCAAGACTGCTGGCGCTGGCGGGCGCGAGGGTGGACGTTGTACTGATTGGAAGATTCGAGGAAACAAGGGGCGACGCCCGGATTAATTTTGAGCGGTTGCAGGTTTGGAAAGAGAATCTGAGCGCCCAGGACGGATCGGCAACGGCCCAGCTCGGTGAGATTCAATTATACGAGTGCGATTCTGAGAAAGGCTGGAACCATCTGCTAAACAGTTTGTTGACCATTCAGCACGAAGCGATTGTCGACGCGCTTTTTGGAACCGGTCTCAGCCGCCGTGTCGAGGGTATTCATAAACAAGTCATTGAGTACCTGTGGCAAGTCCGCAAACCGCTTGACCCGGCAACCGGATCACGCATCGGCATAATCTCTGTTGATATTCCTTCGGGACTTGATTCTGATTCTTCTGAACTGATTGGTGAGGCAGTTGTTGCAGACATTACGGTAACGATGACGGCCCCAAAGCCGGCGAACGCTTTACCTCCTGCAGCTGTTCACAACGGCGAATTGATCGTCGCCGACATCGGATCGCCTTCTGAATTAGTTGACCAACGAGCAGGCGAACTATTGCTGATTGGAGCACCTGATGCGCTCCGTTGGTTGATCGCAACTCGATACGCGCCGGAATCCTATAAAAACACCCATGGGCATGCGCTGGTAATCGCCGGCTCGCGAGGGTTCACCGGGGCGGCTGCCCTGTGTGGGAATGCAGCGATGCGGGCAGGCGGGGGCTTGGTGACCGTCGCAACTCCCTTGTCGGTGCAACCGTTGGTTGCGACACAGGTGATGCCTGAAATAATGACGGCCTCGCTCGTTGAGACTGATCGCGGAGCGGTCAGCGACGATGCTCTTGACTACATTCTCAAATTTGCCGAACGCTGCGACGTGATTGCCATCGGTCCCGGTTTATCATCAGAAGATGAGCGCACGCGCAACTTTGTCCGAGGAGTAGCTGAAAATCGCCAAACGCCGATTGTGATAGATGCAGATGGATTAAACTGTTTGGCCCCGTGGCCGGAGGCATTGAAGGGCTCGGACGATCATCCGATTATCTTGACGCCTCACCCGGGAGAGATGTTGCGCTTGATGGGCGCGGAAGATAAGTCCGCCTTAGGCGATCGTGTTTCTGCCGCGCGCGAGTTTGCAACCAGACATCAAGTCATTCTGGTTTTGAAGGGAACACGCGCTTTGATTGCCGCGCCCGATGGACGAGTCTTCGTTAACCCAACCGGCAATGCGGGCCTGGGCACCGCCGGAGCGGGCGATACTCTCACTGGAATCATTGCCGGATTTCTGGCGCAAGCATATGGCACGCTGCGAAAAGAAGCGGATTCGCTTGAAGCGATCATCGCCGCGCTTTATCTCGGCGGATTGGCCGGAGATTTCGCAGCCACGGAGCTCGGTATGCGGACAATGGTAGCTTCTGATATTCGCAGATATCTCAGTAGAGCGATTAAGTTCCTGGATCCTGACGGAGAATCACCGAAACGCTTTCCAAGATGGCAATAACAGCCCAAACCCCAGTTCCTACGAATGTGATTTCCCGCGATGAACGTGAAACCTTTGATCTGGGTGTGCGCATCGGTGAACAACTTGTCGGTGGAGAGGTTCTCTTATTGAGTGGTCCCCTCGGAGCGGGAAAAACAATTCTGGTAAAAGGAGTTGCCCGGGCACTCGGGGTTGAAGAAGGCGAAGTGACCAGTCCTTCATTTACGCTGGTTAATCCTTATCAGGGACGGTTGCTGCTTTATCACATTGATCTCTATCGGCTGAATGAAGGAGCTTCGGCGGCGCATGCTGTTGATCTTGATGAAATTCTCACTGATGAGACTGCTGTCGTGACCATCGAATGGGCCGAACGAATTAAGGGTTATCCCCTGCCTTCCGGCGTTACGCGGATTTCAATTCGCGGAGACGGCGACGCGCCGCGCCAGATCTCAATTTCACCGTTTTCCACCCGCCTTATTTGAACGTTTCCTTGGTTTTCCCACTGACCTTAAAAGCAGATCAACCGCCGAGCGCGATTCGGTCATAAAGACCGAGAGCCATCTTCACTAAGACCGAGGATGACGACTTTTCTCGACCTGGCTAAGCTGCCAAGTTCTTCAAAATCCTAAAGAAAACAGCTGTTCCTGCGAGTTGAGGTAGCTGGCATGGTCATTGCCGACAGGCTTGCGACCGCGAGTTAGATCGCGGCTTGTGAAAGTGAAGAGGATGATCGAAATGAAAAGAATCAAACATCGTCGTGTCACCGCATGGCTGACGTGTCTGTCGGTTTCGGTTTCATTGTGTACCGGCATTCTGGTCGGCGACCGTGCGAATGCACAGTCGGCACGGAATGCGCGGTCACTCAATGCCCGGGCAGCACTGAGCAAGGCCAGCTATCCGATGCTTTCGCGATATGCGACAGATCTCACACTGCAAGCGAGTGAAGGTCGGCTTGAGGCTGTGAAAGGGCACGATATTGAGATTAGCCGAATTATTGATGTGCTCTCGAGCGATTCGAATAAAAATCCGGTCGTGATAAGCGAACTGGGATTGGTGACCGGTCAAATCGCCCAGGGTCTGGCGCAAAGAGTTGCGGCCGGCGACACGCCCGAAACTCTGCGGACCAAACGGATCTTAAGTCTCAATCTCGATGCTCTCGCCGCGAATGCGAAGACACCCAATGAGTTCACAGCCAACGTGCAAGCGGTCCTGGCCGAAGCGGAAAGCGCTAAGGGCGAAGTCATCCTTTTTGTCGATCAACTTCATCAGTTCGTCGGCGCTAATGCAGCCCAGGTCTCGACCGAAAGCATGCGCGCCGCCCTTGAACAAAGGAAGATACGGATCGTGGGCGCAACTACGCCGAATCTGTACGCGGAATACATTGCTGGTGACCAGGAACTTTCAGCATTGTTTCAGCAGGTTCAGGTCAGCGACGCGAGCGAAAGCGAAAACACCAGCGACGAAAACTCTGACGCGCAGAATTCGAAGAATAACGACGGCAGCGATCGGGGATTCAATGGCGATCGGATCTCGCCCGACTTACGTGAAATAATTCAGAACGGTGCTGCGTCATCAGATCGAGTTAGTCTGATCTTACAGGCAGACAATATCCGAGACGGCAATCTTGCCAGGTTGCTTAAAGCTCATGGTGTTCGCGTTGACGCAAGATTCCCGGCTTTCGGGGCAATCAAGATCGATGCGCCGGTCGGGATGATTGAAAAGTTGGCCGCCAGTGGCAATACCCGCTACTTATCACTGGATCGAAGAGTTCAGTCGATGGGCCATGTAACAGCGACCACTGGAGCAGACGCGGTACGAAGACAGACCATAACTTCCGGACTTCTCACGACCACTACAATCTTCGACGGAACCGGAATCGGAATCGCTATTCTGGATTCCGGTATGGATCTTAATCACGTCGCGTTCCTGGACAAAGGTACCCGAAGTCGCATCGTTTTTAGCCGTGACTTTACCGGCGAGAATCGCGTCGATGATCCCTATGGTCATGGAACGCACGTCACGGCAATCGCAGCGGGCAACGGTCGCATTGCCACTTCTGCATATCTCGGCATGGCGCCAAACGCCAACATCGTTAATCTGCGGGTGCTCAACTCTCAGGGCATAGGCTCTGTATCAGCGATATTGGCCGCGCTGGATTGGCTAATGACCAATCGGGCAACCTACAACGTGCGCGTGGTCAACATGAGCCTGGGCACTCCGGCGGTTGATTCGTACAAGAACGATCCTGTTTGCCGGGCTGTGCGCCGCCTGGTCGATGCTGGTGTCGTGGTTGCGGCAGCTGCCGGCAACAATGGCAAGAGCAGCGCTGGTCAAAAAGTCTATGGACAAATCCATTGTCCAGGTAACGAGCCTTCGGCACTGACCGTTGGGGCCGCAAACACTTTTGGCACTGATGCGCGCAACGACGACGGCATAGCCACATACAGTTCTCGCGGTCCAACGCGCAGCTACACCACCGATGCTGCCGGGGTCAAGCACTTCGATAACCTCATTAAGCCGGATTTGGTCGCGCCTGGAAACAAGATCATCAATGCTGAATCTGACGGTAATCTATTAGTGACCGAGAATCCGCAACTTGATCTCGGGATTAGTCACGCTGATAACCGCAGAGAAATGCAACTGAGCGGTTCCTCTATGGCAACCCCGGTCGTGGCCGGCGCCGCCGTCATGCTGTTACAGGCAAACCCGAACTTAACCCCAAATCTGATCAAGATGATTCTCATGTATACCGCCCAGCCACTTGCGGGCTTCAATACCCTCGAACAGGGTGCGGGCGAAATTAATATGGAAGGTGCAATGAGATTAGCCAGGCTGGTCCGCACCGACCTGGGAACAAGTAAGCCCATAGGCGCCCCTCTCCTTAATACGACGACCTTGCCTATCCCGCAGTCTACGATTGCTGGAACCACCTTTTCGTGGTCGCAGGGGATCATTGTGGGACAGCATTTCGCCAAAGGATCCAGCTTGATAGCGAAGTATCAGCCTGTGTACGCCCAGGGCGTCATTGTCAGCGACAAGGTGCTTGTCAGCAACGGCGTCCTGATCAGCGATGGCGTGATCATCAGCGATGGCGTGATCATCAGCGATGGCGTGATCATCAGCGATGGCGTGATCACTAGCGATGGCGTGTTGATTAGTGATGGTGTAATCGTCAGCGACGGCACCACCCTCGCGAGTGGCGCTTTGTTCCTTAACATGGGTGTCATCGTTAGCGAAGAAGTCATCGTGAGCGATGGTTACGCATTGGCGGACGGTGTCATCATCAGCGACGGCGTGATTATCAGCGATGGAGTCATCATCAGCGATGCCGTGGCTGTAGCACAGTCTGCCCAGCTAGGCGGCGATCTCACGACCACTCTGCCCGTGTCCCTCGACACCGGCCTCGATTGCCTCGACTACTAAACCACCCCTACCAACCAACCGCGAGACGGAGCACGAAAATGCTGGAACTTAGAAACGACAAACCAATCGCATCGCTGGCCCCCCAGGTTGCTCAAGCTATTCAGCTGCTCAGGGGTGAACACGAAGCCGAAGTCCTGGATTTCCTTTCCGCTCATCCACTGCTTACATTCGTGATGACGGGCTGGATTAAAGATAACGGCCTCGTAAGCGAACTCAATCGCGGCACCTTTTACGCGAGCAGAAACGGCCGTGGAGAGCTCGACGGCGTCGCCCTAATCGGCCACGTCACAGTGGTTGAGACGAATTCCGAGGCCTCCATGTCGCGGTTCGCCGAACTTACCAGGAATTGCCCTTCGTCATTCGTAGTAATGGGTGAGGAGCGACGGATTGATCAATTCATGAAGTACTTCACTCCGGACAAGCCGCGGTCGAATCAAGGATGTCGCGAACTATTGTTCGAGCAACGGTCGAGAGAGCATTGCGAAACGCCGATGCCGAGTCTGCGACGGGCGACACTTGATGAGGTGAATCTGGTCGCTCCAGTTCACGCTCAAATGGCATTTGAAGAAAGCGGCGTCAATCCCCTGGAAGTCGACGCCGAGGGCTTTCGTAATCGATGCGCGCGCCGGATTCAACAAGGCCGGGTTTGGGTCTGTATTGAGAACGGGCAATTGCTCTTCAAAGCAGACGTCGTCAGTGACCTGGCTGAGGTCAACTATCTCGAAGGAATATTCGTCAGGCCGGAAGATCGCGGTAAGGGATTCGGACCTGCTTGTCTCAGGCAGCTAACCAACCTTCTTTTGGCCCGCACGAAGTCTGTCTGCCTGTTGACGAAAGAGGAAGCAACGGCAGCGCAGTCCTGTTATTTGAAAGCCGGCTACAAAGTCCGAGAGCATTACAAGACGGTATTCCTCGAGCAGAACTCGAATGAAGCCGAGAATTGAAAATCGTTACAGGCACTTGGCGCCTCTCACGATAGCTAAGGTCAGCGCGGCGCCGGGTACTTGTTCAACCAGCAAACTTCCGTGGACAAACAGCGCCTAGTAAAACCCTTCATTGCCCTGGTCGTCACCCTGGCGTGTGTGGTTCTCGTGCTCTGCCTGCGCAGTTTGCAAACTCCTCAACTCGACACCCGATTCCTACTCTTATTCCTGTTGATGGTGGTGCTCGGTGCCCGACTGGTAATACCAATCCCCAGCATCAAGGGAGAAATTACTGTCAATGACTCCTTTGTATTTCTCACCATGCTGTTTTGCGGTGGAGAGGCAGCGACTCTCGTCGCAGCAGCAGCGGCCGTGTGCTCTTCTTTACGCGTGACCAAAAAGGTCAGGGTGCATATCTTCAATGCATCCATGATGGCCTGTTCCACGTTTCTTACGGTGCTGGCGCTCGAGACTCTTTTTGGTCCGGTCGAAGACCTTCCGAGCCGGAGGTTTTCCCCCGCGCTGGTGACGGCCATCTGTTTGATGGCTACTGTGCAATATCTGACTAATAGCGGGCTGGCGACGATCTATACAAGTTGCCGGATGAGCCGGCCGTTTTGGTCCACCTGGCGCAAATCATATCTTTGGTCGTCGATAACTTACTTCGCCGGCGCCTCGGCAGCTTTCCTTATTGCCAAATTAATCACCTTAGTCGGCGTTTACGGGGTGATTGCCACGACGCCTATTATTGCCATCGTTTATGTTACGTATAAGACGTATCTCAAAAACGTCGAAGTTTCGATCGCCCAGGCGGAGAAAGCTCAACGCCACGCCGACTTGCTGCAGGAAAGCGAAGAGCGGTTTCGCAGTGCTTTCGATTATGCTGCGATCGGTATGGCCCTCGTCTCGCAGGATGGTCGCTGGTTACAGGTAAATCGATCTCTTTGCGAAATTGTTGGCTATTCGGAAGCTGAACTGCTGACTATTAATATCGAGGCAATCACTCATTCCGAAGATGTGGCAGACCTGCTCATGCAGCAGTCGAGGCTAATCAAGAGTCAGGTTCCCGGATATCAAACAGAAAAGCGCTATATCCACAAAGGAGGCCATGAAGTATGGACGCTGCTTAGCGTGTCTCGCGTCCGCGATCCCGAAACACACTCGATGCGCTTCATTTTTCAGATTCAAGACATAACCGACCGCAAGCGAGCTGAGGCGCGACTTGTTCACGACGCTTTCCACGACGGATTGACCGGATTGCCAAATCGAGCCCTGTTTATCGACCACTTGAAACTCGCCGTGGCCCGAAGGCTGCGGAAAGAATACGCGCTCTTCGCAGTACTCTTCCTCGATCTCGATCGCTTTAAGATCGTGAATGACAGTTTAGGGCATTTGGTTGGCGATCAATTGCTAATGGCGACAGCTGCAAAGCTACAAAGTTGTCTGCGCCCGGGAGATACAATCGCGCGCCTTGGTGGCGACGAGTTCACGATTCTGCTTGAAGACCTGAAGAGCATGAATGAAGCGATTTACATCGCCGAGCGCATTCAGCGCGAGCTGGCCGAGCCACTTAAGCTGGAAGATCGGCTGGTGTTTGCTTCCGCGAGCATAGGCATAGCGCCAAGTTCGATCGGCTATGAACGGCCCGAAGACATTCTGCGCGACGCCGATACGGCGATGTATTACGCCAAGTCGCTGGGTGGCACTCGGCATCAGGTATTTGATAAGAGCATGCACGTTCGGGCGTTGAAATTGTTGCACATGCAGAATGATCTAAGAGCGGCGATCGAGCGAGAGGAACTTACGCTTGAGTATCAACCCATTGTTTCACTGGATACGTTTAGAATCAGTGGTTTCGAGGCCCTCGCCCGATGGAACCATCCGGAACATGGCGCCATTGATCCTAACCAGTTTATTCCGATCGCAGAGGAGACAGGATTGATCATTCCGATTGGCGAATGGGTACTGCGTAAAGCTTGCGCGCAATTGCGAGAGTGGCAGGAAGCATATCCCAGCGAATCGGATTTGACGATGAGCGTTAACCTCTCCGCCAAACAGTTTAATCAGCCGGGTTTGATCCAGTTAATAGAACGAGTGCTCGAAGAGACGAATGTAAACGCGAATTCCCTGTGGCTGGAAATAACTGAAAGCGTGGTCGTTGAAAATGTCGAAGCGGCCAGTGAATTGCTCAAGCGGCTGCGCCGGCTGGGAGTTGGCCTGAGCATCGACGACTTTGGGACCGGCTATTCATCACTCAGTTCGCTCCATAGTTTCCCGATCTCCACACTCAAGATTGACGGCTCTTTCGTGAGCCGGATGAATGGTCGCGACGAGAACACCGAAATCGTGCGGACCATTATGTCGTTGGCGGAAAACCTGGGCATGGATGTCACGGCGGAAGGAGTCGAAACATTGGAACAGGTGACAAAGTTGCGAACCTTTGGTTGTGCCAGAGGCCAGGGATTCTTTTTCTCCCGGGCACTTCCGGCGTCCGACGCTGAGAGATTATTGCGCGATACCGTGCCCTTGATTCCTACTCAATCCTTCGCAAACGTAGAATCGATAATGGACAGGTTGATCGCATGATCGCCTCGCCCTTGATGGTTTATCCAGGGCGCTGCTTTTGAATTTCCCTCAGCTGTTTTTCTACATCAATAAGCGCGCGATGAAAATTGACGCTTGGAGTTTTCAAATTCCACGCGAGGATTCTTCTGTTCAAAGCGCCGATCTGTAGCCGGAAGGAACTGAGCTGCCGCTCCCAGCGAACCTCGGCGCCTGATTGATGTTCCGTCCCGCGAGCGTTCGTCAGAATCAACCATGCACGCGCGAGTGTGAACTGCGCCGCGGCGAGTTCTTCCTCGATGTACTTTCGCTCTTCGATCCACGCCGGTGCAAACCCGGCATTACGCAACATGCGATGGGCCGTTCGCCAGTCGGGATCTTCAAAGGGATTTTCCGATAAATCAATGGGCGCGCCCTTGCCGGCTAAATCATCAAATTCGCCCTGCTCCATAGCTTCGCGGATTTTCTGATCGACGAGTGATTCCCAGCGGTCCATGCCCTTATAACGTGGATCGGGCATGTTTTGTTCTCTCGCGATCGATAGAAGCCGCGTCAGGAAGCGGATCCGAGAGGCAAAGCTGAACTTTCCCCAATCTGCTTAGGCACATGGTACTGACCGTCTGAAGCAGAGCAAGTGCGATTGTTTGCTATGCTATGATCCTCCCATGTCATCCCTGGCCTCCATCTCCCTCGACACACGCATTCTCGATCTGCCAAATCATGACATTCCTCGTTTCGGCCCAATAAGTGCCCGCAAATTGGCTCTGGGTCTCACCGGCGTTACCGCTGGAAAAGATATCAATAACGTCACGGTCGAAGATCTGCTTCAGTATCTTCCGATGCGCTACGAAGATCGTTCGAGCATGGTGGAGATCCGTCACCTGTATCACGGCCTGGAAGCGTCACTCGATCTCACCGTGCGTGTAGCGGGCGGATATCCCGTTCGCAATCGCCGCTCCTACAAACAGCGACTATACATCTTCAAGATTGGGGCCAGCGATCAACGCCGAACGGGGCAACAAGTCACAGTCTGGTGGTTCATTTCCGGTGCCCGGGCTCAACAAATAATTCAATACAACACAAAGCGTTTCTCTCCTGGAACGCGCTTTATCGCGTTTGGACAATGGGAGCGGGATAAACACGAAAGTTACTCGCTAAGAATAAACAAACCGGACGAGCTGGAGGTCGTCAGCACAGATCAGGAAGAGGGCGAGGAGGGAACTGATCCCGGACTGGCCATTCACGTGGGGCGGCGAGTTCCGATCTATCGCAAACTCGGCGATTTTCCAACCAAGCGTCTTCGCGAGATTGTGCATGAGATTCTGGCGCGCATGTCCGACAAAGTGATAGAAGAAACTCTGCCGCGCGAATTGCTTTCCCGCAGAAAACTGCTGGAGAGAGCCAGGGCACTTCGCTATGTGCATTTCCCTCTGGATGAGACGTCTCTTGAGGATTATGAAGCGATGCGTAGTCCCGCGCATCGCCGCTTGATATTCGAGGAATTTTTCTGGCTGGCGTTAGGTCTGCTGGTAAAACGAGGCCGGCGAGTGGCGGAAAAGAAAGGTGCACCGATCAAGATTGACGACGCGATCAAGCAAAGAATCAAATCCGTCTTACCATTCAAACTTACCGACGCGCAGCGCCGGGTGGTCAAAGAGATATTCCGCGACCTGCGCTCAGATGCGCCCATGAATCGCTTGCTCCAGGGTGATGTGGGCAGCGGCAAGACGATCGTCGCGCTGATCTCGATGCTTGCGGCAATGGAGAATGGTTATCAGACGGCCCTGATGGTGCCGACGGAGATTCTCGCTGAGCAGCACGCGCGCAATCTTAAGCGAATCCTTGCCAAAGCCCCCTATCGCGTCGAGTTGTTGGTCGGTTCGCTCAAACCAGCCGACAAGCGACGATTACAACAGGCGATAGCCGGCGGCGAAGTTGATGCCTGCATTGGCACAAATGCACTGATTCAGGAAAACGTTGCGTTTAAGAAGCTTGGCCTGGTGGTCATCGACGAGCAGCATCGCTTTGGCGTCATGCAACGTGCCGAACTGCGCACGCGGGGATTGAACCCTGAAGTGCTGGTAATGACGGCCACGCCGATTCCGCGTTCGCTGGCAATGACCGTTTATGGTGATCTCGATGTTTCGGTCATCGATGAGTTACCGCCCGGACGTACGCCGGTTGAAACGCGCGTTTATGGAGAAGACGCACGGCAGGAAGTAAAGAAGCTGATTGCGCGCGAGGTGCGCGCCGGCCGGCAGGTTTATGTCGTGTACCCGCTGGTCGAAGAATCCGAGAAGATGGATTTGCGAGATGCGACCCGCCGATACGAATATCTGCGCGATCAGGTCTTCCCGAAATTTTCAGTCGGACTGTTGCATGGTCGCATGAAGCCGGAAGCAAAAGATGAAGTCATGCGGCGCTTTATTGCAGGCCAAATTCAGATACTGGTTTCGACTACCGTGATTGAGGTCGGCGTAGACGTGCCAAATGCTTCGGTAATGGTGGTCGAACACGCTGAGCGATTTGGTTTGTCTCAACTTCATCAGTTACGCGGGCGCGTCGGCCGCGGCGCGGAACAAAGTCACTGTGTACTGCTCGCCTCAGATAAACAAACAAGTGTTGCGCGCGAGCGCCTCGGCATTATGGAAGAAACCAACGACGGTTTTCGGATCGCCGAAAAAGATCTCGAGTTGCGGGGGCCGGGCGAAGTCATGGGCACGCGGCAGGCAGGTCTTCCGGAATTTCGCGTGGCGAATTTGGTACGTGATTTGGAAATTCTACAAGCTGCGCGCAAGGAAGCCGAGGTTTTTGTCAGGGAAAGTAAAACGTCGCCCGAAGCCGCCAGGATGATCAAACGAGTCCAGAGCGATGCGCGCATGAAGCTGGCGGCGGTGGGATGATCTCTCCGCACACTGCACGGATGGTGTCAAAAGCCCGCGCGTCGGCAAGGGCTTCTTTTCAATCGGGCCCTCCCTGACTGTCGGCTTCTGAAATATTGATCAACCGATTGCGAATCATTGCCGGCAAATATCGCAGGCGAAAACTCAAGAGTCCGCCTTCGCTGCAAACGCGGCCTACGTCAGATCGACTGCGCGAGACGCTCTTTAATGTTCTCGCGCCGCGTATCGAAGGCGCGCGATTCCTCGACCTGTGTGCCGGCTCCGGCGCTGTGGGAATCGAAGCACTATCGCGTGGCGCAGAGCATGTCACGTTTGTCGATCTTTCGCGGAAGATATGCACGCTGATTGAAGGAAATCTTGCGGCGCTCAAGATCGAAGATGACGAATTCGACGTTGTCAGCAGTGATCAGTCGAAATTCTTGCGTCGAGCTGTGAAAACGCAGGCTGAACCATTCGACGTTATTTTCTTCGACCCGCCCTACGCGACCGATTATGAAGTCGTGTTGGACTACGTCGGCGAGCATCTTGAGCAATTGGTGAGTAAAGATGGCTTGGTAATTGTCGAGCATCAAAAGAAGAAAGAGTTGAAGCCGGAAATCAGCGGGTTGCGTCGTTATCGGGTACTGAAGCAGGGGGAATCAGTACTGAGTTTTTATGAGGTGACTTAATGCTGCGAGCGCGGACGTCCTCGTCCCCAAAAGCAGGCAGCCCACTCGTGTTTTCGCGCTTCCGCGCTCAATGCGGACGAGGACGTCCGCGTTCCCAGCTTTCAGTACCGCTTTCCAATTAAGTAGAATCAGTCTATTAGACATGCTGGTTCTTGGGATCGAAACTTCCTGCGATGAAACTGCCGCCGCGGTTGTGCGCGACGGTCGTGAGATCGTTTCATCCGTCATCGCTTCGCAGATCGCAACGCACAAACGCTTTGGCGGGGTCGTGCCGGAGCTCGCCTCGCGCGAACATCTCAACAAAATCGTTCCGATCGTGGAAGAAGCATTCGCGCGCGCACAGACCACCTGCGAAGAAATCGACGGGATTGCGGTGACTATTGGACCTGGCCTGATCGGTTCTTTGCTGGTCGGTGTGTCATATGCAAAGGCAATGGCCTTTGCCCTGAACAAGCCGCTGGTCGGCGTCAATCACATCGAAGGCCACATTTATTCCGTTTGTTTTGAGAATCCGCCGGTCGTGCATCCCGCGCTGGCCCTGGTCGTTTCGGGTGGGCACACTAATCTATTTTTCGTTCCAAAACCCGGCAAGTATAAAGTTGTCGCCCGTACCCGCGATGACGCCGCCGGCGAGGCGTTCGACAAGATCGCAAAGCTGCTCGGCCTTGGTTATCCCGGCGGCCCAATCATCGAGAAACTGGCGCGCGAGGGAAATCCGAAGGCGGTTAAGTTTACGCTTCCGCGCATGGGAGACAATCGGCCTGATTTCAGTTTCAGCGGCTTGAAAACTGCGGTCCAAAAATACGTTCGCGAATCCGGCCTGCAACCGGTGACGAACGGCGAAGCACCTTCGCAAGGGATTAAGGATCTGGCCGCGAGTTTTCAAAGCACAGTTGTTCGTTCACTGGTCTCGACAATGGAACGCGTCGCGAAAGACTATTACCCGAAGACTCTGATTGTTGCCGGCGGCGTGGCCTGTAACGGCGCCTTGCGCGACGCGGCGAGCGAGGCGGCCTCGCGCCTTGGCGTACCGGTCTATTTTCCTTCACCGCATCTGTCGACAGACAACGCCGCAATGATCGCCGCGGCCGGCACTGTGAAGTTAAAAGCAGGAGAGCGCGCTGGTTGGGATTTGAATGCCGATGTAATGTTGCGTTTACAGAATGTAGAGGTGGAAGACGAGGAACTGCGAAAGCGTGTCAGGTATAGGATTTGACGGAGTCAATGCAAGCTCGACCGCGCCGCGCCGTTCTAGAACGTTGCAGGCGAGAGATGTAACTTCCAGTCTCGCGGTCGAGACACAGGCTGAGGAGCGAAAGTAAATGTTTGGTTTGAAAATGATTCTGGTTGCAAGCCTCCCATCGCTTCTCTTAAGCGCAGGTGGCCCGTCTGGCTGTCGTGGGAAGCAGAACAATAATCCCATTAGTGAAAAGCCGTCACCATCTCCGGTTGAAAGGCAGGTGCCGGGTGCAAACGATCTGAAGGTATTGGCCGAGGGGTTTCATTCATCAATTAACGAACCATTCATTGCGGTGATACGCGATGCGGAGACCTATGCCGCGCTAACGAAACTCGATGAACATTTGCCTAAGCTTGACGCGAGTTTCTTCGAATCGAATGCAGTCGTCGCGGCGTTTCTGGGACAGCGCAATACGGGCGGATACGCGGTCGAGATAAGACGGGAAGGAAAAGGCGGCGTCCGGCTAATCGAAAAGAAGCCCGGCAAGGGAATGATGGTGCCGCAAATGATTACGTCGCCATTCAGGATTATCAGCGTCGAAGGGGGACAGAACTCTCCGCTGGCAGTTGCAGTGACACTCGATGATGCGTGGAATGCGCGAATGCAAAGGTACCGCATAACTTCCAGTACGTTCACCTCGGGAGGAGGTTTCGCCGGGAGGACCGAGCAGTTTCGCCTCGAAGGCGACGTGCTGGTCATGCGAATAGACAAACTGGTTACGCTGGCTTTTGAAATTTACAGTTCGAATGTCCAAAAGAAGAGATCGTTAATCGAATTCGCGACCGGCATCGAGAATGATCGCGGCGTTTTGTTGCAAAAATTCAGCGCCGACAAACTTGTAGACAATCCAAACCCCGGACTTCAGGCAACTGGAAGCATTGATGAAAAGGGATTGTCATTGCAAATTGGATCTCGACCCACAAACGTCGCGGATGGTTATAGTGGCAGCGGAAGTATTGACGCTGTAGTATCGCCCGAGAGGCAGACTCCGAAGCCGTAGTTGCTAGTCAATCAAGATCGCGATTCGCGCTCCGTGAGGACGGGGACGTCCGCGCTGCCGGCAGTTAGGCTTCTCTTATTATCTCGCCGACGCGAATCGTTCCTTCGCTCAGGATTTGAGCGCGCAATCCGCCACGATGCACCAATCCGGGCAGAACTTTCGGGTGTGAAAGGCGCTGCAGATGTGAACACGGCTCGCAGAGCTTGATTCCGCGCGCCTTGACCTCGCCGATCCAAAATTCTTTGCCAACGAGATGATTGAGGGGAACGCCGCGCGTGACGACGTTGCGACGGCTTGAGCTCAGATCGAATTCGAGCTTAGATTCGGTGCGAAACGCTTCGATTGCTTCCGATTCGATCAGGGTAAGTTCGCGATCGGGTTGCGGTTTGTAAAAGCTGCCCTGACGAGCAAAATAGCGATCGCCCTGGAGGCCTTTGCCGGGAACGGCGCGCGCTTCACCAACCGATTCCATCGGCGCTTCGGCTGCGGGCGCAATGTTGATTGAAATGACGGTGCCTTCAAACATTGAATTCTCCCAATTTAGGCGAGCGCCGAAGCTGTCTTGAGTTCAGTCTTCAGAGGGGTGGTCGGCAAATCTGATTTCCGCCTGAGGCGGGACTCCGAACGATTCAAGCCCGCTTATCTGATAAGTCGCTATACCAGGGCAGTGCAAGCTAAATAGACGCCGCTATGGCCTCGTCAAAAATTTCCAAAGCGACGTCGACATTCTCCCGGGTCAGGATTAAAGGCGGTGACCAGCGAATAGAATTCGCGCCGCAGCCAAGCAGAATTAAACCGCGCTCAAAGCTCGCGACTTCAACTCGATCGCGCAATTCAACGTCGGGTTCTTTCGTCCTTCGATCTTTGACGAACTCGACCCCGAGCATAAATCCCATGCCGCGCACGTCACCAATACGATCATGTTTCGCCATTAACTTCTCGAGGCCGCTCTTCAAGTAATCTCCGACTGAGGCCGCGTTTGCCACCAAATCGCGCTCCAGCAATTCGATCGTTTTTAGCGCGGCCGCAATGGCTACTGGATTACCGCCGAAGGTCGAGGCATGTGCCCCGGGTTTCCAATCCATCAAGTCGGCACGCGCCACGCACACACCCAATGGCAAACCCGAGGCGATGCCCTTCGCGATGCAGACGATGTCCGGCTTCAGGTCGTAGTGGTCGGACGCGAACATTTTTCCCGTCCGACCCATGCCGCTCTGAACCTCATCGACGACCAAAACGATGCCGTGCTCATCGCAGATCCGACGAAGGCCCTGCAAGAATCCTTTCGGCGACGGGACGTAGCCGCCTTCGCCTTGCACCGGTTCAACGACGATCGCGGCGACTTCCTCGGCCGGCGTGGTAGTGGCGAACAGTCGATTCTCGATCCAGTTCAAAGCGCCTTGTCCGGGGCCGCCGTCGCCACAATCTTCCTCGCAAAATGGATTACGATATTCGTTCGGATAGGGGACGTGGACGACATCGAGGGCCTGCCGCTTAAATCCCAGACGCTGCGCAACTTTCGAAGATGTCAGCGAGAGTGAGCCCAGCGTGCGCCCGTGAAAACTATTGAAAAACGCGATGAACTTTTCGCGTCCCGTGGCATGCATCGCCAACTTCAACGCAGTCTCAACAGCCTCGGTGCCGCTGTTCGCGAAATGCGTCCGAGTTGGGGAAGGCACGGGTACGATCTGGTCCAACTTTTCCGCGAGCACGGGCATGTGCCGGTAATAAAAATCGGTGCCGCACATGTGTATGAGTTGTTCCGCCTGGTCTTTGATTGCCTGCACGACTTCGGGATGGCAATGGCCCGTCGAGCAAACGGCGACACCGGCGTTGCAGTCAAGAAAAATGTTGCCGTCAACGTCCTCGACCCACACTCCCTGCGCGCGTTCGGCGACCAATTTGTAGGCCGGGCGCGGATAAGCCGGATTAACGAACTTAGCGTCGGCGGCGACTATTTTCTGGCCCTTTGGCCCCGGCAACGCGGTCTTGATTTCAGGTCTTTTCAATGCGATTGCGGTTGACATGATTCCCTCCATTCAGACACTCGGGCTGGACACTAATGGTGTCAGTCGTAACGAGACGATTTTGAACAGAGAAAAGCTAGTCCGCAAAAAGGTTTGCGCGATTCTCGAGAGGTCTTAGATGCAATTGACGGCGGCTGAACATGATTCGTAGGGAGATGATATCACAGGTGCCGGACAGAACCCGACCGTCAGGGAAGGTGCATTGCTCGTCATCCTCGCTACGGTCGAGTTTATGAGCTAGGCTGAATACCAAAGCACCGCAAAGAAGTGACAGGTGGTCCCGGCGATCACGAACAGATGCCAGGCGAAATGGCTGTACCTCACCTTGTGAGCGGCGAAGAAGGCGACACCACCCGTATAGGCGATGCCCCCCGCCAGCAACCAGATAATTCCCGGCAACGGAACGTGAGTGAGGACAGGCTTCGCGGCGATCACCGCACTCCAACCCATCGCTATATATAGTGCGACTGAAAGAAAAAGATACTTCGCGCCGGCCAGGGCTTTCATCGTTATGCCGACGATAGCCAGCGTCCAGACCAGGCCAAAGAGCGTCCAACCCCAGGGACCGCGCATTACGCCCAGAGTGAACGGAGTATATGTGCCGGCGATCAGGAGAAAGATCGCTCCGTGATCAAGAACACGAAGAATCTGTTTGGCTTTATGGTGAGTTATCGCGTGGTAAAGCGTCGAAGCAAGGTAGAGAAGCACCACAGTTGTGGCAAAAACGGACGCGCCGACCGCGTTCCAGGCAGTTCCCGCGCGCGCAGCCATGACGATCAACACCGGCGCTGCGGCAATGGCCAATCCGAGGGCGATGCCGTGACTCACACTGTTGGCGATCTCTTCGCCTGCCGTTGGCACGTGCTCAATTGTCATCTTAATTTCGCTCACGGCGGTCATTTTACACGATTTGTTCGGATTGGTTGAGCAAATTATGTTGATTTGATGATCATGCCGGTTGGCGCGCGATCTCAATCACTGCAATCTACCGACATTCATGTGAATATTTTCTGATGATCCGCTTTCTTGCAAACCTCATCTGTGGTTCAACGCATCGTTTAATCAGCTCTCCTGAATAACTTCAAATCGTATTATCGATTGCCGACGGACTGGTATGGATGTTGACTGAAAATTTAGTGATTAGGTTTGTCGGAGTTGTACGTATAGGAGGAAGCTTTTTATGAATCGAATAAAATTTTGGCCGCATGCAACCGTAATAATCTTACTTTGTGCCGTGGCCGCTGGAGCTGGTGTGTATCTCTGGAAGAAATACGAACGCACCGCGAGCGCGAAAGAAATGCCTTCCGCCGCTCGAATCGAGAAGATTGACGGCCAGGTCGGATTAAATCGCAGCCTTGATGCGAATGCGACGAACAAGGATTGGATTGAGGCGACGCCGAACACGCCAATTTCCGTCGGAGATCGCATCTTAACGCGTGATAACTCGCGCACACAGATCGCTTTCACCGGACGAAATTTCGCCACCATCGATGCCAACACGTCACTCGACGTGTTACAGCTCTCAAGAGATCAGACTCAAGTAGCACTTCGCAACGGGTCGGGGCTGTTTGACATCGGCGCGCTGCCGTCCGGGGAGTCGTTCGAAGTAGCAACGCCTTGCGGCGCTCTCGATCCGCAACAGCCGGGCGTCTATCAAATTGCAATTGATAACAACGGCAATGCCGTAGCGACCGCATACAGCGGGCGGGCGCAGATAATCGGCTCGGGTGGAAATGGCTTTATTGAAAAGGGCGAGAGTCTGACGCTCGCTTGTCAGGGCGATAACAGTGGCGTCATCTCGCGCGTCGATGCCGGGCAGGCAGGTTCGCTGCTCGACAGCTACTACCACTATCGTTATCCCCGCACTTACGATGGGCGCTATCGCGATTACAACACCTATCTCGAAGATCCGTATTACTACGATCCGTATCGGCGAGATGTCAGTTATCAGTACGTAGATGAATATGTTCCCGGGGTCGAAGACCTCGACGACTATGGTAACTGGCAATACATCAGCGACTACGGGTACTGCTGGCATCCATATGGCGATACCGCATGGGCGCCGTACCAGTCTGGTTATTGGCAAACAGACTATCCGTTCGGATTGACGTGGATCTCGAACGAGCCGTGGGGCTACGCGCCTTATCACTATGGCCGGTGGACGTACTATTCGAATCAGTGGTTCTGGGTGCCCGCGGCGGTGAATACCTATCCGGCTTATTCGCCGGAGCTGGCTGCCTTCATTCCATTCGGTAACTCGAGCGTTGCCTGGGTGGCTTTGGGGCCGGGAGATCCGTGGTCGCCTTTGTACTATGATCAGTACTGGCAACCGGCTTATTCAGCGCAACCTGTCTATATCGATCAGCGAATTGTTAATCTGAGCGTGCCGGGCGCGGTAAGTGTCGTGCCGGTGCAGGACTTTTCTCAGGTAATAGATCGCCGAATGATTACCAGGGCTGATCCGCAAATGCTGGCGAATGTTCGCCCGGTCCGCGACCCGCTCGCGGTTGATCAGTTACGGCGCGCAGCGTTTCAAACGCGCGATGCGCAGAGAAAAATCAACCTGCCGGCGAGTCTGGCCCAGCGAATTGAAAACACTCCGGTAGTCACCAGCAAGATGCCGTCGGCGCCATTCAAAAAGGATTTTGCCCAGGGAATGAGAATCCAGCCGCTCCCGGCTCGCGCGCAGAATCAAAAGCTGCAATTGCGAGACGAGCGGTCAGCGATGGCGAACCAGCAGCCGGGCCGGCCGGCCGTACCGGGTCAGGCGCCAAATCTACCATCGGAGCTCGCGCGTGAGCGACAAATGGCCGAATTCGCGAAGCAGGCTGCCCGAGGTAATCCGATTGCGCGGCAGCAGATGCAGGAACTTCGTCGACAGCAGTTGGAAGGGCAGAAGGCGTCCCGGGCACCGCGTTATCTCGGACCACCGGTAACGGGTGGAGCGCAAGGCGAGAGGGCTGGAAATCCCGCGCGTCCCGCAGCGCCGAGGATAAATCCACGAGCGCAACCCGAAGCGCGGCCAATGCCGCAGCCACGGGCGCAACCGCAGCCGCGGGCTGTGCCGCAACCACAGCCTCGTGCGAACCGACCGCCGGTTACTTATCAGCAACCGCGGGCTCAACCGCAGCCGCGAGCGATGCCGCGGATAGAAGCGCGTCCACAACCGCAGGTCAATATTCGGCCGCAGAGACCTGTGCAGGCACAGCCGCAGCCGCGAGCGATGCCGCGGATAGAAGCAAGGCCGCAACCCCGCGTTCAAGCACCCGTGGTGAGGCCGCAGGCGCAGCCACAACCGCGCCCGCAACCTCAACCACGAGTGCAGGCTCAACCGCAGGCTCAGCCTAAGGCGCAGCCACAACAACAACAGAGGGCTCAGCCGCCGGGACAGAAGAAAAAGCCGTAGAACGGTGAGCGCTAAGCAATTTGAGCCGGCAACCGAGAATGGCTGCCGGCTCGATTTGTGCTGGCTTCGAGATCGAGAAGCCGATCCACTCCCGACTATCTTCTGATAAGGGACATGTTCATGGGTTTCACTGGTCGTGATTGCTCCGCCTCACGGGATGCGCTTCAGTGTTAAAGGTCACTTTGTCGAAGTCCAGGGTTCTGGACGGAGCGAAGAGCAGATAGAAATATTTGAAAGTCTCAGCGAACAGAAAACTTTGCATTGAGTCGGACTTTTCTTTTGTTACTACATTCTTCAGTGCCGCATAGCCTTCATCGGTGCGGCAATACTTGACGAAGTCTCTCCACATCGTTTCGCCCATGCGCAAATACTCAGGCTTCTTTGTGAAGTGGTACAGGTAGTAAGTTGACTCGACAATCTCCGGACGCAGAGGATATCCAGCCTGCACAACTTCGTTCTTTCGATAATCAAACTCTTCGGGCTCGATTCCATTCTTCATCCACATGGCAAATGATGATTGCTGTAGTTGCCGTGCACGATTGATATCACCTGAGAGAGCCAGTGCGGCCGGGAAAAAAGCATCCAGCGCCCCATAGGTTGTTGTGGTCCGCTTCCCAGTGTTCATATCGGCGTGGCCGTACCACAGTTCCCTTTGCCAGGGCGCACTTGGGAAAGCCGAGGATTCGCGATTTAGATCATCCGCGAGATACTTATTGATTGCCGTGATGCTCGCCTCCCACATGCGCTTGCAATCGTTATCGCCAAAAAGAATCCAGCACTTCAAAAGATATTCGTAGTAACTGTCAATCGCGCCGCTGATGTGACTGTCGGTGTCGGTCCATTTGCCGGTTTCGACATTGATCCACGTGCCGACCAATCCAATCGAAGATCGCCGGTTGTAGATTTCTACCAGGGCGCGCTTGGCTTTGTCATAGAAGATCGGCTTGTGTGTAAGTTTGCTAAGCGTGCCAAACTCAATCAACAGAGTCCCGGCCTCTGCCGGGTTGGTTACGTTGCCGCGAACTTTGCCGGTTTTGAGATTGACGTAGCGGTAGGGCAAACGGGTGGGCGAGTCGAAAACCGGCAGCAACCTGTTTCCTAAGTCTTCCGCCCGATTCAACAGCCGCTTGTCACCCGTCAGTTGATAACTGGAAACCAAGCCGCCCAACAATCTGATCGTGATCTCGAAATTCTGGACCTCGATGTTCTTATCGAACGAGAGACTCCTTACAATGTATTCGCGCGTCGTATTCGCTTCCTCTTTCAAACCCATGATGATCATGGTGTCGAGAGCGTCGACCGGCGTCATCAAAAGAGGTTCGGCGTACCAATCGTGATAAGTCTTGCTCAGTGGTTTCAGATCGTCATGACCCCACGCATATTTCTTGTAGCCATCCCAGGCGTGCAGGAACTCCGCGCGAACTCCCGCCGCCAGCTTCTGCCGGTATTCCAAAGATTGGCCGTTTGCTGTCGGCGCCGAAAGGACGCAGAGCAAAACAATTGCGGTCAATTTGATCCTGAACATTTGAGTCAGATGGTCTTTAGATCTTCGAGCTGCCACAATCCGAGTGCCTTGCCAGTCTCAACATTCTCGATCACCAGGTCAAGAGGTGCGGGCAAATTGAAAGGCGACGCTAGTAGATTTACCGAGCGCCAGTCGCCGGTTGCGATGTCGTGGTTTTCCTCAATCTGCGTATGCGTCGTTGCCAGAAGATATTTGCACTCACTCTTCTGGAAGTTGCTAAGAGCGTTCTGAATATCCGCAAACGAAAGATGAATAAAGCAATCTCGACAGAGAATCGCGTCAGTGGGCGGCAGTGGATCTTTGGTGATGTCCAGCACGACGAACTCACGCAGGGCGTTTCCGTACGCACGATTGTTCTGAACGACCAGGTCCGACACGATATCCGCGCCAATATAACGTAAGTCTCCCAGGTCGACGTGTCGTAGCCAGTTAAAATCTCCACAGGCGGCATCAAGTAAGGACGTCGCACCGATCTTCTCGATTGTCTCGCCCAGTTTTGCGCGAATTACACTGGTCCGCGCCAGCGAGGATCCTGGCCCGGAGACTGATTCGTCGTCCCCCCAGTAATTGTGCCGGTAGATGTCGGTGAATAATGACGCGCTGTCTTTGCGAAGGAACGGCATCCGGACGGCGGTCAATTTGTTTCGCAGTAGTTCGCGTATCGAGCTGGCGGACATCGGTTTCTCAAATCGAGAAGGCAAAAGATTTGCTAAAACAGCCAGGCATCACCGTCGCAATACTTTAAAACTCGAAAGTCACACCCGTAATACTGCGCAGACAAATACCGGCCGCCGGAAAAGCCGTATCTGCGGGAGTTTTTCTCAACCAGAACATAATCGTGTAGATTCCCGGCTTGTTCTCAAAAGGCATGACCGGCACGCGGAACTTGCCATCAGCCGTCCAGTCGTAATCACCTTTGCCGCCATCGGTGTAGAGAGTTCCTTGCGGCGCTTTTGGCCGCAGTGCTATGGAAAGATCCGGCAGCGAATACGGTCTCGGCGTGCGCAGCCACGTAATGTCCAAAGGTTGCGGCAGGGGTTCGTAGAAAACTTCGACCTGATGTAAAAAACGTCTTGGATTGATCAGCCGACCACTGATGAAAATAGTCGAATCACGTTTCGGCGAGGGCCGAATTGAATCGACCTTTACGTATCGCGCCACAAAAACTTCCACGAGACTCACATTGTGTTCATGGAGCGCTACGCCGAATCCAACATGCGTGTGTTGCGGCGCAAGAATGGTCCGCCGGTGGCCATCGTTTGGCGGCGCTTCGTTAACCATCTTCAAATGCATGTCATTCAGATCCGATTGCACGCCGTAGGGCGTTACTGAGGCGATATGAGTCGCCTGCGAGACATTCTCCTGAACTGCATCAATACCGCCGGCGAACGAGTACCGGTGATAGGGTTTCAGGCCGTCGCTGCCCCAGTGACTCAAGAATGCTTTGTTGGCCATGTCCAGCGCGTGGTCGCTGGCCACCTTGCACGCGAGGTCGTCCATTTCGACAGGCGACAGGCCGGCGAAAGCCCGTTCATCGTTGACCAATTGAAGAAGTTTTTCGCGAGCGAGCGGAACCGACTCGCTGTCGAATCGGCCGCGCTCAATGGGAGTCTGGCAAAGCGTAATCCTTCCGCTCAGAAATAGGCCGGAACCGGCAGATAGTAAAAATGAACGTCTGGAAATCAGCATCGCTCGTAAACCGTAAAGCTCGTTCTTTCAGAAACGAGGAATGCCTGGCAGTGCGGCGCAGTCAAGCCTTGATTTTGTGTCGATCCGGATCGGGAAAGAAATCAATTACCCGGCAACGAGTCGGAATCCGGGCAGAGTGCACCACGCCCGCGGGAATATGATAACTATCACCCTTGCGATAGACGCGCGTCACGCCGTCAATCGTGAATTCCAATTCGCCGTCCACTACAATTCCCCATTGCTCGCCGTGCGAATGCGGAGGGACGTCGCCCGCCGGTTGAATGTCAAAGAAAACTGTTTGCGTGGTGGCGCCCTGGGCTACCCAGCCGCGGACGCCGGCGAAAGTTGTATCAACCTCCGGAAGCGACGTGATGCATGCGGGAAACTTTTCATCCATCCTTTCATCAATCCTTTCCGAGACTCTGAGCGCCGGCAACTTGCGAGGCTTCATCGGTCTCGTTAAACTCATCGCGCTCTTATTACTATCGAGAAATGTAAGCCACCAACTTGCGGCGAACTGCAGGCAGTATGCCCGCGCTCCAGCAGCCATGAAGATACACGAATACCAGGCAAAAGAGTTACTGAAGAAGTTCGGCGTTCCCGTCCCCCGCGGTATCGTCGCGCGGTCTCCGGAAGAGGCGTATCTGGCAGCGAAAGAATTGGCGTCCGAGCCGGTGGTGGTCAAGGCACAGATTCACGCCGGTGGCCGGGGAAAAGGCGGCGGCGTGAAGTTGGCGAAGACAGCCGACGAAGCGCGCGAGCTGGCGCGTCAGATGCTCGGGATGAAACTGGTCACGCACCAGACGGGGCCTGAGGGAAGAGAAGTACGCGTGCTCCTAATCGAAGAAGGGCTGCCCATCGACAAAGAGTTTTACCTGGGAATCGTGCTCGATCGGGCCACCGGCCGGCCGGTATTCATGGCCTCTGCCGCCGGGGGCATGGACATTGAAGAAGTCGCGGCGAAAACGCCGGAAAAGATTTTCAGGGAGACGATCAATCCGGCGGTGGGCTTTCGTCCGTTCCAGGCTCGCAAGCTGGCCTTTGCTTTGGGGTTGCCGGGCGCGCTCGTATCGCAAGCGGCTAAATTTATGCAGTCGCTTTGCTCAGCATATGAGCAAATGGATGCTTCGCTCATGGAAATCAATCCGTTTCTGCTGACGAAAGATAACCGCTTGATCGCGCTGGACGCCAAGGTGAACTTTGATGACAACGCGATGTTTCGCCATCCAGATTTTCGCGATCTGCGCGATCTTAATGAAGAGGAACCTCTGGAAATCGAAGCTTCGAAATTCGATCTCAATTACATCAAGCTCGACGGCAACATCGCCTGTATGGTGAACGGCGCCGGCCTGGCGATGGCCACGATGGATATCATTAAACTGGCGGGCGGCGAGCCGGCAAACTTTCTTGACGTAGGTGGCGGCGCGTCGCAGGAGCGCGTCGAAGCGGCCTTTCGCATTCTGCTGGCCGATCCTAATGTGCAGGCAGTGCTCATCAACATCTTTGGGGGTATCGTGCGTTGTGACATGGTAGCGCGTGGCGTGGTCGGCGCGGCAAAAAATCTGGGCGTCAAAGTTCCCGTCGTAGTTCGCCTCGAAGGAACTAACGTCGAAGAAGGCCAGCGGGTGATTCGGGAATCAAGACTAAACTTTACTGTTGCCAGCGGGATGAAGGACGCAGCAGAGAAGGTCGTGAGTCTGGCTGCTTCGTGAGAAAAAGGATGAAGGATGAAGGATGAAGGATGAAGGATGAAGGAAGAGAACACTGTCGATAACGTTTTTGAAAGCGGGCGCCGGGTGGATGACGCCCAGGTTCGTGGCCGGCTTTCATCCTTCATCGTTCATCCTTCATCCTTTCGATGGCTTATCCGGATCTGCCGTTTCGGTCTGGCCGCACTTTTTCTCTTCGCGGCGGGAGCAAAGCTTTTGATCATCAAGACGTTTCTGTCGAACGTCGCTTCGCTGCTTATCTCCGCCAACATTAACGCCGAACGATGGAGGTGGCCGGCGACAATCGCCGTCATCATGTCGGAGGTTCTCGCCGCAATTTTATTGCTAATGCCCCGAACCGTCCGGCTGGGAGCAGTTTGGTCGGCTTTATTGCTGGTCGGCTTCAGCGCGTTCGCGCTTTATTACGTTTACGCCTTGCATGGTGAGCCGCTCGAGTGTGGATGCTTTGGCGGAATTATTGCGAGTCAACTAGGCGTGAAGACGGCACTTAGAAATCTTGCATTGCTGCTTCCTGTTCTGCTGGTCTTTTTCGGAGTCCGAAAGAAACTGGAGCCACAAAAAAGCACAAAAGGCACAGCGGAAATTCCGGTCTGAGCCTGGTTCTGTTTGTGCTTTTGCCGGCTTCTGGTGGTCTATCTTCGCCGCATCCGGTTAATTTCGTATCGCGTATTATCAATTCGCTCGTTCATGTCCGGATGATCGGAAAAGAACGAACCCAGCAGGTCTGCCTCTTCGCCGCTTAATCGCTGCAGCTTTTGAAACATGCTGACCATCGCCAGCGTGTTTACCCCGGCACGCGCCATTGTGTGGACACCGAGATAATCTGCTTCGCGTTCTTCATCGCGAGTATGAAGGGTCAAGAAACCGTCACCGACGAGCCGACCCAGGGAAGTTCCAAAATCGCGCGCTGTATCGCCGGCGATTCCCGTAATTGAGCCGAGCGTCCTGGCAATATCGTCGTAACCCTGTTTTTGTTTCAGCGTCTTCAGGCTGTGCCGAGCGACAATGTGTCCAACCTCGTGAGCCAGCACCGAAGCCAGTTCATCGTCATTCGCTACTTTCAGCAGCGCCGTGGTTATGTAAATGTGTCCCCCGGGAATCGAGAAGCCGTTAATCTCCCGGCTCTCGACAATGTGAAATTTGTAAACCATATTGGGACGCAGGCTCGACTTTGCCATGCGTTGCCCGATTCGATCGACACGGGCCAGGCCAACGTCGGTGAGGCGAAAGCGTTTGGTGGCTTCTCGATTAAGCTCCGTGCCCAATTTCAATTCGTCACGCTCACTTAACAGTCCCGCATTTGAGTAACGTGCGTTGCGAAAATCGGCGTAAGGGTCGTCGAATTGAATCGGACCGCGGGTGCCGGATTTCGCCGAGCCGATCGCTGGAGCGGTAGACGGCGCGCCGCTTACTGCCGTTCGTCGTAAGGAAACCAGTCCAATGATCGAGGCGATCGCCAGAACCGCCATCAGTGGAAGATGTAGTCCTCGAAGGCTAAAACTTTTCATCGTGTGGCATCAACCGGCGTTGATGATAAGCTAACCGCCCGGAATTTTGAAGGAATAATTCTATGGAGCAAAAACTTTTCACCGACGGAGTTCTAAAGGGGCGAGTTGCCTTCGTTACCGGCGGCGGCACGGGAATTACCGGCGGCGTCGCGCGCTCTCTGGCCGAAGCTGGGGCGAACGTCGCACTGGTCAGTCGCAATATCGAACACCTTGAACCGGCCGCCAAAGCGATCAACAACGCACGGAGCGGCAGAAAGCCGACCGTCAGAGAGGGCGCCGGAACAGAAGAGCCAGGCATGGGCCAGGCATTCGCCGTCGCCGCCGACGTTCGCAAGCCCGAAGAAGTTGAGCAAGCAATCGCTGCGACCATTGATCGCTTTGGCAAGATTGACATTGTCGTCAACGGCGCGGCGGGAAATTTTCTCTCTGCGGCGGAAGAACTTTCGCCCAATGGCTTCGGCACGGTAGTCGATATTGATCTCAAAGGCACGTTCAATGTTTGCCGCGCGGCCTTCGCCGAACTAAAGAAAAATCGCGGACAAATTCTCAACATCAGCGCGACTCTGCATTATCTCGGCACGCCGATGCAGCTTCACGTTTCCGCTGCCAAGGCCGGAGTCGATGCACTCACCAAAAATCTCGCCGTGGAATGGGGACGCTACGGTATTCGCGTGAACGCGATCGCGCCGGGCCCGATCGAAGATACTGAAGGAATGAAACGGCTGGTGCCGGAACCAATCAAGGAGAAGCTGCGCAAGAAGGTGCCGCTGGGACGCTTTGGACTGATCAAGGACATCGAAAACGCTGCGTTATTCCTCTGTTCAGATGCCGCGAGTTTTATAAACGGCGCAATCATCGCTGTCGACGGCGGCCAATGGCTGGCGGCGAATCGCTTGTTGTGAGCACTTCCAAAGATGATGAAATCGGCTATTAATATGGTTTCAATAATCGTCTTACTACTCAGCCTCACCGCGGCGGCGCAAACCGGCACTCCAGTCCGCAAGATGGCCGTGACCATTGACGACCTTCCCTACGCCTCGGTCGGAGAATCCTCGTTGGCTGATGCACGGCGTGCGACGAACGGGATTTTAGCCGTTCTTCGCAGGGAACAGGTGCCGGTCGTGGCCTTTGTCAATGAAGGCAAGTTGCAAGTGAACGGCGAAAAAGATGCGCGGACGGCCCTACTAAAGCAATGGGTTGACGCCGGTATGATCCTCGGAAACCACACCTATTCCCATCCTGATTTCAACAATCTCACAATAGAGCAGTTTGAGGAAGAGATCCTTAAGGGCGAAGTTGTCACTCGCCGCTTAATGAAGTCGCGTCAACCTTATCAGCTCTACTTTCGCCATCCCATGACGCACACCGGCGATACGCAGGCCAGGAAAGAAGCCATCGAAAAGTTTTTGATCGATCGTGGTTACAAAGTCACGCCGCACACAATTGAGAATTCTGATTTCATCTTTAATGTTGTTTACGTGCTGGCGCTGCGGGATGGAGACCGAACGATGGCGAAACGCGTGCGTGACGCCTATCTTAATTTCACCCTGGCTGCCACGGAGTTTGCCGAGCGCTTTGCTCCAAAGATTTTTGACCGGGAAGTCACGCAGACATTATTGATTCACGCCAACGATATAAACGCCGACTCTCTGGAAGAGATGACCGCGCGTTTTTCAGCTCGCGGTTATCGATTTGTGAGCCTGGACGAGGCGATGAAGGATCCGGCGTATCAGACAAAAGACACGCTGGTTTCTAAGTACGGTCCGACCTGGCTATGGCGATGGATGAAGAGTAAGGGGATGAACATCAGAGCTGCCGACGATCCTGAACCGCCTCAATGGGTCGTAGCTCGTTATCAGAAGTGGTTGTCCTCGCGCTAACTCCTGGCGCCGGGACTTCTCCCATGCCGCCCTCGCTTAACTTCGAGCGGATTTCGTAACGGCCGGTTCGGTGCCGGCGGCAATTGTCATCGCTTCAGCCCTGCCGTCCAGTTCAATACGATGGTGAGCGGCACGGGCGTGGAATCTCCGGCGATGGTGTTAACGAGAAAACGTTGGCCGTCGCCTGTGACCTCGTAATAGGTGGCGCCCCCAGCGCCTGGGAAGATCGTGCTGACATGCGCGTCGAAAAGGGGCTTGGGAACACCAGCCACGAAGGTTGGCCCGGCACCATTAACTTCCACCGCCATGAATTTTCTATCAGGAGCGAGATAGAACAACTCTCTACCATCGCGCCGCCATTGCGGTTGCGCTCCGCCACCGGTGGAGACCTGCCACTTACCGCCGGATGTTGGGAAGCTCTGAACATAAACCTGATACGTTCCCGATTCATTTGAAGTGTATGCAACCCAGCGGTCATCGGGAGAGAATCGCGGTTGAGTTTCAACAAACTCCGTCTGGATAAATGGCGTCGGCTTCTGATCGCCAAACAGCGGCAGGAGCCAAATATCGGAGCCCGTTTTGGAGGAAATCATACCGAAAAGAATGAATTTTCCATCTTGAGACCAGTCATGTGGACCCGTCGGCTGGGCCGATTTAAGAAGTAGTTCATCATTGCCGGTGCCGTTCGAAAGTCTTTGATACATATTGGCGACGCCTTCGCGATTTGACGCGAACACAATGCGGCTGCCATCAGGCGACCATACTGGAGCGGTTTCGTTGGCCGGATCGAAAGTAAATCGGGAGGGGTTATTGCGCGCCAGATCGATTAACCAGATATCAGCCGATCCCGTCTGAGGATCGAGGCGGCTGACGGCGAGTCGCTTTTCGTCGGGTGAGAGCCGCAATCCGTTGTCCGCAGCCGGCGCGCCGACTAATGCTAGCTGTTTACCTGCGCGATCAAACCAGACAAGCTGAGTGTTTGGAGCGCTGCTGCTAAGGAAAGCGAGTATACCCGTTTCTGAGGCCGAGAAGAACGCCCGCCCATTCACTGCGTTGTAGCCTACCTGCTCGGCAATCGGAAATGGTTCGCCTGTTAGTTCGAGCTTATTCGCATCGAAGGGCTGGGCCATCAGCGTCCGCTCGCGCAGGTAAAGGAGAAACCCCGGCGGCGCATACACCGGACTTGAGTCAGCGTTCACCAGGAGCTTGCGCTCATTTGAATCCAGCGCCCCGACGTAAATTCCGGTGTTCCCTCTTTGCACGCTCCGAGCGAGGTATAAAAAATGATGTCCGTCCGGCAAAAAGTAGGGCCACAAGTGGGCTGTTTCCTTGCGAGACTCATCGAGAGTTGTCACCGGATTAGACGCGCCGCCGGTCGCGGGCACACGATAGAGCCGATCACCGAAGGTTCGGGCATATACAATGGTCCCGTCGCGGTTCCATGTGCCACCCCCGCCTCCTTGCGTATCTGCCAGCGTCTGCGCGGGACCGCCCGTAAACTCGATCCTTTTGAGCTTTGATGCGCCGGTGAAAAATCCCACAAAGCGACTGTCCGGCGACCAGAAGGGGTTGATCGGGTCCTCGGTCCCCGCCAGCGGCTGCGCGGTCAACGAATCAAGTGAGCGCGTCCAAAGAAGTGCTTTACCGTCAGCGCCGTTGGCGCGAAAAACAATCCGCTGACCATCTGGTGAGATGTGTTGGCCGCCGCCGGTGAGAGTGGCTTTCTCCGGCGGGAAAACAAAGAAGCGCGTAGCGTGGCTTTCAATTGCCGGCTTGCTTCGGAGATAGGCAATCACAAAAGGGAGCGCCGCCAGGAGTGCGAGAGTGAGCAGCGCAGTTGCTCCAATCCAGAGCAGCCGCTCACGTCGCTTCGGCCGTTCCCATACCGGAGCGATTGCGGTTGCGGTTTGGCCGGAAATACTGCTCGCACCGGACAGGGCGTCAAGTGCAAATGCCAGATCGCTCGCGGAATGGAAGCGCGCCTCACGATTTTTCTCCAGACAACGATGCACCACCCGCTCGAGCGCCGGCGCGATGTTTTTGTTTGTCTCTGAGAGATCAGGTGGATCTTCCTTCAGAATTGCGCTCATCGTTTCGGCCGCTGATTCGCCATGAAAAGCGCGACGGCCCGAAAGCATCTCGTAGAAGATGGCGCCAAACGCAAAAATGTCCGAACGATGATCTACAGTCTTGCCTTGCAACTGCTCAGGCGACATGTAACCAACTGTGCCCATCACCACGCCCGGGTCGGTGTCGACGCGCCGCGTAGGTATGTCCGTCTGCGTCTGGATGTCAGCACCTCCCGTCAGCTTCGCTAAACCGAAGTCTAAAATCTTGACTCGACCATCCCTGACGATAAACAGGTTCTCAGGCTTCAGATCGCGATGGATAATTCCCTTTTCATGAGCTGCCGCCAATCCTTGCGCGATTTGCCGGGCGTAGTCTATGGCTTTGCGCGCAGCCAAAACGCTGCCGTTAAGCCGCTCGCGCAGCGTCTCGCCCTCAAGCATTTCTGAAACTACGTACGGTGAGCCATTGTGTGTGCCGATGTCGTGGATCGAGAGGATGTTGGGATGATTGAGCGCACCTGCGGCGCAGGCTTCCTGCTCGAATCGCTGCAATCGTTCTTTATTATCCGCGTAAGAAGATGGGAGAACCTTCACTGCGACATCTCGTCCCAACCGCGTGTCGCGCGCTCGATAGACTTCGCCCATTCCACCCGCGCCAACCGGGGCGATGATTTCGTATGGTCCCAATCGGGTAGCGGTAGCGATGCTCATAGCAGCGTGTTTCAGCCGAGCAGCGACAAAAGAGTCTTAACGAGACCCGCACATTCTATCCGCGTTCGGGTGATCGCGCTAGACATTCAAAAAAGGTTGATGGATTTTCGAGAGGATTCGTAAGGGCCCATTCCGCCTTCCCCGAGTTTTGAGCGGACTTCGTAACGACCGAGACGCGTGCCTGGAGCGACGGACATCTGGACTCTTAAATCGCGTGCATTCTAGTTTGGTTCGTTCACGCTGCGCCAGAGTTACTTGCCGGCTTGTCGGCTCGCCGAGGCCAAGAGACGGTGGCCGCTTTGAAGGTAAGGCAAAACCCAACTAAAGTTAGTCTTTCAACTTTTATGCTCGATCTGACGCCTGCAACCTTCGAAGAATTTGAACGTGAAACCGAGCGGGGCAACGTCGTGCCCGTAGTGCGAACTGTTCTCGCCGACTTGCAAACACCTGTCGGCGCTTTCCTCCGAATCGCCAGGGACGCGCCTCACGCATTTCTGCTGGAGTCAATTGAGGGCGGCGAACGTGTCGCCCGCTATTCCTTTCTCGGCGCTCACCCATGGATGATTGCGCACGGGCGCGGAGATCAGACGATCGTTGAAAAAAATGGCGAGCGCGAAGTGCGCGTTCAAAACGGCGTCGAGTTTCTCCGTGATTATTTCCGTGAGAAAAAGCTCGCCCGCCGTCAGGGACTGGCGCCGCTGGCAGGCGGCGCAGTCGGCTACCTCGCTTACAACGCCGCACGCTGGTTCGAACCGGTATTGAATGTTGATGGCAATGCGCGACCTGAAGTTAACGAAGCAGTCTGGATGTTCTTTCGCGCGGTGGTCGCGTTTGATCGAGTACAGCAACGAATGGAGATTGCCTCCGTCGTCTTCACAGACGAAGCCGGCGGCGACCGCGATCGCCTGCGCGAACTTTATGAGTATGCCGTCCGCGACACGGAAAGAATCGAGAAGCAGTTGCATGAAGATCCCGGACCGGCAACTGAAATAGCCGAGCGCAACGACGAAGGCACAGTTCAGTTTCAATCGAACTGGCCGCGAACGGATTTTGCGGCGGCGGTGAATTCGGTTAAGGAACACATTGCCGCCGGTGATTGCTACCAGGTTGTGATCGCGCAAAAGTTTACGAAATCCACGCGGGCTGAGCCGCTGGCGATCTATCGCGCCTTACGGGCGACCAATCCCTCGCCCTACATGTACTTCCTGCGCATGGGCGAGGAAACGATAATCGGAGCGTCCCCGGAAATGCTGGTGCGCTGCCACAATCGGCGAGTTGATTACCGGCCAATCGCGGGCACGCGCAAACGCGGGGTCAACGAAGCTGAAGACCAGGCGCTCGCCGAAGAGATGCGCCGCGATGAAAAAGAAGTCGCCGAACATACTATGCTTGTTGACCTTGGCCGGAATGATCTGGGAAGGGTGTCCGAATATGGCTCGGTTGCGGTCGAAGACTTGATGAGTGTCGAACGCTATTCGCATGTCCAGCATCTCGTAACCAGTTTGCGAGCGAATTTGCGTGACGACCTCGATCGGTTTGACGCGCTCGCGGCGTGCTTTCCGGCGGGCACCGTAACCGGCGCGCCTAAAATTCGGGCCATGGAAATCATTCGCGACCTCGAGCCGGAAAGCCGTGGTGTTTATGCGGGGGCAGTTTTGTATGTGGATTACGACGAGAACCTCGATTCATGCATTGCCATCCGTACGGTTGAATTGCGAAATGGTATCGCTACGGTGCAGGCGGGCGCGGGCATTGTCGCTGATTCGATTCCTGAACAGGAATACGACGAGTGTCTCAACAAAGGCCGGGCTCTGTTTCGTGCGGTTGAGTTAGCGGAGAAAGGATTATGAGGATGACATTCACCACGGAGGCACGAAGTGCACTGAGAATGCGCAGGTTTTTGCCCGTGGGTCTGATTTTGTTGATCGCCGGCCTCGCGACCCACGGCCAGAACCCCGCTCCGAATTCCGAAAACCTGAAGAAGGTAAATACCCGGCCAACCGAAACGAAAGCACCTCATGCGGATCCCTTCGACGCCGCCTCGATTGAAAAGATGACCGGCCAGTGCGTTACTCTGGACACTGAACAGGGATCGATTGTGATCGAGATGCTGCCGGCAAAAGCGCCGGAAACCGCGCGGAGCTTTCTCAATCTCGCCGCGACAGGCTCTCTCGACACGACCACGTTCAGTCGCGTCGTCAAAGGCTTTGTAATTCAGGGCGGCAATCTATCAACCAGCGACAATTGGAACGCCGAACTGGCGGCAAGAATGTCGCGTCATCTGCCTGATGAACCAAGCGATGTAAAGCACGTTCGGGGAACCGTCTCAATGGCTCGCGGTGATGAACCAAACAGCGCCACGACTCATTTCTTCATTTTGGTTGGGGACGGCCCGCACCTCGACGGCAAATTCTCTGCTTTTGGACGTGTCATCAGTGGAATCGAAGTGGCCGACGCAATCAATCGCGCGCCGTCCGAGGACGAGAAGCCGGTGGTCCCGGTTCGCATCAAACACGCTTCAGTTTCTCTGTGCCGGAAATAATTGATCATGAGGCTCTCCGTTCTTGCCACGATTACAAGCATCGCGATTGTTGTCGCCACCTCCTTCGGCCTGTCTGGTTGCGCGGAAGGAGGCGCGGACAAGCCAACACCCGAAGCAGCGAAAAAGTTTCTCAAATTGCGTGGCTACAATTTCGATGATCAGTCGTTCCTTTCCGCGGCGGCTGCCGGTGACGCGATGGCAGTTAATGGATTTCTCGCGGCCGGAATCAATCCGAATGTGACTGACAAAATCGATGGCGACACGGCGTTGATTGCCGCCGCGTCGCGCGGGGATTTGCCGATTGTCAAAGTCCTTTTGGAGAACCACGCGGATGTAAACATAAAGAACAAGAACGGCTGGACCGCGCTCTTGCTGGCTTTCCAGCATGATCGGAACGACGTTGCCGACGCTTTGATCGCAGAACAAAGTCTCGAGGTTAACGCCGAGCCTCCAGGTGGAATGTCGGCGCTGATGCTTGCGGTGTGGAATCATCGTGAGGCAGCCGTGCGAACTCTCCTACAGCGAGGCGCGGACATAAATCACCAGGACAAAGACGGTGATACATCTCTTCATGGCGCCGCCTTTCTTGGTGACCTGACAAACCTGCAGATACTCTTGCAGCAAGGGGCGAATCCTAACATTAAGAATAAACTGGGCGGGACCCCCTTGATGTGGGCAGCGTCTTACGGACACGATGACGTTGTTAGAGAGCTGCTGGCAAAGGGCGCGGATGCTCGAATAAAGGATGTCGATGGCGTTACGGCGGCGGGTTGGGCGGCGAAGAATGGAAGGACTGAACTGGCGCAGCGTCTGCGCGAAGCGGAAAAGCAGATGGCAGTAAGCAATAAGCAGTAAGCAGTAAGCAGTAAACAGAAGGCAGAAAGCAGAAGGCAGAAAGCAAATTATCAATTGCAAATTGCGAATTGCTGGGCACCGGCAGTCGACAATAGCTAATCAAAAATCGCAAATCAAAAATCGCAAATCGCAAATCTTCAATGATCCTGGTTATCGACAACTACGATTCATTCACTTACAACCTGGTCCAATATCTGGGCGAGCTGGGCCAGGAGATTGTAGTGCGGCGCAACAATGAAATCACCATCGAAGAAATTGAAGCTTCGCTTTGTCCGAATCAGATCGTTATTTCTCCCGGCCCGGGCACGCCCGATGACGCCGGTATTTCAATGAAGGTGATCGAAACTCTTGCCGGGCGCATTCCGATTCTCGGCGTTTGTCTCGGACATCAGGCGATTGGACAAGTCTTTGGCGGTCACGTTGTCAGGGCTCCCGAAATCTTTCATGGCAAGTCGTCTGAAATTCAGCATGACAGCAAGACAATCTTCGCGGGACTTGCTGACTCGCTTAAAGCCGGCCGATATCATTCGCTGATCGTGGACGCTGAAAAACTACCGTCGTGTCTCGAGGTTTCTGCCACAACCCGGGATGGAATCATCATGGGTCTGCGCCACAGGGAAATGAAGATCGAGGGAGTTCAGTTTCATCCAGAGTCAATCATGACGACCGAAGGGAAGAAACTGCTGGCGAATTTTTTGAAGTTGTGATTGGGGAGGCCCTGTCCGGCTCCCAACGAAAGGGCGGGGGAGGAAGCTCCCGCTACGATTATGTCTAATGTTTTTCTGCGACAATCAATTGCCCGTCTCATGCGTGGCGAAGATCTTTCGCGCGCCGATGCCGGCTCTTTGTTGGAAGCGTTACTCGACCCCGACGCGACTGACGGCCAAATCGCTGCCACCTTAATCGCTCTGAAAATCAAGGGCGAGACGGTTGATGAATTGGCCGGGCTGGCAGAAGCGATGCGAAACCGCGCGTCTCGCATTACCTCGCATCACGAACGCTACATCGATACGGCCGGAACCGGCTCGAGCTGTGCCAAGACTTTCAACGTTTCGACGGCCGCGGCATTCGTAATCGCCGGGGCAGGCCTGCCGGTAGCCAAGCATGGTAATCGGGCCGCGAGCAGTTTGTGTGGGAGCGCCGATGTGCTCAGTGCCCTTGGCATCAATGTATCGTCATCGATAGATTGTTCTCAAACTTCGCTTAACGACACCGGCATCTGTTTTATGTTCGCGCCTCTTTATCACGGCGCGACTGCGCGGGTGGCCGCCATCAGGCGCGAGCTCGGGGTGCAGACGACGTTTAATTTGCTGGGTCCCCTCACAAATCCGGCGCGCGCACCGCGACAAATAATCGGCGTGTGGAGTCGCGATTTACTTGAACGCATGGCCCGGGCGCTCGCGCTGATCGGAACTGAGCGTGCCTGGATCGTGCACGGTGCTGACGGCCTGGATGAGATAACCATCGCAGGCAAGACATTTGTGGCGGAAACGCACAATGGAGAGGTCAAACAGTTCGAACTTCATCCCGAGGATTTTGGTTTGAAGGTCGCCGCTCTGGATCATTTGCGTGGCGGCAGCGCCGCCGACAACGCGAAAATAATTCGCGATGTCCTGGCCGGGACCCGTCGCGATGAAGCGAGAGATTTGGTCGTGGCGAACGCCGCCGCGGCATTGTTCGTCGGCGGTGAGGCGCCGAATTTGGCCGAAGCTGCCGAGATGGCTCGAAACAGCATCGATAGCGGCGCAGCGATGACGAAATTGGACCAGTTGATTCAGGCAACCAATCAGAATTAAGCCGGGCAATAACATTGGTGGACGTTCTCGAAAAAATAATCACGGTCAAGAACAAACGCATCGCCGAAGCGAAGCAGGCGGCACCTCCGGAGGAAGTGCAAGCGCAAGCTTTGGCGTTTAGGTCGTCTGCCCGACCGCACCGCTTTTGGGAAGCACTTTCAGACGCCGCGGCCGTCAACATCATTGCTGAAATCAAGCGTGCGTCACCTTCGAAAGGTCTGATTCGTGACGGTATCGCCCCCGCAGACCTGGCGCGCTCGTACGAAGCAGCCGGCGCTTCAGCGATCTCGGTTTTGACGGAAACCGATAACTTCCAGGGATCGCTTTGCGACCTCACCGCGGCACGCTCCGCCGTGTCAATTCCTTTGCTGCGCAAAGATTTTATTGTCGAGGAGTACCAGGTCTACGAATCTGCAGGGGCGGGTGCTGACGCAATTCTTTTGATTGTGGCCGCCCTTGATGACGTGACGCTCGCTGGGTTGCGTCGCCTGGCGGAGCAACAACTTGAGATGGATGCCTTAGTCGAAGTCCATACTGCTCATGAATTTCAGCGCGCAATAGATTCAGGGGCCCGGTTGATCGGGGTCAATAATCGCGACCTCCGCACCCTGGCCGTATCGTTGCAGACTTCCATCGAACTGGCGCAAGGAGCGCCGGATGATATCTTGCGAATCAGCGAGAGCGGAATCGAAAGTGCCGATGACATTCGGCGTTTGCGCCGGCGTGGCTACCGCGGTTTTCTGATAGGCGAGACCTTGATGCGCGCGCCCGATCCGGGCAAGGCTTTGGAAGCATTGATTAAAGACAGTAACTAAATGGTCAGGATCAAGATCTGCGGCATTACGAATCTCGATGATGCTCGCGCCGCCATCGAAGCCGGCGCGGACATGCTGGGATTTAACTTTTATCGCCCTAGTCCGCGCTTCATTCAACCCGAATCAGCGGCTGAGATAATTGCCTCTCTGCGCGACCATAATTCGCGTCACGTTGCCATGACCGGAGTCTTCGTCAACGAAACAATCGACTCAGTTCTTGAAACGGCTGGGACCGCAGGGGTGGATGCAATCCAATTGCACGGTGACGAATCAATCAATTTCTGCAAAGAGTTGAAAGCACGCGCCCCGGATCGGTTCATAATCAAAGTCTTTCGCGTCACCCGGCATTTTGACCCACAAACGGTAAGCGGCTACGACGTAGACGCTGTTATGCTGGATGCATTTGACAACGAGAAGTTCGGCGGGACGGGACAGGTGATCGATTGGTCGATTGCGCAGAAGGTACGAGAACTCGGGCCACGCCTGTTTCTTTCGGGCGGCCTTTCGTCGGCAAACGTCGCCGCGGCGATAACCGCCTCGCAGCCTTATGGAATCGATGCCTGTAGCGCGCTTGAGATTTCGCCGGGCCGGAAAGACAATGAGCGCCTCAAAGCATTTGTCCGCGCCGCACGCGGCGAGTAGACTCTGGAAAACGCTCGGAGGCAATTGAGAAACTTTGGCGCAGGCAATCGAACAACCCGGCGTCGTCACTACCGATAAATCCGTCGCGCCAGGAGGTGACAAGCCCCGGCCCTCAACTCAGGCGCTGATAGCTTCGAATCTGCAGAAATCATACGGCCGCCGGCGGGTTGTCGACGGCGTCACCCTTCATGTCGAGCCGGGGGAGGTGGTCGGCTTGTTGGGGGCGAACGGCGCCGGCAAAACCACCACGTTCTATATGATCGTTGGGCTTGAAACCCCGGAAGCCGGCAGCGTCTATCTGGCGGAACGAGACGTTACCAAACTTCCCATGTACTTACGCGCGCGCCTCGGTCTCGGTTATCTGCCGCAGGAACCTTCCGTATTTCGTAAGCTGACCGCCGCGGAGAATATTCTCGCCGTGCTGGAGACGATGGGCCTGCGGCGCCGCGAGCAATTCAAAAGGGTTGAAGAATTGCTGCAGGAGTTTGGCATCGATCACGTCAGAAATACCCGCGGGGACGCACTTTCCGGCGGCGAGCGGCGCCGGACCGAAATCGCGCGGGCGCTGGCGACTGAACCGCAATACATTCTGCTTGACGAACCCTTCGCGGGTATCGATCCAAAAGCCGTCGATGATTTGCAGACCGTGATCCTTTATTTGCGAGATCGTGGGATTGGAATTCTGGTCACCGATCACAATGTGCGCGAGACCCTGGGTGTGACCGATCGAGCGTATATTATGGCGGAAGGAAAGATATTCAGATCCGGGCCGCCAAGGGACTTGACAGAAGACCCTGAAGTTCGAAGACTTTACCTGGGCGAGAAATTTCGCATGTGAAACGCACGCGCGCTCCGCACTTAGATAGGTTATAATTTCCCCAGCGCGACTCGCGCGGCATCCCGACAGTTTGTTAGGTCCCGTTTTGTTTCCTTAAATGTCTGTCAGACTAACTACCAGTCTTTCGCAACGTCTCGTGCTGACGCCTCAGCTGCGCCAGCGGATTGAGATGCTGCAAATGACGACCCTGGAACTCAGTGAGCTGATCCAGCAACAGCTGAATGAAAATCCGATATTGGAAGAAGTAGCAACCCAGGAAGAAGCCCGTGAATTCGCCGAAAAGATCCTCGACCATATGGCTGCCGGCGGCGACCTTGAGAATTTCGGCGCCCAAAGTGTCCAGGGAACGGCTCCCGAAACTGGCGAGCCATCCTCAAACGGCGCGGGCGAGGTCGATGCCGAAGGATTGACTGCAGGATTGAGCGAAGGCGAAGCGGAACCTGCGAACGTTGAAGGATCAAACGAGTCAGGCGACGAAACGGCTACCGAGGCGCAACGGGACGCTTTTGAAGAAGTAGATTTCGGTCGCGAGTTTCAGGACTATCTCGATCCTGGATATAAGACCCAGGAATTCGAATATAAGGAAGACGCTCCCACTTTCGAACAGTTCCTCACCAGAGCACCTTCCCTCGCTGACCATCTCGAATGGCAGCTGCATATGGACTGTGGCGAAGGCGAACTCTGTAATGCGGCCGAGAGCGTCATCGGCAATCTCGATGAAGTCGGACGACTGACCGCTACTAATGAAGAGATCGCGGCCCTTGGAGGATGGTCGGAAGAGACAATTGAACGCGCGCGCGCAATCGTGATGAAGCTCGATCCCGTGGGCTGTGGCGCGCGCGATGTGCGGGAATGTTTACTGGCGCAACTCGAGGCGCGGGGAGAGCAGGATCGCCTGGCGACCCAATTGATTCGCGATCACTTCGAAGATCTGCAGCAGCATAAGCTGCCACACCTCGCCAAAAAGATGGGTGTTGACATTGAGACGCTGGCCGCGGAAGTACAATTTATTCGAACTCTGGACCCATATCCCGGCCGGCGTTACTCGTCTGAAGAGCCGATCTTAATCACTCCGGAAATTTACATCGAGAAGCTCGATGAGAACGGCGACTACGTCATCTATTTTGCCGATGACGGAAGTCCGCGGCTGCGCATCAGTCCGAATTATCAGCAGATGTTGTCCCAACCCGGCACGACAAAGGAAACGCGTGATTTCATTAAGGAGAAGGTTCGCTCGGCGGTCGATTTATTGCGCAACATCGAACACCGACGGCAAACAATTTATCGGGTCGTGGAATCAATCGTGAACCGCCAGCGCGACTTTCTCGATCACGGCGTGCAAGGGCTGAAGCCGATGATGCTTAAAGATATCGCCGAAGACATCGGAATGCATCTTTCTACTGTTTCCCGGGTCGTCAATCGGAAATACGCGCACACGCCGCAAGGCGTAATCGAATTGCGGCGTTTCTTTACCGAAGGCATGATGAACGAAGAAGGTGAAGAAGTATCAACCCGAATAATTAAATTAAAGATCAAAAAATTGATAGAAGAAGAAGATTCTCACAACCCAATCACTGATGATCAAGTGGTAAAGATTCTAATCAAAGACGGAATCAAATTATCGCGCAGAACGGTCGCAAAATATCGCGATCAGATGAATATTCCCGGATCGCGCGAGCGCCGCGCTGTTGTTTAGAGCAATGCTCGTCTGGATCCTGAACGCGAACCGGTCTTTAGCTCTTTTAAATCATCTGGCGTGCAATCGGAACATCGTTGCCATCATGCCAGGCATTCCCGGGAGGGGAACCGGATGGTATTTGAATATACTGGTCGTCATGTGGACGTCACCCCGGCAATTCGAGGCCATGTCGAGGAGCATTTCAAAAAACTTGGGCACATCTTTAATGATTCCAGCGCTCGAACTCATGTAGTCATAGACGTTGAAAAAGGCCGTCAGACAGGTGAAGTAATAGTTCACTGGCGAGATCACACGCTTACCGCCAGCGATACCAACGCCGACATGTACATGGCTTTGACCCGGGCGATTGGGAAAATCGAAAAGCAGGCACTTAAGATCAAGAAAAGAATCATCGATCGGAAACACAGCGCCAGACGGACCTCAGAAGTCGCACCCACCCCGGACGGACAATTGGAAGCCAGTCCGAAACCTTCTCGTATCATCGCTGCCCGGCGATACAGCGTGAAGCCGATGACTGCCGAAGAAGCCGCGCTGGGCCTCTCAGCGAAGGCCGATCACTTTGTAGTTTTTCGGGATGCCGACACGAACCGGATTGGCGTACTATACAAACGCCAGGACGGAAACTTTGGTCTAATTGAACCTTGATCATCCGAGATGACTTTATTCTCGTCTGGGGAACGGCATAGTTTGGAATGTCGTTCCTCTTGTCATTTTTAAGCCAACATAACCTTAGATGCCCAGACGAAGAACCCGAAACCAGAACTCCCCGGACATTGTGATCATTACCGGGTTGAGCGGTTCTGGTATGACGTCGGCCACCAACGCGTTTGAAGACCTTGGTTACTTTTGTGTCGACAATATGCCACTGACCTTGTTGCCGACGTTTGCCCGGTTGGTGCAGGCGCGCGACGAAGAGCGGGGAAGCATCAAACGCGCGGCGCTGGTTATCAGTTTTCGCGAGGGGCACTTCCTCTCTGATTTCGCAAAGCAATTGCGGGCGCTACGGCGAACCGGCCTCTCGGTTTCGGTGCTTTTCTTTGAGGCGGCTGACGAAATTCTCGCGCGTCGGTTCAGTGAAACCCGGCGCCCTCATCCGGCGGACAATGCGCACGGCCTCGGCGAGGCCATCCGCGCTGAGCGCAAAGCGATGCGTGGGATTCGCGCCATGGCTGATCAGGTCGTCGATACTTCCGATCATACGGTACATTCCCTGCGCAAGTTGTTGATCGAACGCTTCAGTCCGACCGGTGAAGGTGCGCCTATGCGCGTTCAGGTTTTGAGCTTCGGACACAAATTTGGCAGTCCGCGTGACATGGAATTACTCTTTGATGTTCGCCATCTGCCAAATCCGTTTTTCGTCAATGGCCTGCGCGGGTTGACCGGAAGTGACCGGCGGGTGATCAAGTTTCTCAAATCGGAGCCCGAGGTCGAAGAGACCCTGCGGCGTTTTAGCGACTTGCTTGATTATTTGTTGCCGCTGTATAAGCGTGAAGGAAAATCCTATGTCACCGTGGGAATTGGTTGCACCGGCGGGCGTCATCGCTCAGTCATGATTGCAAACGAGCTCGCCGGCAGGCTCCGTGATTCAGGCTTTGACGCGCATGCGACTCACCGTGACGTGCGAAAATCGGGAGCTGAGTCTTGAGTGCGTTCGCGTACATATCGGGGCGGCAGGTTCGAGTAGATTGACGGCATGAAAAACGATCGGAATTCGCCAACTGCGGCGTCGACACCAAAGATAGCCGCAGTAATCGTAGCGCATGGACATCTTGCAGCCGAGCTGGCGGCCGCGGCGGAAATGATTGTTGGTCCCATGCCCTACGTAACGTCAGCTTCGATCACCTGGCACGACAACGCCGATGTTGCTCGCGAAGAAATTGAAAGGGCTATCGAAAGGGTAAGCCAGGGCAAAGGCGTTCTTTTGATGACCGACATGTTCGGAGGCGCCCCCATGGATATCGCTTCTATGTTTCTGGATGACCAGAGGATTGAAATCGTCAGCGGCGTCAACCTTCCAATGGTAATCAAGCTGTCGAGCCAGGCAGCAACGGAAACACTAACTGATTTGGCGCACCGCGTCCGCGACGGGGGCAAGGAATCCATCCACCTCGCGAGCGACATTTTGAATCGGGCCGCGGCGACCGTTGAATAGTCGACCTCCTTCCGGGGTTTTCATCAAAACATCGCCAGATTTCCTGAAAAAACAACGCTTTCGTCTTTTATCAAGATTGCAGGCCAAGCGGATTTGCCAGGGCTCGATCTCGAACGCGGTCCCAACTCTTTGCCCAAGATGAAAACATCATTTCTTCTGTCGCTCTTAGTCCTTGCCCTCCTTAGTCTTTCTGCGGTCGCCTCGGCTGAAGAAATCGTTGATTTTTCAACCGCCGAAGATGCTGCCTCGGCTGAATTGCCGGAGGGCCGGCCACCAGTTCCACCTACTGAGGAATATCGTATCGGCGTCGGTGACGTGTTGGACATTCGTCTGGCGGATATGCCCACACAAGAATCGACGCTCTTTACCGTGCTCACGGGAGGGGTGATTGATTACCCCTTACTCGGTGAACCGCTGAAGGTTGGGGGACTGACTACTGACGAGATTCTCGCGCGGTTGACCAATGGAATTAAAGTAATCAAGAACCCCCGGGTTTCAGTCAAGGTGCGCGATTACTTTAGCCATCGCGTGATTGTCAGTGGCGCCGTTGAAAATCCGGGCGCCAAACCGTTGCGTCGCGAAGCAATGCCGCTGTACACCGTGCTCGCCGCTGCCTTGCCGCGCGCCGACGCAACGGTCGCTACAATCGTGCGCGCCGGCAAAGCTCAACCGCCATTGCCGCTGGTCGATCAAAAGGCGATGTCGACGCTCGTTTTCCCTGGTGACGTCATTCGCGTTAACGGCAAGAGCGATACGAGGCAGTTCTTCTATGTTGGCGGACAAGTCGCATCGCCGGGCGAGAAAGATTTCCGAACCGGGATGACGCTTACGCAGGGCTTACTGGCATGCGGAGGTGTAACCCGCGGAACCGCGGTGAAGGTTTCCCGAAGAAATTCCGATGGCTTTCTCGCAACGAGCGAATACGATTTGCGCGCGATTGAGACTGGAAGATCTCCCGATCCATTACTTCAGGCAGGAGATCGAATCGAGGTTAGGTAGTGTGTTAAGCTAGTCGCGTGAAAATCATGTTCTGAGAGAAGGAGCGGCCGTCGTGCCGCTCTTTTTTTGGCAATTCGGATGAATAGCCGATCGCACTCCATCCTGACACATCTGCTGGTCGGAAAATCCATAATTGAAGCTTTGCTGGTCGGCGCCATTGCTGTCGGTTTCTTTGTGATGGCTTTTCCGCCGTTTCAGGGGAGTGTCGAAGTAACACCCCAAAGCATCGCGGGCTGGGTAATAGATCCTCAGCAGAAGACCGACCCGGTTAACGTGCAGCTCTTCATAGACGATCACTTCGTAGCAACCGATCTCGCTAATCTGAAACGCCCCGACATAGTGAGCGCGGGGGTCGCGGTTGACGACGCGCATGGTTTCAACTTTGCGATTCCGTCATTGGGTCCCGGAGAACATGTCGCGCGCGTTTATGCCGAGCATTCAAGTCAAAACGATTCGCGCAAGACGCTGCAGATGATCGGACGTCCGATTGACTTCGTCGTCGATGTCGAAGGTATCAGCCATCAGAGAAACTCAAATTGAGATCGAGTCATTCCCAATCAATGACTGACACAAATCTTTCAGAAAGGATCCTCGCTTTCTGGGAGGTAGTGTCAGTAGTGTCATCAGTTTTGATCGCGGAGTGGCTCGCGCTGTCCCTGGTCAGGGAAAATCACGCAATCTTTTTGATTCCTGTCGCTCTGGCATTTGGCCTGATGCTGAGTTCGCATAGGCTTCGACGCGAATCGCTTCGCGATATCGGGATTCGTTTAGACAATCTTCATGCGGCGCTTTTCAAACTGACATTGCCGACCTTAATCATTGCCGGTTTGATTGTCGGAACCGGCTGGCTGTGGGGCGGTTTACATTCGCCGGAGGCGGGATCGCGAACCCACTACCTGTTATTGCCGCTTTGGGCCTTGATGCAGCAGTACGCGTTACAGGGGTTTATGAATCGGCGCTTTCAGATGGTTTTCGGCAAAGGCTGGTTAAGCATAATCTTTGTTGCCGCGGTGTTCGGACTCTTGCACCTACCAAATCCGTTTTTTGCCGCCCTTACTTTTGTTGCCGGAGTGATTTGGGCCGCCGCCTATCAGCGAACCCCAAATCTCTTCGCCCTGGCGCTGTCACATAGCCTCCTCGCTTTTCTTCTAGCTCTCTCAATGCCATTCAGCTGGGTTCACGGCCTGCGCGTGGGCTTTAAGTATTTCAGCTGAAGCGGGCCTCGTTGTCGAACCGTCGTGGTTAAATCGTACTGTACCCGTTGAACAATGATTTGCTATAATTCCGACCGCCTTGCAAAGAGGATAGGTCGGGCGGTTGCTGCTTCGTCTCAGATTTCAGATTCGATTTTGAAATCGCAGCGAAGGAGAGGAAAGTCCGAACACCAAAGGGCAGCGAGCCCGCTAACGGCGGGGCGTCATAGCGAATTCCAGATTCCGGATTTCAAATTTGAAGTCTTGAATGGGAGACGCCGGGACGACGACAAGTGCAACAGAAAACAGACCAGCCGCACGGCTCAGATTCTAAGATCTGGAATCTGACGTGAGGTGATGGGTGAAACGGTGCGGCCCGAGAGGGCTTAATGTAAGAGCGCACCGGCACGTATGGTGACATGCGTGGCCAGGCAAACTCCTCGCGGTGCAAGACCAAATAGGGAGGCGTCAAAGGGTAGCCCGCCCGAAGCTTTTTCTGGAATCTTGAATCTTGAATTTGGGATCCCGGAATTGCTACGACCTCCGGGTAGGTCGCTCGATCCAATCGGCAACGGTTGGGCTAGATGAATGATCGCCGTCCGATTTCAGATTTGAGGTCTCAAGTTTGAAATTTCAAATCTGAAATCGGAAACAGAATTCGGCTTATAGACCTGTCCTCGACCGCAAGGCTAACACTGGTGGCAACGTCTCGCATTTCGGATCTCGCCGTTAACAAAGGAGAACAGCACAATCAATGGCAAACCGGAAAGGCGTTTTCATAGGGGCTTATGTGCCCAATGAGCTGAAGGAATCTTTGCGACGTCGCGCTGCGGCCGAGCATCGCACGCTGTCGCAGGAAATTACCCGCATCCTGACAGAGGCGATTCACGGAAAGACTTTGCCGCCGGGCAGCATCGATCGTCGCAATGCTTCGCAGACGACACCGCGCCGGCGCGGCACGGATCCATTTCCGCGACGTCGCGTCAATGATTTACCCTACTCGCCGGAAGGGCGGCGGGGCGAAGATCGATAAGCGAAGTCGCCTGCACGAAACGACCTCACTATGCTTTGAGACGATAGTTTGAAGCTTCTTGTTATTTTTCTGCTCGTCGCCCTGCTGTTGGTGTTTCTCTACCGGCGGTTGAGGCCCTACCTCAAAATTCTCAGGCAGATTTTGGGCTTTACCCGCGGATTTATCAGCGGCCAACCCAATCCAGTCAAACGCGAGTTCACCGGTCAACGTAATCGAACAGAACATCTGGTGCGTTGCGCGGCTTGCGGCACCTGGGTTCCGGCAGCTCGCGCGCTCATCAACGAAGGTTCCGAGGCGGTGTTCTGTTCATCGGATTGTGCGCAATTGGGGATACGGGAAAAGCCATCGCGCGTCTCGGCGAGCAAATGAGATCGTTAGTTTGCGCGAGCTTCCTTTGCGGGCCGCGCTCCCCAGAAGAAAAAGAACGACGACACAAATAACCCGCCCGGTACCAGGAGCAGCGCTGCGGTTAAATGTTCGCGAACGGGATCGATGCCCAGCAAATGCGCCAATGCCGCGAGTGTCGAAGCCTTGCCGGCCAATAACGAATCCGAAAGCACACCCACGCCAAGTCGCGAAATCAGGTCTCCACAAGCGTGGATGACCACGATATTCAGGGCCATCGCCGTTGCGCGAATCGCGGGCGGCACACTGTTGACAAGGATTGCATGGAACGGAGCGTTATTGATAAATAGAAAAAACACCGTGAAAAAGATCGCCGTTATGAAAAACGCCGGCTGATGAGTTATCAATGCCAGCAACGCCGGCAAGACTCCGAAAACGCTGCTCGCGGCGCAAACCAGGAAATACCCATTGCGAGTTTTTGCCGCGACGCGATCTGCAATCCAGCCTCCACCGAAAGTTCCGGCGGCGCCCGCGGCCAGCGTGGTAACGCCCAGCACGACATTCGCGCCAATCGGGCTCATGTGCTTTTCTTCCTGAAGCAGGGAACTAGCCCAGGTAGCAAACGCTCCCAAAACAAAAGTGAGGGCGGTATAACCGGCGGTCGAAAGTAACCAGTTACGCGTCGTAATTATCCGCCGGCAGGTCTTCAGCCAGGGCTCGTTCGGAGTGCCTTCATCGGGCTTGCTAACGTCTGGATTATTGAAGTCTTCAACGACATCCTCGTCGCTGGCGCCGCGTTTCGGTTCGTTCAAACGCCAGACGACTACGGCCGTCAGTAATCCAGGCAGGCCGACAATCATGAACGCCATTCGCCAACCAAAAAAATACGCCAGGACGCCGCCAATTGCGTAACCAAGCGCGAATCCCATGGGGATCGCCGCTTGAAAAACTCCGAGTGCCGTAGCTCGCCGTTGCCGCGGAAAATAGTCGGCAATCAGCGTGGGCGTGATTGTCGAATATGAAGACTCGCCAATTCCAACCAGCGACCTGACAGCACAGAGCGCGACCGCAATCCCTGACAGCGCCACGGTGAAGTGAAGGACCGGCATTTGAAAATTCAAGCCGGCCGGCAGCCACGGTGATCGATCGGCAATCGCGGTGAGCCCGGTCGCGACGCTCCAGATTGCAGCGGCGGCGGCCATCAGCCGGGTGCGCGAATATCGGTCACCCAAACGGCCAAACACGAGCGCCAGGACCACATACGAAAGCAACAGCGCGTCTTCCATCAAGCCGATCTCGGTTTGGGAAAGCCGGAGTTCCTGTCGCATCGTGGGCGCGACGGCGGGAAGAATTTGCCGATCGATGTAGTTAAGGAAATTGACCGCCGTCAATACCGACAGCGCATAATATGAATAGCGTGGAACGGCGACATTTTTCGGCGCGTCGGGCATTGAAGCGTCGCTTGCCGGATTCATGCGGTTTCGGCGGTTTCCTTTTTCAGGGTGTCCACGATCGTTGGCGTGATGTCAGCCAGGGATTGAATGCGTCCTGCGATGCGCTCGCGATCTTTTCCCCACACTATGGTCGGCACAGGGTTGAGTGTGTGGTTTCTAATTGACAGATCTTCGAGATTGCCATGATCACTTGTTAATATCATGTTGGTCCGATTCAAATCGAGATTGTGAAGGAGCGTTCTGATCATCAACGCCAGCTTCACAATTACTGAGCGCGCCGCTTCCTTATCCTGAGCGTGCCCGATCTTATCAGTAATGAAATATTCGTAAAGCGTAAATCGATGACTTGCGGCGATCTTTGCCAGCATCTCTCCTGCCTGTTCCGGTGTTCGTAGAGTGACGTTCTCCCCCCGTTCCCTTAGCATCTCGTTCGTAAAATCCTGATAGACGGCGCGATCAGCATTCAAATCTTCGACCGTATTAAAGTTCATTCCCGCCGCTTCGACAGCCGCGGTCGTCGCTGAGATCCACCGTGGGCGGGACTCGAAGAATCTTTTCGTGTACGTGTTAGCGAAGGTTATTGGCGTTACGCCCGCCCGTTTGAGTTGAAGAAATATTGAATGCTCGCTGATGATATCCAGCAGCGACTGATTCGGAAAGCCCTGTTTGTGATAGCCGATCGCCGCAGGGGCATTGATTCCCGTCAGAATCGTGGTTTGACCCGATGCACTTTGCGGTCTCCCTTCGACACCGAGAAGCGCATCCGTGGGCACGACAATCCCGTCGCTCGGAACCTCGGGTTTTTCACCCTGAAAGACCGCCAAAGGCCCGGCGTCATCCAATCCGTCGAACGGATTATGTGGGCCTCGCGTTCCGATTCCCAGGCCATCAATGAAAAACAGGAGCACCGGCATTGATGCGATGAATAACATCAGGCCTGCCCTGCTCGCAAGAGCGGGCGAGTGAAGAGTTGCGAGTTGTTTTGAGGAAGAGTCACGTCCTTCCGTCAATATCAGGAACTTTCCAGATTGTGGGAATGTCTAACACTTTATTGGAGAGGACATCACCATGACGGACCAAAACTCTTTGCTTCCGGAGCGCGAATCACTCGCCGTGCGCGCAAAGCCCTATATCAATGTCACCCCTTTGATCGACGTTTTGTTGGTAATGCTGATTATTTTCATGGTGATTACACCACTGAAAGCCGCACGGTTCCTGGCGCACGTTCCGGCGGAACCCGATAGCCAACCGCACGTTGGTCCTCCACCACTTGGTTTGGTGGTGACGATCAAACCTGACCGAACCGTCATGCTCAACCACGAATCTGATCTTGGATCTGTTTACGATACGACCAAATTGGCCGCGCGGCTCGCGCAAGTATTTCAGGAGCGCACCCTGAATCACGCCTATGCTTTCGATTTGCGAGACCGGATCGATCTTCCCGAAAGTGAAAGGATTGAAAGGACTGTATTCATCAAAGCGCCGAGATCAATTCCCTATGGCGAAGTTGTCCGGGTCCTGGACAGCGTCAAAGGAGCGGGAGCAGCACCGGTTGGTTTGCAAATTGACGACCTCGATTAACGAATTTGCAAGAACGATCCAAACGATTTTCTCTCCGACTTCCATTTGAAATCCTGCGCCCATCCGCTCGCCACTGCTCGCGGCTCTTTACCACTTTTCTACCTCCAAAATTGATCTGTTAGAATCAGAGCAGCAAAATCTCTTTGTCATAAAAGAGTTCATTCATATTTGTTTGGAGAGGTGTCATGGTTTTCAAGGAAAGCATTTCGGACACAAGAACGCGAGGTGTTGATGCAAGATTTACCATCGCGTTATTTGCCGTGCTGCTCTCGGTAGTTGTTTCGAGCGGATGCCGGGGAAAGGCTTCGCCGCTCGCGCCATCCGCGGCCAGTGAACCAATTCCGGATTCACGGCCCCAGAATTCATACGCGGATGTCGTCAGCCGCGTCGCGCCGGCTGTCGTTACAATTCGTGCGGACAAGCGTGTACGCGCTCCGCAGCAGTTTCCGTTCATGAATGATCCGTTCTTTCGCGATCTCTTCGGTAATCGCAATCCGCAGCAACCGCAGGAGCAGATCGAAAGAGCGCTGGGCTCCGGTGTCATCGTCAGCCCCGACGGATATGTACTGACCAACCACCACGTAATCGACGGCGCTGAGCAGATTAAGATTGATATGAATGACGGCCGCACTATCGATGCAAAGCTTGTCGGCTCAGATCCGCCCAGCGATTTGGCAGTATTGAAAGTTCCGGGAAGTGGTCTGACGTTCCTGACGCCCGGCGATTCTGACAAAGTTCGTGTCGGTGATGTTGCCCTGGCGATTGGAAACCCACTCGGCATCGGTCAAACCGTGACAATGGGAATCATTAGCGCCAAAGGCCGCTCAACCGCGGGGCCGGGCGCCGGCAACTTTGAAGATTTTCTGCAGACGGATGCGCCAATTAATCAGGGTAATTCCGGAGGCGCACTTATCAATACCAACGGCGAATTGATCGGGATCAACTCGCAAATCATCGGCGGGGGGATGACGGGAGGCAATATCGGGATTGGTTTCGCTATTCCCTCGAACATGGCCCGCAGCGTCCTCGATCAACTGGTCAAGAATGGAAAAGTACGCCGCGGTCAATTGGGCATCGGTGTGCAGCGGGTCACTTCAGATGTGGCTGAGAGTTTGGGCCTTAGTGATACCAAAGGCGTGATTGTTACTTCCGTGCGGCCCGGCGGCGGCGCCGAAAAGGCCGGCATCCGTCGCGGCGATGTGATCACGGCGCTGAACGAGACCCCGGTCCGCGAGACGAACGCTTTTCGCAATCAGATAGCCGGCTTCGGTCCCGGCGCCGAAGTAACTTTGACCGTGATCCGCGACAACCGGGAACAGAAGATTCGCGCTACCCTCGGCGAATTCACAGATGAGACGGCGAAAGCTGAGCAGCAGGGAAATCAGGAAGGGCCGGCTTCGACCGCTAAACTTGGACTTGGCGTCGAGCCGATTACGCCTGAGATTGCCGCCCAACTTAACCTGCGTCCGGGAACACAGGGGGTCGTGGTTGTGAACGTGGATCCCGCCGGACCGGCCGCCGAAGCGGGTATTGCGCGCGGTGATGTGATCGAAGAAGTTAATCGTCAACCGATTCGTTCGGCTGACGATTTGCGCGCGGCGATTACGAGGTCCGGTAACCGTCCGGCTTTGTTTCTACTGAACCGGCGCGGCGAGACAATCTATCTGACGATAAGGCCCAGACAATAATTGCTGGAGGCGAACAAAAATGAACGTGGAGATTTCGCGCGAAGAGCGTGATTTCCTTCAGGAGTTACTCGAGGAAAAACACAAGGGCTTGATCAACGAAATCAATCATACGGATACGGATGATTTCGAAGAGATGCTGAAGAGTAAGGTCGATATTGTGGAGCAACTCAAGCAAAAACTTTCTTAGTCCGGACAGTGAGAAAACAATGTCAGCCCTGGAGCACAAGACCCGACGTTGCGAACGATGTGATCGAGAAACATCCCACGTCATCGAATCAGTCGGCACCGACAACCGGCCTCACTACTTATGTTGGAGTTGCGTGGAGCGTCATGAGAAGCGCTGGAATTGGAAGCTTGGTTGGCGCCAGAGCCATCGCACGCGGCGTTACCAGGCAACAAGTAACGATTAAGCTAAATCTTTTCCCTTCATTAGAAAACAGAGGCGAGTAGTGCGCACGTGAGGGACAGATACACCTTGAAGCAATTCAAGGTTTTTGCGGTTGCGTTCTTCCGTGAGGCCTTCCGGCAAGGGCGATGTTTATCCAGCGAGATTCATGCGCTTGAGCAGGCTGTTGAAGCGCGGATCGGCGCGCAGGTTATCCCATTTGGGCTCGACCTTCAGGAAAACTATTTTCTGGTCACGGTGTTCGTAAGCTCGCTCCAGCCAGGAAGGCGCTTCATCGCGCTCGCCCAAACCGCTATAAATCAGCGCGAGGTTGTAAGGCGATACATAACGCTCGCTCGATGACTTCAATAATTCCGCGAGCACGGCCCGCGCTTCCGCTTGTTTGCCAGACTTTGCCAAAGCGTAACCGAGGAACGCCATTAGCGCCACTCAGGTGGCGCTAATTTTTTGAAACGGCGAAGCCGAATCGAACACAAAAACGAAAGGTCCTACACTGGCTCGGAAAGGTTCAGCAGTGAACTCGTTCGCTTGATTGCATGCGTTCACTTACGCGCAGACACATCATGTGTCGCTTCCCATTCACGATCGTCGCACCCCAATAACACCTCAGCTTCTTTGGGTCCCCAACTGCCCGCGAAATAGTTGGGAAAATTGTCAGGCCGCCGCGAATACCAATCCTGCTGAATCGGCGCCACGACCCTCCAGCCGGCTTCGACCTGGTCCGCGCGTTGAAATAGAGTTGCGTCTCCCGTCATGCAATCGTGCAGCAGCCGTTCGTAACCCGTCGCCAGGGTGTTGCCGAAATATTTTTCGTAATCAAAATCCATATCGACCGCGCCGATGCTCACCGTGGGCCCCGGAACTTTAGCGCCAAAGCGCAAGGAAATACCCTCGTCGGGTTGAATGTGTAGCACGAGCCGGTTAGTCGTTAGTGTTTCGATCGGCGTCTTGCGAAACAGCACGAAGGGCGCCCGTTTGAACTGAATTGCAATCTCAGTATCGCGCGCGGCCAAATGCTTTCCGGTGCGTAAATAAAACGGCACATCTGCCCACCGCCAGTTGTCGATCAGCAGTTTCAGCGCGACGAAAGTTTCCACGTTTGAGTCGGGCGCGACATTCGGCTCGCTGCGATAAGCCGGCACTTTCCCGCCGTCAATTTCTCCTTCGCCATATTGTCCGCGCACCGCATCGGCGGGCGAGGGAGGTTGAATCGCATGCAAGATCTTCGCCTGCTCATCGCGCACGGCGTTGGCGTCAAATGAAATCGGCGGCTCCATCGCGGTCAGGGTCACCAGTTGAAGCAGGTGGTTCGGGACCATGTCGCGCAACGCGCCGGCCCCTTCGTAGTATCCGCCGCGTTTTTCGACGCCGACTTTTTCCGCCGCCGTAATTTGCACGCAGTCGATATAGCGCCGGTTCCAGATCGGCTCGAAGATCCCGTTGCCGAAGCGAAAGACCATGATGTTCTGGACGGTTTCTTTGCCCAGATAATGATCAATGCGGTAGATCTGATCTTCTTTCAGAACCTGGGTGATGTCCTTATTCAGTTTTTTTGCGGATTCAAGATCGGATCCAAACGGCTTTTCGATGACCGCGCGCTTCCAGCCTTTGTTTTCTTCGTCCGTAAGACCGGCGGCGCCGAGTTTTTGCACCACTTCCGCGAAGTATTCAGGCGCGGTAGCCAGATAGAAGACGATATTGCCTTCGGTCTGACGTTCCCGGTCGAGCTTCGCGAGCGAATCTTTCAGGCGGGAAAAAGTCTGATCGTCATCGAAATTGCCCGAGACGTAGTACAGTCTTTCTTCCAGCCACTTCCAGGTCTCGGGGTCGACCTTGTCAGTGGCAAACTTGTTTATGTCGTCGCGGAGACGTTTGCGAAACTCATCATCATCGAGTTCCGCGCGCGCGACGCCAATCACCGCGAAATTATCCGACAGGAGATTCTTACGCTTTAGATTGTAAAGCGCGGGGATCAATTTGCGCTTGGTCAGATCACCGGCCGCGCCAAAAATGACCATTATGCAGGATGGATTGGTGCTCATCTTGGTTTCAATGGATTGATTTTCCATTTGTCATTCGTCATTTCTGATTTGCCATTGCATGCATCAGAAGCCCAACCGTTACGGAGGGCTCGCTCCGGTGTGAAGGGCTTGCTTACGCGCGAGCTTCTGACACGTAGTGAGACTAAATGAAAAATGAAAATTGCCAAATGACAAATGGAAGATGATCATTTCTTTGGCCCCGGCTCCAGGTGCCCGCCGAATTGTTTTCGCATGGCGGAAAGAATCTTCTCCGCGAATGTGTGTTCCTGTCGCGAACGAAAGCGGGTGTAAAGCGCGGCGGTTAACACATCCGCCGGCACCGCCTCTTCAATTGCTGCCTGGATCGTCCAGCGCCCCTCGCCTGAATCCTGAACAAAACCCGTGTAATTCGATAGCTTCGGATCCTCAGTCAAAGCAGTCGCCGTCAAATCGAGCAGCCATGAAGAGACTACGCTGCCCCGCCGCCAGACTTCGGCAATGTCGGCGACGTTAAGATCGTAACGGTGTTCCTGCGGCAAATCTTCCGAGTTTGCATTATGAAAAATGTCGAAGCCTTCGGCGTACGCCTGCATTAATCCATACTCGATTCCGTTATGCACCATCTTGACGAAGTGACCTGAGCCTGATGGACCACAATGAAGGTAACCGTCCTCGACCGTGCCTTTAACTTTTTCACGTCCCGGAGTGCGCGAAATGTCTCCCGGCCCGGGCGCCAGAGTCTTGAAAATCGGATCGAGACGGCGAACGGCTTCCTCAGGACCGCCAATCATCATGCAGTAGCCCCGTTCTAAACCCCAGACGCCGCCGCTGGTACCGACGTCGACGTAATTGATGCCTTTCTCGCGCAAGGAAATCGCGCGGCGCGCGTCGTCTTTGTAATTCGAGTTGCCGCCGTCGATGATCGTATCGCCTCCCTCAATGCGCGTGGACAAGTCAGTAACGGTTTTTTCGGTGGCACTGCCGGCGGGCACCATAATCCAGATCGCGCGCGGTTTACTCAGCTTGCTAACAAAACCGTCGAGTGATTCAGCACCAATGGCGCCTTCGCCGGCAAGTTGATTAATGGAAGTTGCGCTATGGTCCCACACCACGCATTCATGCCCGCCTCGCATTAGCCGCCGCACCATGTTGCCGCCCATGCGGCCAAGGCCAATCATTCCGAGCTGCATAAAAGATTCCTCTCCTTATCGAATCGCGTGAGAAAATCGCATGGGTTTTCGATTTTGTCTTGCGGCAGAGCCGCGATCAGTTCCGAATCGCTTCGGCAATTGCCAGGCTCAACGCCTTCAATCCACGGTTCACATCCGACGCCAAATGCACTCGCAGCGCTCGCCGCCCACGTTCGGCCAGCACTTCAAAATCACCACGTGCCTGGGCTGCTTTCACGACACCAAAGGTATATTTCTGATCAGGCACCGGTAAGTCTTCGGCGTCGTCGCAGGTCACTTGCAAAAAGACGCCGGTATTCGGTCCGCCTTTGTAAGCCTGCCCCGTTGAATGGAGAAATCGGGGCCCAAAACCCAGACAGGTAGCCACATGCCATTGATCGCGGATCGTGTGTCGTATTTTTTGCAGCGTGATTTCATGAGCCGCATCCATTTCGATATAGGCCAGCAAGGCAAAGTAGTCTCGGGCTTTCAGACGGTTAAGGTGCGCCTGGACATATCCCGCAAGCGAACGATCCTTGACCATCTGATTCAGCTCGCTGGCGTTACGCGTGTCAGCAAATAATTTGATATCGCCGCTCTCAAAGATCGGTTTCTCCGCCGGAAGTGATCCGCTCTTCTCGTATTCCTCCGTGAGTTTCCGAGTTGCGATCTTACTTGCCTCGACATCCGGTTGATCGAAAGGATTAATGCCGATAATCGAACCGGCAACCGCGGTAGCGACTTCCCAGCGGAAAAATTCCTGCCCGAGATCGTAAACATCGGTCAATCCGATTCGTATCACGGGCTGCTTGGCGCGCTCGAGCGCATCGATCGCTCGATCGTGTACCGGATCCGGAGCAGGTTCGAATCTCAGGTAAGCGAAGACCCGGTCATCGCCGTACACATCCGGCGCTCCCAGCTTTTCGCGATCGACGGGAATCAGCCCCTTACCGTTTTTACCCGTGGACTCGGCAATCAATTGTTCGAGCCAGGCGCCCAGATCGTAAATCGCCGGCGAGGCGATAATCGTTATCTTGTCTCGGCCGCGATTATGACACTCGCCGAGAACCGCTCCCAAAGTTGCACCCGGGTTCTCGCTTTCGGGAGATTGTGATCCACATGCGGCGACCATTTCGCTGGTTCGATCCAGAAATTTCTTAACATCGACACCCATCGCCGCCGCGGGAATCATGCCGAAATCAGAAAGTGCTGAGTAGCGGCCACCGATACTCTTCAAACCGAAACATATCTGTCGAAAGTTATCGTGCTCAGCAACCTGCTGCATCTTCGATCCGGGATCGGTGATTGCGATAAAGCGACGCCCGACTCTGTCGGGACCGATTACCTGGCGAACACTATCAAAAAAATATTGCTTGAAGATGTTTGGCTCAAGGGTCGAACCGGACTTGCTCGAGACAATGAAAAGAGTCTTGGCGAGATCGATCTTCTCTTCGCAGGATTTAATCTGTGCCGGATCGGTCGAATCGAGCACATGCAGCTCGGGAAATCCATCGATCTTTCCGAAGGTCTTTCGCATTACTGCAGGACAAAGACTCGAGCCGCCCATGCCCAAAAGCAGGATGTGATGAAATCCTTCTCTCTGTACTTGCTCTGCCAGGACGCCGAAACGCTCAGCGTCTTTCAGTTGCTCATCGACGATGTTGAGCCAGCCCAACCAATTACTTTCATCCGTACCGGTCCAGATCGAAGAATCGCGCGCCCAAACACGGCGCACTTTCTGCTGCGTTTTCCAGTCATCGAGAGTTCGTTCCACAGCCGCGGACAAATCACCTGGCAGGGAAAAGGTTTGACGATTAATTGCTGGCATGTTTGCTATCTTCAATAAAAGCCGGCGGAACTCAGTTATTGCGCCGGTGCCTGTGCAGATCGAGGAGCTGCTAATTTCTTAAGACTGTCGGTGTACGGAGCCCGCGCCACTCCCCGATCTGTAATGATCGCGGCAATCAATTCGTTTGGCGTGACGTCAAAAGCAAAATTGTGAACATTGATTCCATCGGGAGCCAGTTGTTGATCGCGAACATGAGTAACTTCCCTGGCATCACGCTCTTCGATCGGAATGTCGTCACCCGTGGCGACGGCCAGATCAATTGTTGAGATGGGCGCCGCGACATAGAACGGGATGTTGTGCTGTTTCGCGAGCACGGCAACCATGTAAGTCCCGATCTTGTTTGCTGCATCGCCATTGGCGGCAATCCGATCTGCTCCGACAACGACACAGTCAACCTTGCCTTGCTTCATCACATGGCCCGCCATGTTGTCAGTGATCAGCGTGACGGGAATGTTGTCTTGTGCCAGTTCCCACGCGGTCAGCCGCGAGCCCTGCAAAAATGGTCGCGTCTCGTCGGCAATAACTGCGACCCGCTTGCCGGCATCGATGGCGCCGCGAATAACCCCCAGTGCCGTACCGTAATCTCCGGCCGTGGCGAGCGCCCCCGCATTGCAATGCGTCAGAACGGTCGCTCCGTCACTGATTAGATCAGCGCCGAAGCGTCCCAGCGCGCGATTCGATTCAATGTCTTCAGCAAAGATTGCCAGGGCTTCATCTACGAGTTTTTGCTTCGCTTGCTCGACCCCAAGTTTTTCTGTCCTGGCTTTGGCCATGACGCCGCGCATGCGTTCGATAGCCCAGAACAGATTGACCGCGGTAGGTCGCGTTGCCCCCATGACCTTGCACATGTGCTTGAAATCGAAGGCCAGATCCGCAATGGAGCTCCCGACTGACTGGCTCGCGCCAAGCGCCAGGCCCATCGCCGCGGACACGCCAATCGCCGGCGCGCCGCGCACAACCATCTTCCTGATTGCGTCGGCGACTTCTTCACACGAACGCAGGACCAGGTATTTTTCTTCGGTGGGCAGCAGGCGTTGGTCGAGCATGCGCACACCACCGCTGGTCCATTCGACGGTCTTGATCATGATATTGATTTAAATTCCGAAGAATCTTACTCGACGGATGTGCCGCTGGGCAACGCTCCGGAGAAAGTGGCTGCGCAAGTTTTTGACTTCGCCCTCGGCTCGTGATAAGTTGCGGCCCGCAACTCGGAACCATTGGTTCCACGCTCTTTCAAATGCGTTTGGGTGTCCCGCATCAAAGCGGGAAGAATAGGGAAGCGGGTGAGATTCCCGCGCGGTCGCGCCACTGTGAAGATCGTTCCTCAGGGAATGATTAAAGCCAGGAGACCTGCCTGAATGCTCTTGCAGCTTTTGAACGCTCGCGCAAAGGTGTTCAGGCCGCACCGGGAGATTCCCTTTCGAAAAGAAGATCCCGTCGCCAGCCTGTTGCTTTGGTGCAGGTGTTGAGGTGACGGGATTTTGATTTTTAGAAGTCGAGTTTGGAGTGCGGCAGCAAGGGCCGGGGTCCCCGGCGGGGCAGCCCTGCTGGGGTGGCAGCGTTGCGGCGACGGGGCTTTGATTTGGAGTTTCGCATTTACGCGAAGTGCTTCACGGGGTTTCATTCCGCCTGAAGGCGGTACTCCAAACAATCCAAAGCGGCGTCGCGCTTCGCTTACCGGAGCACTGCTCGCTCTCGCCATCATACCTACCTTGACCCTTCTTTTGGGATCATGCTCCCGCGTTGATCATCCCTCAACAACCGAAATAACTCGTGAGGTAATCGACGAAGCCGGCCGCCAGGTTCAATTGCCGCCGCGAATTGATCGGATAGTTTCGCTGGCCCCAAATCTTACCGAAATAGTCTATGCGGTCGGCGCCGGTGATCGGTTGGTCGGAGACACTGAATATTGCGACTATCCTCCCGAAGCAAAGTCCGTCACCCGGGTGGGCGACACAATGCACCCGAGTGTCGAACGCATTGTCGCCCTGAAGCCGCAGATCGTCCTGGTTTCAACAGCATCACAACTCGAGGCATTTGCCAAACAACTCGACGAACAAAAGATTGCGGTCTACGTCACCAATCCGCAAAGCGTCGAAGATATCTTTCGATCCATTCAGAGCCTGGGTGACCTGTTCGGCGAACGCGACCGGGCCACGAAGCTGGTAACTGAACTCCGCGGGCGGAAGGACAGAGTTCAATCAGCCTTGGCGCAGGCAAAGCCCGTCTCGGTTTTCTATCAGGTGTCGGGCGAGCCGCTGTACACGATTGGTCGCGATTCTTATTTAACTGATCTCGTAGGGCGAGCGGGAGGAGACTCCGTTACTGCGGATGTACCAAGCGCCTTTCCGCGCTACAGCGACGAAGCCGCGTTGGCCGCCCGGCCCGATGCAATCATTTTGCCGACGGGAGGTTCGATGGGCGTGGCGAATTCTACGGTAGCTACTCCTCTCAGAAATTCGCCTGCGGTACTAAACAATCGAGTTTACAAAATCAACGACGATCATTTGTCGCGCCCGGGCCCGCGCTTGATCGACGGGCTTGAAGAGATGGCGCGGGCGTTACATCCGGAGGCTTTCAAGTAGGGCAAATGCGCGATTCGTTCAGATCAGCTAATTCAGGAAGACTGACAGCCCGCCGCACGCTGTTAGTATGCGCCACCCTCCTGTTGTTGCTGGCCGTTGTCTTGCTCATCGCTTCAACGCTTGGGAGTCAGCGACTGCCCCTTGGCGGTTTGCTTTGTTCATTGACGGGGAAATCTGATTGCGGTCTGTCTTTTGAAGAGCGGGCGATCATCTTTGACATTCGCCTGCCACGGATTCTCCTGGCCGGAGCGGTAGGAATGTGCCTGGCAGCGGCGGGCGCCGGCTATCAAGCCCTTTTGCGTAATCCACTGGCAGAACCCTACCTGCTCGGGGTTTCAAACGGCGCGGCAGTGGGCACGATGACGGCATTGGTCTTTTTTGGCGCGCATGAATGGAGCCGGCCGGTTTTCGCTTTTGCAGGAGCTGCGGCCGCGACTCTGGTCGTTTATCGGCTGGCGAGGGGACGGGCCGGCGCCACGCCGGAACGTTTGATCCTGGCCGGTGTGATCGTCACCACGTTTCTGTCATCCGCAATTGTTTTCATAACCACCTTGATGGATGCCACGCGCATTCGCTCGTTTACATTTTGGTTGCTTGGAGATCTTTCCGGGACGACCACAAAACTATTAAGCATCACCCTGATAACAGCCGTTGCCGGAGTATTGATCCTGGTGCTGAATGCTCGCGCTTTAAATCTGATGATGCTTGGTGAGCGAGACGCTTTTGATCTCGGCGTTGAAGTTGGCGGCGTGCGGCTGATTGTGTTTCTGGCGGCGAGCCTTCTGGTCGGCGCATCAGTGGCTTCGAGCGGGTCCGTTGGTTACGTCGGCCTGGTTGTTCCGCATCTGGTGCGTCTGTCGTTTGGCAGCGACAACCGGATGGTGATTCCCGCGTCCGCTCTGGCCGGAGGCGCGTTCGTCATCGCGGCGGACACCATCGCGCGAACGATCATTGCGCCGCGCGAATTGCCGGTGGGCGCAATCACGGCATTAATCGGCGCGCCCCTGTTTATTTATTTGTTGAAGAGAGGGTAGCGCAAATTGTCTTGCTCCCCCCTCCCAGAGGGAGAGGGAATCGGAACCCTAACCCTCTCCCGGGGGACAGGGAATCTGAAACAAAATGCTCGAGGCGCGCGACATCACCATCAACTACGGACCGCGTGAAGCGGTATCGAGCGTTTCGCTACGAACTGAGCCACGCCAGATCCTTGCGATTATCGGTCCGAACGGCGCAGGCAAGTCTACGATTCTGCGCGCTCTAAACGGGACGCTACCGCTGGCGCGCGGGGAAATCCTGCTCGATGGGAAACCACTTCAGTCTTATGCGCGTCGCGCAGTGGCCCGCCGAATCGCCGTCGTCGCGCAGGAGGCGGAACTGCATTTCCCAGTTACCGTCCTCGAGTTTGCACTCGCCGGTCGTTATTCATGGTCGAGCTCAAGCGCCTGGGGCTGGGAGAGCGAACATGAAGTTGAGATCGCCCAAAGGGTCTTGAGCGAAACCGAATTGCACGGGTTTGAAGCACGCCTGATGAATGAACTTTCCGGCGGGGAGCGCCAGCGGGCGGTGCTGGCTCGCGCGCTGGTGACGGAAGCGAAAATCTTTCTCCTTGATGAGCCAACCGCGAATCTCGATCTCGCTCATCAGGCCACAATGTTAAGACTCGTGCGCCGGCGCTGCGACGATCGCGAAGCGGCTGCCGTAGTGATTACTCACGACGTGAATCTCGCGGCCGAGTTCGCCGATCGAGTGATTCTGTTGAAAGAAGGCCGGGTGATCGCGACCGGCGCGCCGCGTGACGTTTTCAAACCGGATCTACTGAGCCGGGTCTTTGATTTGGAAATTCTAATTGACGCGCACCCGATTTCGGGTGCGCCCCGAATTACGCCGGTCCACCCAAGGGGCACCGGTAACTGACAACCTGAATGGCGAAACAGGGAAGGCGGTGCAAAGCCGCCACTGCCGTCGCAACTGTAAGTGGTAACAACGTTCCAGAGATTCTAAGCGCCACTGCGTCCGAAAACGTGGGAAGGCATGGCAACGTTGGCGATCCAATGGATCACAGCCGCGAGTCAGGAGATCTGAGCGCCATTCTGTTTCAGCTCGTACTGCGACGGGCAGGAGAAGCAAAATGAATACGAGAAGATTTCTGAAGACTCTTCGATTAAGGTGTTCCGTCTACAACAATGATCTCACTACAACCGCAAAGCGGTTGCAAAACACAGCCCGGGGTTGTCGTCGCGCAGCGACTACCCTGGGTAGACAGAAGAAGAGAGATTATCGCAATCCTGACGGGGCTGCGAAGACGCCAGTCAGGGCACTGAGTCTGTCATTATGCGCGTTGTTCCTGGGTTTTTCGCCCGCAGTGGTGGCTCAAAACAAGGCATCAATCTGGGGAGTGATAACTGACGAAAACAACGCCGGGATCGCGGGCGCTGAATTACAACTGCGATCTCCCACAGGTATCCAGTTGTTCGCCGTATCGAACGACTCCGGGTCGTACGTATTCAAAGATATCTTAACCGGCGATTATGTTCTCGAAGTGAGAGCTAAAGGCTTTGCGACCTCCGTTTCGAGGTTAAATGTCCCGAACTCTTTCAAGAACGACGTTCAGCTCTCAGTCAATGCTCTTAATGAAAGCGTCATCGTTACCGCCACTGGAACGGCACAGCGCGTCGATGAGACGTCGAAAGCCGTGAGCACGCTCGACGAACAATCAATCGAAGCTAAGCGCGAACTGACGCTGACTGAAAGTTTGCGGGGCATTCCGGGTCTTCGTGTACAGCAGCAAGGATCTTTTGGCGAGCTGACAACTTTGCGCCTGCGCGGTCAGCGAAATTTCGACACGGCCATCCTGCTCGACGGACTGCGGGTGCGAGACGCGTCGGATATTAATGGATCGGCCGTGGTGATAGTCCCCGATCTTCTGGCGACCGATCTTGATCGCATCGAGGTTTTGCGTGGGTCAGGCTCTTCAATTTACGGTACCAATGCAATCGGCGGAGTCATCAACCTGGTTCCGAAAACGGGCGCCGGCGATTCGCATTTTGAGTTCGGCTTTGATGGTGGCAGCCTCGCGCTGTTTCGTGAACGAATAAAAGGATCAGGCGGAATTGGCGAACGCGCCGGTTACAGTTTTGGCGTGACCAGGATCGATGTTCGTCGCGGCGTGGATGGAAACGATGAGTATGGAAACACAGTCGCGGCCGGTCGCTGGCAATTCAACGTGAGACCAACGATCACGATCAGCGCTAATTTTTACGGCACGATCTCAAATGCGCGTCTGAACGACAGTCCGTTTGCCCTGCCGGCAGCGTTCACGAGCGGTGCGCAATTTCCGCCTGCAGCCGAAGGCGTGACGTTTCACAGCGACCTCAACAATCCTGACGAAGGCCGGCGTAACCGGGTCTTGATTGGCTCACTGAGATTGGCGCAGCAAGTCAACGGCAGGTTTTCATACACGATTGCTTTTCAACGCGTCGGCACGCGGCGGCGAAACTACAATGGTCCGCGGATCGATCCCAGGTTTGCAGCCTTCTATCCATTTGGCGATTTTGAATTTGTGGCTGTCAATAATGGCGCTACCGATACGCTGGACGCACGCGCGAATTTGCGGCTTGGCAGAACTAACCTGGCCACCGCCGGTTTTGAATTTGAGCACGAATCGATTTTTCAATCATCGATTCCTTCCTTCAGTCTGGTGAACAACACCAGCGATCGGCAGAATACTTTTGCAGTTTTTGGCCAGGACCAGGTCTTTCTATTGAGCGGTCGGTTGCAGGCCTCTTTCGGCGTGCGCGCGCAGTCATTTCGAATTCGCGCTGCTGACCGCCCTGGTTTTCTCAGCACGGTTACGCCACGATTCTCAGTAACCGGCGATGGATCGATTGCTTACTTCCTTCGCTCGACCGGAACAAAGATTCGCGCCCACGCCGGCAACGGATTTCGCGCGCCTTCGTTGTTCGAGCGCTTTGGTGAAGGCACCTTCGCCCAGGTTGGCTTCACACGCTTCGGCGATCCAACGTTGCGCGCTGAAGAGTCGATCAGCTTTGACACCGGAATCGATCAACGCGTCGGGCATGATCGGGCGCGTTTCGGCGCAACGTATTTCTACACTCACCTGCAGCGCGTCATCTTCTTCAATCCGAGTTTTGTTGTCGACCCGCTCGGGCTTGGCAGGTTCAGCGGTTACATCAATCAGCCCGGTGGCATTTCTCGCGGAGTCGAGAGCTATGTCGAGGCTGCGCCGTGGCGTGGCGCCAACTGGCGGGCGTCGTACACTTATACGAACAGCGATCGTTTTGTGCCCGGAGTTGGTTTGCATCCCGAATATGTCATACCCAAACATCTCTTCGGCATGACTCTGAATCAGCGCTATCACACATTTCTCTTCAGTTTGGATCTGAATCGCACCGGAGCCTACCTGGCGCCGGTCTTTGAAAACGATTTTCCTTTTCGTACTGCCGAGCTAACTTTTCCTGGATATACGAAGGCGGATTTCTTCGGCAGCTATGAAAGAAGATTCTCCGAGAAGGTGAGCGCAACCCTCTTTGCAGGCGTCGATAATTTGTTCAACGTGAGATATTTCGAGAATGGCTTTCACGCGCCTGGGGCGATGGCCCGCGGTGGGGTAACTTTCAACTTTTAATTTGAGGATGGCAAGGCCTTCTCCGCCTTTTGACGGGGATGGCCTTGCCTTATGAAAACGCGGTAGAAGCCCTCTGATTTGAAACGCGACGATAGTTAAGTATTCTTTGTAAAAAGTCCGCCGGCCAAAAACACCACGCCGAGCAGGAGATGAATACCATCGTCAACTTTGCCGAACATCAAAGGGCCTAGATCCCACGTGCCGTGAGCGCCCACAAAAACCAATCCAAGTATGCCCAGCGCCAGATACACAACGCCGAACACGAGGCAGAAGCCTTTCGCACCCGACAGTGATCCCGCAAAGCCAAAGTAGAGCGCGATCAATCCGGACACTATGTGCACCACGTTGTGCGGCGTATTGAGATGAGCGCCAAGCAGGCCGGGGGCAAAGAAACCACAAATGCCAACGAGCACAAAGACTACTCCCAGAAGCTTGCAAACTGTCTTCGCCATGATCTTCAGTTTCCTCCTGTTAGGATTCAAGCAGAGCCATCGGGACCTCAGTTAACAGGCTGCTACTATTCTTCTGCGAGGTTTATTTCAGGGACGGCGCGGATTGTACACCAATCGAGGCAAAATAATTACAAGATTTTTCATTAAGTCCTCAGCACATGGCGCTGGATTACTTGATCTTTGAGTTTAGGCCGGGAGTATAATGCGCGCACAATCTGAAAACCCATCGTCAAGGGGGTAGCGACCATGACGTCGTCCGTGGCTTTCTTGTTGGTCCTGAGCGTCATCAGTTCAGGATCAGTTGTTCAGGCCCAAACTACACCTCGGAGAACGAGTCAGAGTGCGGTTAGCAAGCCGCGCAGCGATACCATACGAATATGCCAGGGCCTGCCCATTCCTGACGGTTACGTGATCATTGCGTATATGACCTCGGCCGCCTGCCCTCACGGCGCCTATGTCCTCAAAAAACAGGATAACTATGAGAGTTCGTTAGCTGTGAACGGCGGCGCCCGACAGCCTGTGGAAGCGCCAGGAGACTCTGCGAGATCGAAAGCCGTAAAGAAAACAACATCGGCTGCCGGGTCGAAGAGAACGCCCCTGCAATCGGCGAGAAACTCTCGATCGTCGAAAACAACTACTGACTTACGAACGACGCCATCACCTCCCGCAGCAGATTCGGTAACATCCTCCGGCCCATCAGCCTCGTTTACGCGGCCGCGTCGCGTTGGCGCTATGGAATCACAGGAACAACCTCCGGTATTGATTGGCAGTGAACCTGCTCCCCCGCCGGGCCCGCCGACTTTGGCTGGTCCGGGGAGTAACGCGATCAGCTCGCCAGCGAGTAAACCTGGCACTGTTTCTGCGCCGGAACTGGAAGAAGTTGGCGACGGAGACGTGGTGCGCGTGAACACTACGCTGGTTACAGTGCCCGTAAGTGTTCTGGATCGACAGGGACGTTTCGTCCCTAATCTCCAGCGTGAAGACTTTAGTGTCTTTGAAGACGGAGTTGAACAATCGATCGCCTATTTTGAGCCGGCAGAAAAGCCTTTTACGGTGGCCCTGCTTCTGGACACATCGGCATCGACCCACTTTCACCTGTGGGAGATCAAAGAGGCCGCGATCGCTTTCGCGAAACAACTTCGCCCGCAAGATCGTGTGCTAATCGTCAGTTTCAATGATGAAGTGTTGCTCCTGACTGAAGTAACAAACGATCTAAATATCATCGAAACCGTCATCGAAGAGAACGCCAATACCGGCAGCTCTACGCGTCTGTACGACGCCGTAGATCTTACGATTAAGGAGCGTCTCAATAAGATCAAAGGCCGCAAGGCGATTGTCCTCTTCACTGACGGCGTCGACACCTCGAGTCAACAGGCAACTTATCAGAGCACTCTGCGCGAGGTAGAAGAACTCGATGCGCTCATTTATCCGATTCAGTACGACACCACCGACTACCTGCGCGCCATGCAAGCCGCCGGCAGCGGCAGTGTGACGATCGTTACGACCAGCAGGGGACCATTTGGCACGTCTGCCACCCAACAGACATATAACGTTCCGGTGAACGGCGGTGCGCCCCTGCCTGGCACCTCGAAGGCCGATTACGACCGGGCGGACCAATACCTGCACGCGCTGGCCGAAAAAACCGGCGGCCGGCTTTACCAGGCGAACGACACCAGCCAACTGTCCCAGTCGTTCTCCAGAATCGCCGAGGAACTGCGCCGCCAATACAGTCTTGGTTATTACCCAAAGGCGGACAGTATTGAAAGCAGCGAGCGTCGCCAAATTAAAGTGCGGGTGAAACAACCAAATCTCGCCGTGAAAGCGCGCGATAGTTACGCGAAGCCTTCTCCAGCGAGTCCAAATAAGTAGACGTACTCGTCGCACTGAGTTTGGTCAAAGTTTTGAGGGTGCTGTGGTCAAACAAATTCTTAGTTAGAAGAGCTTGATGAGGAAAGGGAGGGTCCTGCGATGTTCAAGAATGGGTTTCAAATCTGCGGCGCATTGACCAACGTAATGATGGCCGGTGTGCTCCTTCTCGTGCTTGCGATAGCGGCGAACGCCTATACGCTCGTTTTTCGCGATGGCCGGCGAATCGAAATACCCTCGGAGTTTACTCTGACAAAAACGACGTTGACGTATGAAGTCTCGCCTGGTTTCAGCAAGACGATGCAACTGATCTTGATTGATGTGGCGGCTACTGAACGCGCTAATAATGAAGCGCCCGGTAGTTTCTTCAAACACACACAAGCAGCGCCCGTTGCCGCCCAGCCGGCGCCCCCCGCCCAGCCGGCACCCCCAGCCGCTCAGCCCGCCCCCCGGGCCAGCCGGACCCTGGTTAATAGTGACCTTGTTGCGATTCGTCAGCGGCGTATCCAAAGCGAGCAGGCATACGAAAAGCGTCGAGTACAACTAGGTTTGCCCACGCTGGAAGAGTCCCGTAGACACCAGGCAGACGAAGAGGCAGCTGTGCGTACGGAACTCCGTCGGGAATCGGAAACTAAGGCTCGCGAGGAAACCTATTGGCGAGAACGGGCCCGCGACTTGCGCACAGAGATCGCGATGGTCGACACGCAGATTGATTTTCTGCGCGGAAGACTCAACGACCTGGGTGAATCTTCATTAACTACGCGCAGCTGGGTCACCGGCGTGTACCCTTTGTGGCAGCTTGGGAATCGTCAGTGGTTGGGAAACGGACAATGGCAATCTCCTGGCAACCGGCAGTTTCGCGGGTTTAGGCTGGCGCGGCCCATCTTCGGCTCGGGATTGAATTATCCTTATGGATATCCGTCTCCTTATGGATACGCGGCTCCTTATGGATATCCGGCGGGACCGTTTGATAATTTTGAGAATTCCTCCGAGCGAGTGGATCTCATTACCCGACTGAACGATTTGCTCGTAAGGCGCGTCGGTCTTTCGGCCGAGTGGCGTGCACTGGAAGACGACGCGCGCGATGCGCGGGTGCCGCAGGTTTGGCTTGAACCATAATTGTCAGTGGTCAGTGGCCAGTGGTTAGTTGTACGTCTTATGCCCTGACTCGTGAAGTCACCGAGTGAACAATTAACAACTGACCACGAACAACTGACAACTGACCATGTCAAACAATTGGGAAACAATCATCGGGCTCGAAGTCCACGCCCAACTGAGCACCGAATCAAAGATTTTCTGTGGGTGCTCGACGCGGTTTGGAGACGAGCCCAATTCCAACACTTGCCCCGTGTGTCTCGGCCTGCCCGGCGCCTTGCCGGTCCTGAACTGGCGCGCGGTCGAGCTGGGCGCCCGGGCCGCGCTGGCGCTTGGGCTTCACATCAACGAGCGCTCGATCTTCTCGCGCAAGAATTATTTTTATCCCGACCTCCCCAAGGGTTATCAAATCTCGCAGTATGATCAGCCCTTTTCAGCCAACGGCGTCCTTGAAATCATGACTGCGGATCGCGACGAGGCGGGTCATGCACATGATTGGAAGCCAATGAGTGTACGCATTACCCGTTTGCACCTCGAAGAAGACGCCGGCAAAAATGTGCACGAGGGATTGCCTGATGTCGATCGCTTTTCTTACATCGATCTAAATCGCGCCGGCACTCCGCTGGCTGAGATCGTCACCGAACCTGACTTTCGTTCATCGTGGGAGGCCTATGACTACGTGAACCATGTGCGACGCGCCTTGCAGTGGGTCGGCGCCTCTGAAGCTGACATGGAAAAGGGGAATCTTCGCTGCGAAGCAAATGTTTCCGTGCGGAAAAAGGGTGATAACGTCTTCGGCACGAAGGTCGAGCTAAAGAACCTGAACTCCGTGCGGTTCATGCAAAAGGCGATTGAGTTTGAGGTTGACCGGCACATAAAGACACTGGAATCCGGCGGGCGTCTCGTTCAGGAAACACGCCTATGGGACGAGAGATTGAGTGAGACCAGGCCGATGCGCTCGAAAGAAGAAGCGCACGACTACCGCTATTTTCCTGAGCCCGACTTGCCGCCGCTTCTGGTGACCGGCGAGTTCATTGAAGATGTCAAACGTTCCTTGCCCGAACTGCCGGGCCCGCGCGCCAGGCGTTTCATCGAACAGTACGGATTATCTTTTGCCGATGCATCACAACTGACCGCGGAACGCTCGCTGGCTGATTATTACGAAGTCGCGGTCGAAGCGAGCGTCGGAAATGCGCGCGGGACCGCAAACTGGGTTCGCTCTGAATTGTTACGGGAACTGGAACATGCAGGAATCGCCGCCGAGAAATCTCCGGTTGCACCTGCCGAGTTAGGCGCACTGGTGCGCCTGATCGACGAAGGAAAAATCAGCGGCAAACAGGGAAAAGACGTTCTGGTCGAAATGTTTTCGTCGGGCAAGCCGGCCGCGGCGATCGTCGAAGAGCGTGGTTTGGTTCAGGTCAGCGACACCGGCGAAATCGACCACGTCATTGATGAAGTAATTGCCGCCAGTCCGAATCAGCTCGAGCAGTATCGCTCCGGCAAGGAAGCATTGTTCGGGTTTTTTGTCGGCCAGGTGATGAAGGTTTCCAAAGGCAAAGCGAATCCCAAGGTTGTCAATGAGCGGCTTCGCGAGAAACTGAGATAATTTGGAGTGCGGTGGCCAGCACCGGGGTCCCCAGCGCGGCAACCGCATTGGGGTGGTCGTAGCGCGACACCGCTTTGGATTGTTTGGAGTCCCGCCTTCAGGCGGAATCATTCGTGAGGTCAACTCCGCATAAATGCGGCACTCCGAATCAAAGTCGCCGCTTCAACCAGGGTCCCCAGCGTGGCAGCCACGCTGGGGTGGTCAATCTGCCGGCGCACCCCAAAATCAAGATGAAGCTCAGCGGCAAAACGGCGATCGTCACCGGCGGCACGAAAGGGATCGGGCGGGCGATTGCTGAGGCGCTGATTGACGAAGGCATTTCTGTCTGCATCTCGGCTCGAAATCAGGATGAGACCGATCAAGCGGTAAAGGATCTAAATCGATCGGCCGGCGCACGGGCGATCGGCTTGACCTGCGATGTGCGAGATCACCGTCAAGTCAAAGCTCTGATTGACCATACGGTCAAAGAACTCGGCGGGGTCGACATCCTCATCAACAACGCCGGCATCGGCGTCTTCGAAACAGTCGAAGAAACCTCGCCTGAAGATTTTCGCGCAGTGCTGGAAACGAATCTGTTTGGCGTCTTTTATTGTTGTCATGAAGCCATCCCGCAAATGAAAAAACGCGATGGCGGATACATTATCAACATCTCTTCACTGGCCGGAGCGAATCCACATCCCCGCATGGCCGCGTACAACGCCTCGAAATTCGGGCTCAACGGATTCAGTGAGGCGCTGATGCAGGAAGTTCGTCACGACAATATTAAAGTGAGTTACATCATGCCCGGCTCGGTGAACACGGAATTCGGCGGCGACTCACCGAGCAGCGAGAAAAGCTGGCAACTGACGCCCCAGGACATTGCACGCGTCGTGGTTGATCTGCTGCATCAGGACGATCGGGCGCTGCCGAGCAGGGTTGAGATAAGGCCGAGCAAGCCGCCGAAGAAATAAATGCGAGCCGTCGTCCAGCGCGTCACGCGCGCATCAGTAGCAGTTGATGACAAAACAGTCGGCGAGATCGGAAACGGTCTCGTCGTTCTTGTAGGCATCGCGCGGGATGATACGAAGCTTGATGCGGCTTATCTCGTCGAAAAGATTTGTTCTTTGCGGATCTTTGACGACGAAGAAGGCAAAATGAACCTGTCGCTGAAAGACGTCGATGGCGCCATGTTGATCGTCTCGCAGTTTACCCTGTACGGTGACGTGCGGCGTGGCTTACGGCCATCCTGGATTGAGGCGGCGGCGCCGGAAGTGGCGGAACCGTTGTATGATTTCTTCGTCAGGCAGGCGCGCGCGTTCATCGACGACGTCGCTACGGGCAGCTTTCGCGCGATGATGCGGGTCGAGTTAGTCAACGACGGGCCGGTGACGATCCTGCTTGATAGCAAGAAGCTGTTTTGACCTTGCGTCTTTGGGCCTTGGCGAGAGAATGATTCACGCAAAGATGCAAAGAGACTCGCAGAGAGTTGGAGGACACCAATAGTGAAAAGACTTTGGACTGAGGTTGTCGTGCTACTAACGCTAATTCTCCTTCTGACCGCCTGTAATCAAAGCAAGACAACCAGCAAAGACTTCGACGGCGACAACACCGCGAACGCCAACGTTAAGACCGGCATCAAGCCGGAAGCGGATTCGCAGGTCGCCGTGATTGAGACCGCTGATTACGGCCGTATCGTCGTCGAACTCTACCCGAATATCGCACCAAAGATGGTCGAGCAGTTCAAAAAGCTAATCAACGATCATGACTATGACGGCACGGCTATTCATCGCATTGATCCAAATCTGGGAATCATTCAGGGAGGTGATCCGTTGTCAAAGGGCGGTAATCCGGCGGCGTGGGGCACGGGAAACTCGAAATATCCGAACGTGGCGGCGGAGTTCAGCGACATTCCCTACGAGCGGGGCACGCTGGGCGCAGCGCGCACGAACGACGTGAACGGCGCGAACTGCCAATGGTTCATCACGCTAAAGCGCCAGCCGGCATTCGACCGGAAGTACACGGTTTTCGGCAAAGTGATCGATGGCATTAAGAACGCGGAAATTATCATGACGGCGCCGACCGAAACCGGAAGTGAGAGGCCGGCCGATAAAGTTGTAATTAAGAGTGTGACGCTGCAACCGCGAGCGAGTTTTCAATAGATGGAAATCTTATATCGTATCGTCGCGCGTCTTCGATTGCTCTTCTAATTCGAATCGATCGCGATCGCGCCGTTCGATCTTACTTAGAAAATCCAGTTCTTCGTTGTCTTCAAAACTAACACCCATCGCGCGCGCGTTTTCTTCGACCATGGATTGATCGGGCGTGGGACTGTCGCCGGCAAAAGTCTCTGAACCGCTTTCATTCACATCTTCCCAGGCGGCATCGAGATCACCGCCGGCATCCTGCGGGGAAGCTGCAGTGTTATTGTGCAGGCGTTGAGCGAGCAGCTCGGGATCTTTCGGCGCGTGGGCAATCTCGTCTTCCATCAATTCTTCGATTTCAGGATCGGGAACAAACTCAGGATTATTGCTCAAATAGTTGAATAATTCTGGCGTCTTCTTTGGCATGGATGGCCTTTTCTGATCTAGCCGGCGGCAGGCCCGGTCGATCTCGATTCAAGCGACTGCAAATCTGCGAAAGGGGACTGGAACGATGCGACTATATCAAATCAATTCGGCCCGGAGCAATCAGACCAGTTCCGCGATCGGAATAGATTGCGCCGCCGATCAAGCATCGGCGTAGTGCAAGCTAGAAACTCAACCTGAGCCCGAGCTGCACGTTACGCGAGCCGCCGCCGCCGAGAAATGGATTGCCGGTTCCCACGTCGGGTGTGGTGGTAATTGGGAGAAAGCCGATGCCCTGGCCGTTTGCGTCAAATCCGTTCTGCAAGAAATCCACGCCGAAGTTTGGCCACAGCGGATTCGCAAAGTTCGGATGATTGAAGAGATTGAAGATGTCCACTCTAATCTGCATCTTGACGCGCTCCGTTAATGAATTATTTTTGGCAACGCCGAAGTCGAAGTTTCGATAATGAGGCCCCACCAGAGCGTTGCGGCCCAGACTGCCAAAGTGTTGAGTGCCGCCAATGCAGTTGCCCTCCATGTCCAGCGTGCACGGCACTTTGAATGCGGCCAGATTCAGAAACTGGTCGGGCGTGTGAGTGCCGGCGAAAGGATTACCGACCAGATCCGGCCGGCCAAAGAACTCGCCGCTGCCATTGAAGTCGCCTTCGAATAAATAGTTCACATTAAACGGCTGGCCGGAAGCGATAGCCAATACTCCATTCAGGGCCCAGCCCGAACTGAGGCCGGGAATATGACCCACCTTTGGCAGATCGTAATTGAAAGTCCAGGTGAAATGCTGGCGCATGTCAAAATTTGAATTGGCGCGTTCGCGGTCGGGGCGGAAGCTGTTGTCTGGCTGCGTCGCGTTCGGCACATAGTCCTGACCGTCGCTGGCAGTGTCGATAGAGTGGGACCAGGTGTAGTTAATAGTTGAAGTCAGCCGGTGCCAGTTACGTATCCGCAAAGAAGCCTGCAGCGAGTTGTAGCTGCTGTTCGCGGAAGACTCGAACTGATTGACGTAAATCAGGAGCGGAAATCTGGCGGTTCCGGTAGCGGGATCCAACTGGTTGATGTCGCGATAGCGGAAGAGCTTGCGACCCGCCGAACCGACGTAACCGACTTCCAGGGCTACGTTCCGGGTAATCTCTCGCTGCACGTTCAGGTTGTACACTTGAATGTAAGGCGTGCGAATCCTTTGGTCCACGGTGAAGACGTCGGTCGCCGAGAACGTGGAAGGATCAAAAACGCGAGTGCCCGGCGAGAGCGTTGCCGCCGGCTCAAAGCTGAAGGTGATCGCGTCCGCACCGATTCCGTTATAAGCCGGCCCGGGATTAAAAGTATTGAAAGGCAATTGGCCCACGAAAAAATCCTGCGAGAAAGCATCGTAGTACAGTCCCCAGCCGGCTCGCAACACTGTTTTTGCGTTGCCTCCAATGTCCCAGGCCACACTAGCGCGTGGCGCAAAGTTGTTGTAGTCCTTCGGGTAGAGCTGAGATACCTGAACCAGATTGCCGGAGGAATTGAGCAGACTGAAACGGTTCTGTTTCTCGCCAATGACGCCAAAGTACTCCCAGCGGACGCCATAGTTCAGAGTGACATGCGGCAAACGGTGAAAGCTGTCCTGCAGGTAAAGCGAGTGATTGTTTTGAAAAGTTTGCCGTGATGAATTGCCCTGCGCTTGGCGATTGCCAGATGACGACGGAGTGCCGGCGATGAATTCGTCAAGCGTGTCGAAACGCAGCTTCCCTCGGTAGCCGCTGTCAAAGAACCCGTCAACGAAGGTGCGACGAAATTCGTAACCAAACTTCCAGTTATGCCGGCCCGCGGTGTAGCTCATGTTGCCAAACAGCTGAGTGTTAGTGTCCACCCGGCCGCGCGGCACTGAGGTGTTAGCTCCCAGAGTCGCAAAACCATCAACGCCGATCTGCGGCAGCCCAAAATCCTGTGAAGTGGTTCCCATGTTCAAACCGATCGTCGAAGGATCAAAAGTTCGGTCTTCAGGGAAGAACGTTTCTTTAAACCGGTTGTAGCCGCCCCGAATTTCCATCAGCAATTTGGGACTGAAGACGTGTGTGTACGATACAGAAACGATGTTCACATTAGTCGGCGTGACGGTATTAAAACCCGGAAGAATTCCACCGCCAACCAACGCCAGCGGAAAGCTTTGATCGCTCTTGCCAAAATAATACCTACCGGTCAGGAGGTCATTAGTGCCGATATGGTGATCAATCTTGCCGATAAAACTGTGCACGCGATTGAACGCGCTGTTCGAAATCTGGAGGTTGTTTCCATTGGTGTCCGGAGCCTGATTCGGCGCCGGCCACGGGTGTCGGGCCAGTAAATTGGCAATTACAGGATTCACCACACCGCCATTGTCGGCTATCGCGGTATTAAGCTCTGTAGTTGTGGGTACTCGCCCCAGCGTGGGAATCCCTACAGCCTCGCGCTGACCTTCATAAGAGAAAAACCAAAACGTCTTATTCTTCTTGATTGGCCCACCCAGGGAAAAACCGAATTGGTTATTATGAAACACGTCCTGCGGCAGGTTTGCCGTGTTGAAAACGTTGCGAGCATCAAGCTTGTTATTACGGAAATATTCGTAGCCAGTCCCGTGAAAATTGTTGGTTCCGGACTTGGTGACAATGTTGACGGTCGCGCCGGAGCTGCGTCCATATTCTGCTTCAGTGCTGTTGATGACGGACATCTCCTGCATCGCGTCGATCGGCAGGATCGTCGCCGGCGTGCCGAACACGCCACCCTGATTGATCGCCGGCAGGTTTCGATAACCATCGTTCATGTCAGTGCCATCGAGCAGATAATTGTTCGAGCGCCCGCGATTGCCGTTGATGCTGAATAGCCCGAACGACCCGGGCGAATCAGCTACGCCTGACGGGTCGCCACCCGATCCGGGAACCAGGACGAGCATCTTGGTAAAGTCACGGCCGCTTATTGGTAGTTCCTGCAATTGCTTTGCCTGGATCGAACCGCCCAGATTGTTCTCGGCAGTATTGACTATCGGTTCGCCGGAGGGAATATCTACGATAGCCACACCTCCCGAGATCACCAGCGGAACATCGGCGCGCGTTGTCGTGGAAACTTCGACCTTCACATTCTTCACGGTCACATCATGGAATCCGGTTTTCTTCACCGTTACCTGATAAGTGCCGATGGGCAGTTCTGAAACGATGTACATCCCTTCAGTGTCGGTCTGAGTTGTGCGCGTCAGTCCGGTGTCCGGACTTGTGATCGAAACATCGGCGCCGGGAACTACCGCGCCGTTCGGATCAGTGACGGTGCCCTGAATGCCGCCGCGAAATGTTTGCGCCGAGCAAACGACAGCACTAACGAGAATCAAAGTTATCAGCATGCTGGTTTTCATGTCGGAATCTCCTGGGAAAGAAATGTTGTCGCTGAGTGCAAACCGGAAGACGCGTGGATTATACGCCGCGCTCGCGGAAAAAAGAATAGCTTTGCTTGACGATTATGGAATGCAAACCTACACTTGAATTTGTACGAACACACCACACTTTCAGTCGATCGCGCAAAATGCGACAGAAGCTCTTGCTGCGTAATCCTTTGAATTGATATGCCGCATAACCTCTTCAATTCGCTACAAACGTTCACTCCAAATTCAGGCAAACAAGGGCAGTTTTATTCGTTGCCCCAACTGGAAAAAGAAGGTGTCGGCAAGGTTTCCAGGTTGCCGGTGAGCATTCGCATTGTGCTGGAGTCGGTGCTCCGCAACTTTGACGGCCAGAAGATCACTGAAGAGGACGTGCGCGCGATTGCGAGTTGGCAGGCAAAAGCCGAGCGCACCGAAGAAGTTCCTTTTGTAGTGGCGCGAGTGCTGCTGCAGGATTTCACCGGCGTGCCCCTGCTCGTCGATCTCGCCGCGATGCGATCCGCAGTCGTGCGCTTGAACAAGAACCCCGGCGTCATCGAACCTCTGGTGCCGGTAGATTTAGTTATCGACCATTCGGTGCAAGTCGACTTCTCAAGCTCCGGCGATGCTTTTCGCAAGAACATGGAGATGGAGTTTCGGCGCAACAATTCCCGCTATCAATTTCTCAAGTGGGGCATGCAGGCCTTTGACGGCTTCCGCGTGATCCCGCCGGGGATCGGAATTTGCCATCAGGTGAATCTCGAGTACCTCGCCAAGTGCGTTTGGGAAAAGCATGGAATGTTTTATCCGGACAGTCTGGTCGGCACCGATTCGCACACCACGATGATCAACGGTTTGGGTGTGGTTGGTTGGGGAGTTGGCGGCATTGAAGCCGAAGCTGCGATGCTGGGCCAGCCGGTTTATTTCCTGACTCCGGATGTCGTGGGCGTCCATCTCACCGGCCGCTTGCGCGAAGGCGTGACAGCCACCGATTTAGTCCTGGCCGTGACGGAGATGTTGCGCAAGACGAAAGTCGTCGGCAAGTTCGTTGAGTTTCACGGTGAAGGCGCGGCGTCGCTCTCTGTGACCGACCGCGCCACGATCGCCAACATGTCGCCTGAATACGGCGCTACGATGGGTTACTTTCCACCGGACGAAGAGACGTGTGTTTACTTAAAAGCGACTGGACGATCCGATGAAGATGTCGACGCCGTGAGAAATTATTTCAAGGCCCAGGGCCTGTTCGGCATGCCGCAAAAAGGCGAGTGCGATTATACGACGCTCGTTGAACTGGATCTCGGAACGATCGTGCCGAGCGTGGCGGGGCCCAAGCGGCCGCAGGATCGCATTCCTTTGCCGGAACTAAAGAACAGTTTTCTCAGGTTATTGCTGCAGGACTCAAAGAGCGGCGGCTACGGCAAAACAAAAGAAGAGATCACGGCGCGATACGCTGCTGATATAGGCCCGGGCCAACATGCTTTGGCGATGGTTGTCGGCGGAGGTGAACAGCATCCCACAACGGCGCCGCTGCCGTCTGCCAATCATGTAACCACGAAAGATACCAGCGTCTGGACTGAAACCGAGATGATGAACAACCGCCCGACGCCCGATCGCGTCGCCCAGGTTTTGACGGAAGACTTTCCCAAAGCTCACGTCGATCTCGGGCATGGCGACGTTTTGATCGCGGCCATTACTTCGTGCACGAACACTTCGAACCCGAGCGTGATGCTGGCAGCCGGACTGCTGGCCAAGAAAGCTGTTGAGCGAGGCATGAAAGTGCGACCAACAGTGAAAACCTCTTTGGCGCCCGGCTCGCGCGTCGTCACTGAATATCTCGAAAAGACTGGTTTGCAGCCTTACCTAAATCAACTGGGCTTTAATCTTGTGGGCTATGGATGCACAACTTGCATCGGAAACTCAGGACCTCTCGATCCATCGATTGAAGATGTCGTTAACGATCACGATCTGATCGCGGCCAGCGTGCTTTCCGGCAATCGCAACTTTGAAGCGCGGGTGCATCAAAGCATCAAGGCAAACTTTCTGATGAGCCCGCCGCTGGTGGTGGCATTTGCGCTTGCCGGCCGGGTCGATCGCGATCTATCAAGCGAGCCGTTGGGCCAGGCAGCGAACGGCGAAGACGTTTACCTACGCGACATCTGGCCGAGCCTGGAAGAGATCGGCGCGTTAATGCACGATGCATTTGATTCAGAAACGTATCGACGGCTGTACGGTAGTTTCGCCGAACAAAATCCGATGTGGAACCAGATTCCAACCACCAGCGGTCTAACGTATCAGTGGGATCCGAATTCGACTTACATTCAGGAGCCGCCTTTCTTTGAAGGCTTCGGCGCGGAAGTCGGCGAGATGGAAGACATTCACGGCGCGCGGCCTTTGGCGATTTTTGGCGATTCAGTCACGACCGATCACATCAGTCCCGCCGGCGCGATCAAGGCGACTTCGCCGGCCGGAGTCTACTTGCAGGGCAAGCGAGTTGACGTTGCCGACTTCAATAGCTACGGTTCGCGGCGCGGCAATCATGAAGTGATGATGCGCGGCACATTTGCGAACGTGCGTATCAAGAATCTGATGGTCCCGGGAACGGAAGGAGGAGTTACCATTTACAGGCCGAACCCTGACGCGGAACCTGGACGAATGAGCATCTATGATGCAGCGATGAAATATCAGAATGACGGGATGTCCCTGGTGGTGATTGCCGGTCAGGAATATGGGACGGGTTCTTCGCGTGATTGGGCGGCAAAGGGAACCCGTCTACTCGGCGTGAAAGCTGTAATCGCGCAGAGTTTCGAGCGCATACATCGCAGCAACCTCGTCGGCATGGGCGTTCTGCCCTGCCAATTCAAGGAAGGAACAAACGCCGCGTCGTTGAATCTCGACGGCACTGAGACCTTCGACGTCACGGGCCTGGTCGCTTCGGATTACGGATCCAACGGCGCAGGTCACAAGTTTGAAGTCACACCTCGCCAGGACGTCACGCTCACTATTCATCGCGCCGATGGCTCAACCGATCAAGTCCCACTCACCCTGCGCATCGACACGCCGATTGAAATTGATTACTACCTGCACGGCGGGATTCTGCCTTATGTTTTGAGGCAACTGTTGGCGGGCACGACGGGATTCTAGGGTACCGTCCTAATAGCGTGTTGCTGACGGTGGTTCGGGTATTAGTGTTGCCTATTATCTTCTTCCTGCCATTCTTGCCACTGGCCCTGATAGTATCTGTATTTTGAAACACAACGTTGTCCCGCCCAATCCGTATCAAATACCGTTGTTGTTCCATCTCCTGCAACACATACTTTCGTGCGTCTCAAAAGCTCACGATTAGGGACCCTTCGAGATTTACTTTTAGCGGCGACTGAGATGTAAGCGACATCAATCATTTTGTGAGCACGAGAGCAAACGCTTTGCTACGGCCCTCAGTTATAATGGACTTGACGATGGCCCGCGAAGAGAAACAGCAAAAAGTACAAGAGCTCAGGGAACAAATGGAGAGAAAGCGAAACTTGTTGGAAGCTACCCGTACCGCTTTCTTCAACCGAACGCCATTAAATGATAAGGTCCCAGACGATGAGGCCGTGAGGCGCGCGGCTCGAGACTTTATCAGTGCAAATTACGCTTTGCAGCGAGCTCTCTTTGGAAGAGTTCGAGTCAAACTCTCTGTCGCGCGGCTTCTACGGTAGATGACTGTCACAAAACAGCCGCTTATGGATTTCGTTGTACCGATAGCGGCTCGTACCAAATTCTCTTTCGAGCACGTATCTAAGATGCGTCGTATCTCGGGTGATGCCTTTCGCCCGCCAAAGGAATTCTTCAGGAATAAGGCCGGCAAAGGCACGCCTGAAAGCAATCTTCATCACGCGCAATTTATCAACCCTGTAATCAATGGGCAGGCCCAAAGAATACGAAACCAAAGGACGGTACATATAGGGAAAAACTGTCTCTACGTTTCCACGCTCGTGAAATACTCGCTGTATTACCGAGAGCGATTCGGGTAAAGATCGCTGCACGCTGTTATGCAGGTAGGAAGATAAACCCCTTTTCGGAATAAAACGAAGTATGTGGAGAAAGCTACCAAAGATGGAGTCCGCCCCTTCTCCTGAGTAAGCCACGTTCACCGAGTTCGCGCGCATACGCCGGGCAAGATAAATCATGCCACACATTTCATCGACCAACGTAGTTCGCGCTGTTTCGGACGCCCAAACCGCTTCTTTTACACTTTTTATCACGTCGATTGGCCGCAACCTGACTTCATGGAGCTTGACGCCAAGCCATTGAGCTGCCTTCCTGGCTCCAAACAAGTCAAACTCGGAATCTTTAACAGGAAATTGGGGCGACTCCAGACTCACCGTGTAGGCTTCAATTGTGGCTCCCGCTTCCCGCAGAACATAACCTAGTATGGTACTATCCGCTCCACCGCTGAGAAGAAGCGCGGTCTTTCCTTCGCAGATCCGACTCGAGACGGCTTCTTGAACAAGTTTGCGCAATCTGCCGCACGTGCTGCTCAACCCAGCGCGCGAGCGTACCATAGGGACTTCTTGTATATGTTCTACTGCGTACGTCTGGGTGTGGCAGTCAAACTTGAGACAGCATCCGGCCGGAATGCTTCGAGGGTGCGAAGCCTCAACTGCAAGACGGCGAAAAAGTTTTTTGGAGGTTGCTCCAACAAAATTCTTGGGACCGTGACAGTAGAGCATGCTTGTTGTCCCGATCCAGCCCCTCCATAAATAGACCAGTTCTTTCTTTCGGTCATACAAAATCAAGCTAAGTCCCTCAAGAGAATCGAACATGCGGATTCCAGAGGCCCGGTACCTTTGAACGATCAACCCAGCTACATTCGAGACTCGATTTCGAGAGTTCCGTTGGGAGCTGTGCTGCCAAAGTCTGCCGCTATATGCGAGGAGAAAATCCGTAGACTCATATGTTGTCAGATTCGACTCTGAGAAGAAGACGCCGAAGGGTGTATCCTTGCGCGTTATCTTTCGAGCTAGCGCGTTATTGATCGAGACTGGTACTCGTTTGTCTGAAATGACAATGCCTAGATCACTGATCATAGCCTATGATGTAGTCTTCTCGAATACGAATATTCGTTCATGTTTGAATGTCTTTGTGGTGGCGCATCGTCTTTGTGGCAGCTGCAGAAGAGGCATGTGGACAGTTTCTCGCAGAGTGAGCAGAGCGGTGCAAATGTCCAGCGTATCTCGAACCAGGGAAATTCCTCCTGGAGGATCCGCGACGTTGATGGCTAACTTTCCTCCTGGCTTCAGCACTCGGTGAGATAACACCAGTGTCCGTTCCAGGAAACTCTGCCTCCACGAGTCGTAGTTTGGGAAACGCATGTAGCTTTGCGTCGATTCTTTGGAATAGCGCTCGTGGTTGAAGTAAGGCGGGCTAGAGAAAACCAGATCAAAAGAGTTCGCGCGAAAATCCGCCAGGACGTTTTCGGCGCATCCCTGTATTATGTTCGCCGTTCCCGGAAGAAGATGGCCGATACGCCGAACCATTCTTCTCAGTCCTCTTATCTGGGCCGAACACGGATCAATCCCCGCATAAAAGCGCGGAAGACTCAAGCAGCCAAGGAGCCGTCCTCCATAACCGGCTGAGAAGTCGAGAACCTTGTCGCCAGGTCGCGAAAACTTGCTACAAATTGCCTGGGCCACAGTCGGACGAAAATTAGAGACTCTGGTAGTGTGACGGAAGGCTCGCAAAGTGGAGCGCAGGCACTGCGGGTTCCATGAGCTTCTGTTCGGGAAAAACGAAAGAGCTCTTCGCAAACATTCCCTGAGACATTCATCGTTTTCAAAGCACTCTACCGTGGTCCTGTAGCCGCGCACGGAGACATGCCACATTTGAGGATGAAAATAATTGACGAGCCGAAGCCCTGCAACGGAATACTGAATGGCCTTACCTTTGAAACCCAGGGCAATTTTCCAATTTTGGAACAACGCGAGTTCACGAACCAGATCCTTGTCGCTCAGTTCAGGGTATGGGAAACCTCGATTACGCCAGTACTGAAAGCCCTTGTCGATCCACTCGCCTTGTTGCCGTCTGTTAAGTGTTAGCCAATCTCTTCCCTTTAGACTTAACACGATGTCGAGGTTGGGACTTGACCTGCGGCTGTTTCGGCTTTGCTTCATCGGCCTTTCCTTCCACTGGGATATGAAGTTCCTCGAGACGAAGTTTCGCCTGCTCGCTTCCTAGTGCCACGGCTTTGCGGTAGTACTCAATCATTTTTTTCTCATTCTCTTTGGCTTGTTCGTCATTCCCTTTGGCTTTTTCGTCGGCCGATTTCTTGAGCGATTCCTGCCGCAGAGTGTCGTAAATCATACCTAACTGTTGCGGAGCATAAAGGTCCTCAGGCTTGAGTCCGGCAGATTGCAGAAACAGAGCCTTCGCCTTTTCAAGATCATAGCCGCAATATAAGTTGTCGCGATAGAGCTCGCCCTTGTTCTCCAGGACGCTATAGTTCAAGGGGCTACTTTCCAGCGCCCTGTCAAAATTCTCAAGCGCCTTCTCACAGTGTTCTTGGTATTCACTTGGCTGATCGAAAACCGCAAAGCTAAACTCGGCAATACCCAGCGCATTTAGTCGTCGCCATTCCACATCCTTACGTATGTCCAGGCTGATTGAGTCCTTATTGCATGTTAAGTGTTTCTCTGCTTTCTCTGCATATTCTTTAGCCGCTTGGAAGTGATATGAAGCCGACTCTTGCGATTTTGCATCACGTTCTTGGTCTGGACGCAGCTTCGTTCGGAGCCTGAACGCTAAATGGGCCTGGGTAGTCGCAATTTGGGAATAAGTCTCAGCCAGAAGCCCAAGAGCCCTTTTCCTTTCATCTTCTGGAAGCTCATCCCGCAATAATGCCTCAAGATCAGTCCGCAATCCGTCGTATTCGTTGAGCGCATTTGCCATTCCGGTTTCCGAATATGTCCTGAACCACGAATACCCCAGATAAAACCGCGCTTCCAAAGACTGGGGGGCTTTGGGCTCTCGCTCGAGCAACTCTTTAAAAACCTCTATGGCTTTTTCCTCATCGCGCTTTTCAAAGTACGCGACTCCGAGGTAGTAGAGGCCGTCGTTATAGCCTGGATCGATCTGTTTCACCTGTTGCAGCTGCTCGATCGCGGTGTTTAAGTAAGCTGGCGCTCCCGCGTCACCGAAACTCGCTGCCAGACGGTACGCTTGCAACGATCGAAGCCCTTCGGTAAATCGCTCCAAACTCATCCAACTTCCCGGCACGCGAGCTTTGTCTTTCGCAAAATGCTGATACATGGCGTGCAGCAATTCGTAAGCAGCCGCGGTTGCCGCCTTCTCCGTGTCGTTATTTGCATCGGCCGTCCGTCGAATCGAAACCACAATCGGCGCGTCACGAATGGATGAGTCTGTCAGCTCCACCACGATCTCCGTAGATGACTGCCCCTGCATGACCCTTCCACTCACTTCACAGCTCGGCTTAGCAAGCGCGCGCATGATTCCAAATACCCAATTGAGTTGGACATCTTTTACCTTGATATCGAGCGACTCGATTCGCTCCAAACCGGGATCGCGCCGACTAACCATCGGAACTTCTAGTTTCGGACCGACAGATATCGCAGATAGATCAGCTTTTCGATGAATGTCGGGAGCTTCGCGAAGAATAAAGTCAATGATTGCCTGCGCTCGTCTCCCGCTGCTTCCATCTTTGTCATCGACAAACTCCGCGATTTCGACGCTGGGCCGCCATATCTTAATGATGGCGCTTACTCCAAACCACACAACAAACCCGACTAAAACGACAATAACCGCAGTTACAATTATGTTCATCTTTCTCATCTCAACTTGCACTCTCCGTTCATGGAACGCTAGTGAGACGTGCAATGCCAAGGATCAGCGGTGATTCAGCGGTCAGACGGTTGGCTCAGTTCAGAAGTATATGCCAGACAAAATAAAAGTTTGCAAGGGTTGGTCGACATGCGACCTAACCAAAATTGATTCCATTGTAAGCGTAATACCGCAGTTCAGAATTTTCTCCGAAGAAACTCCAAATCTTAAAGTTCCTCGATAGAGTTATAGAAAGTTATGATTGAGATGCACGCTATGCCCAATCATGGGCCGCCGTCAGCATTGCGCTTATCACCATTCGCAATTCACTGAAGGTAGAAAGTTGTAGAAACCTCTCAGGTGGAACTATCTTGTTGCTGAAAAACATAACATCAGCAACACAACTTTAGGACACTACCGATTCTAGAGAACACTTGATTCATTTCTCCAGCGAGCGAATAAGCGCCAAGGGCGCGCAATGCAAAAGCCTGGGCCATCGCCCCAGGTTAAGTTGTCGTTAACCTAAACGAAGCGCTGAAGGCGCGGAATATGTCGCCCCTTCAGGGCTCGATTGAATTCGAATTGGTCTGATCCAGGGGCGTTGCCCCTGGCTATTGCATTTCACGCCGTTGGCGTGAGGATATGTGACGCATACTCAGACTGCGTGCTAACATTCGCATCGAGGAATTAACTATGACGCATATTGCGATAGAGTTGCCCGAAGACATCGCCAGCCGCTTAGGCGGTAATGATCAATTGTCAGACGTGGCGTTAAGGGCGTTGGCTGCACAGGCTTATCGCGATGGCCACTTGACGCATGCCGAGGTGCAAAGGGTTTTGGGCTTCAAGTCTCGCTGGGAGACCGATGCGTTTCTGAAGCAAGCCGGCGCTTACCTCGATTACACGGAGGCTGATCTCGATAATGATTTAGCAGCCTCGCGTCGAATTTCACCTGCCTAATGGTCGTCTCCAATACCTCTCCCCTCAACTACCTCGTTCTTATCGATCAGATCCATTTGTTGTTCGCCCTCTACGGTCGAGTTCTTGTCCCGCAGTCTGTCTACAAGGAACTGAGAGCGCCGAAGACGCCTGAGGCGGTGCGCTCCTGGATTGCGAGTTCCCCACAATGGCTGGAAATCGCGCCGGAAGTTCCCGTCGCGGATTCGAAACTAAGCGAGTTGCATGAAGGTGAACGCGATGCGATTGCGTTGGCACAGCAAATACGGGCTGACGGGCTGATCATTGATGAACGGCGTGGAAGACAGGAAGCTGAGAGTCGGCGATTAATTGTGATCGGGACGCTTGGCGGATTGGTGGCGGCGCATGAGCGCGATCTAATTAAATTGGCAGAAGCGATTGATCGCCTACGGCAAACTTTTCATGCTTCGCCGAAACTGTTATCGCTGATTCTCGAAAGGCTATAACTGAGCCCTCAGTCACGGCCGGGCTAGTCCCAATCATCCTTCACGCTCCAGCACCTCTCTGGCGATCTGCAATTCCTGAGTGCGCTCTTTGCTGACGGTCGGGTATTTCAAATCCAGAGACTTTAGTTTTGAGATGATGATGTCGGCGACCGCGACCCGGGTGAACCATTTGTGATCAGCGGGAATCACGTACCAGGGCGCCCATTTTGTGCTGGTGTGATTGAACACGGCTTCGAAGGCCTTTTGATAATCGTTCCAATGGTCCCGCTCTTTCGCATCGCTCAAAGAAAACTTCCAGTTCTTTTCCGGAGTATCCAGGCGTGCCAGGAAACGCCGGCGTTGCTCTTCCCGCGAGACGTTTAGAAAGAACTTAAGGATCGCGACACCGTTGCGGACGAGGTAGCACTCGAACTCGTTGATCTGTTCGAAGCGTTGCTTCCAGATATCTTTCTTTATTGTTTCGGGCGGCAATTTTTCGGCGCGCAGCAATTCAGGATGAGCCCGCACCACCAGCACCTCTTCGTAATACGAGCGATTGAAAATACCGATGCGGCCACGCTCGGGAATGCAGCGGTGATAACGCCAGAGATAATCGTGATCCAGCTCTTCAGCCGAAGGCTGCTTGAAAGAAAACACCTGCGTTCCCTGAGGATTTACTCCGGACATCACATGCTTGATGGTTCCGTCCTTTCCCGCGGCATCGAGGGCCTGAAAAATGATCAGCAATGCATAAGTGTCCTGAGCGTAGAGAACGTCCTGGTATTGGGCGAGGCGGCTGATGTCATTTTCCAGCTTTTCGCGGGCTTCATCCTTACTGTGAAACTCTCCAGTGTGGGCCGGATCAAAATCCTTGAGCCGGATCTTTTTTTCCGGCGGCACAATTAGCGAATCGAGTTTCATGATTAGCTCCAAACAGCGGACCGAGACGTCCGAGCCCTGGCTATTGGTCCGCTATCTCTCCAACGCCTTCCGATCCCACTTCGCCAGATTCGCGCCCACTTCGTAAGTACTCTGCATAAAATCCATTAACGCATTTTCTGGTGAAGGTGCTTGGCGCACGGCGTCGTAAGGCAGGAAAAATTCTTTCATGTCCTGAGTGTAAAACGCCGCCGAAGGTTTGATCTTTGATTCACTAAAGCCCGCGGGTTCCGGCGCCGCGTAGGCATAGAACATAGCTTCGACGCCGTTGCCTCCAAGCCAAAAACCATGGCTAATCACTTCGTGTGAATAAGCCTCCTTCGTCATCCTGTCGGCGCCTTCGCGCGGTGGCGCGGGCCGGCCCGAAAAGCGGGTGACCGCGTGATCAAAACTGCCCCACCAGAAATGCACCGGGCTCACTTTGCCGATGAAGCGGGTGCGAAATTCTTTGAAGACATCGTCGACCTTTACCAGCGCGCGCCAGAATCGATTCGCGTACTCGGCATCGTAAGACTTGTGAACGTGATCCTGATCAAAGCGAATCGGATTTGCAATCTCGACCGGCATCGGCCAAATCCTGATGTCCATACCCAGATCATGAAGAGCCGTCATTACTTCCTGATAGAAATCGGCGACTGATTTTGGCTGCAACGGAATATTCTCTAGCGCACCGTCGCTACAATCAATCCGTAACTTATGATCCAGAAAATCGAATTCCATCTCGAAAATACGATCTTCGTAAGTCATCGGTGTAGTTGTCAGCCCGCGCGCCGAAACATACAGAGGCACGTTCCACCAGTGATTGACCAGCGGTGCCAGCTTGAGCCGAATCTTACCGACAATCTGTGCCCACATGTGCAGCGTCGCGAGCGTGTCTTGCCATTCTTCGAGGACGAGGATAGGCCAGTTGTTATTGGTCATGAGCGAAAAGATACGCGATGTGAGCAAGAGAGGCCAGTGACGGAGCGAAGTCGGTATCATCCGCGTAAGCGGAGGGGTCCTAACACAAACTCCGAATAAAACGATTGCACAATAGTCATTCGTGCGTCTCGGTCCCACCCGTTGACGCGGGTGGTGCTGACCTCGCATTCAGTGATAGATTCTTTGTCTATCCTGATTATTCGAAGGGAATCAAATCATGTCATCGCCACAGCCAGTCCAAACCACGCCGCGTCGTTATCAGCTATTCATTGACGGCCAATTTGTCGATGCCCAGTCTGGCAAGACATTTGATTCGCCCAATCCGGCCACCGGCGAAACCTTTGCGGAAGTCGCCGAAGCCGACCAGGCAGACGTTGATAAAGCCGTTGCTGCCGCTCGTAAAGCCTTTGAAGGCAAATGGTCAAAGATGAGCGCTCGCGACCGTGGTCGCCTGCTTTATAAGCTCTCACAATTGATTGAGCGAGACTCAGCGCAACTCGCGGAGCTCGAGACTTCGGATAACGGCAAGCCAATCAAGGAATCTACCTACATCGATCTTCCGGGTGTAGTCGAGAACTTTGAATACTTTGCGGGCTGGGCGACGAAGATCGAAGGCGAGACGATTCCCGTTCCCGGCCAGATGTTCAATTACACCCTGCGCGAGCCGGTGGGCGTTTGCGGACAAATCATTCCCTGGAACTTTCCCTTGTTGATGGCGGCATGGAAACTCGCGCCGGCGCTGACCGCGGGTAACACGGTCGTGTTGAAGCCGGCAGAGCAAACGCCGGCGAGCGCGCTCGAATTGGCAAGGTTAATTCAGGAAGCCGGTTTTCCCGAAGGTGTCGTCAACATCGTTCCCGGCTACGGCGAGACCGCGGGCGCCGCGCTGGCCGCGCACAAGGGAATCGACAAGATCGCTTTCACCGGCTCAACCGAAGTAGGAAAATTAATCGCCAAAGCCGCCGCCGACAATCTGACAAAGGTCTCGCTGGAGCTCGGCGGCAAAGCTCCGAACATAATCTTTGCTGACGCGGACCTCGATCAGGCGGTGAATGGCGCGATGATGGGGATCTTTTTCAACCAGGGCCAGGTATGTTGCGCCGGCTCGCGCATTTTCGTCGAAGAGAAGGCGAAGGATGAATTCCTCGGACGCTTTAAAGAGAAAGCCGAACGGGTGAAGGTTGGCGATCCGATGGACAAGGCGACTTTGATGGGTCCGCAGGTGTCCGAAGAACAGCTCAACAAGATCAAGAGTTACGTTGGCATTGCGCGCGATGAGGGCGCCTGCGTACTAACCGGAGGTGAGCCGCCGGCGCTCGATGCAAAGTTCAAGAACGGCTACTTCTTTCAGCCGACTATCTTCAGCGAGGTAAAGAACTCGATGCGCGTGGCCCAGGAAGAAATCTTTGGCCCGGTCACATCCGTGATTACTTTTACTGACGATGATGATCTGATCCGACAGGCGAATGAAACAATTTACGGTTTGTCGGCCGGCATCTGGACGCGGGACATCACGCGGGCGCATCGCTTCGCGCGGGCCGTGAAAGCAGGTGTTATCTGGATCAATACTTACAATATGTTTAATGCCGCGTCGCCGTTTGGAGGTTACAAGCAATCAGGTTATGGCCGCGAGATGGGCAAGCATGCGCTGGAGTTGTACACCCAGGTGAAGAGCGTTTGGGTGGATCTCTCAGGCAAGCCCATTGGTTGGTTTGGGAAGTGAGTGGCTCAGTACCATCTGCGTAAGCCGCCGGGGCGAGAGGTTTCAAGGCTCCATCTGCTCACACAGATGGTACTGACTAATGCGCGCAGGAGCGCGCGAACCGCAGGCCAGGATGCCTGCGCTCCCAGGCAGCTCAGAGATCATGAAGTTTCTGGTAAACGGAACCTCCGCCCCAGGCATCCTTAGAATGTCCTGGAACGAGACCAACGAATAGCCTCTCCCGAAATGATTTGCGAACCATGAAAGGAGATGCAATGCAACTTCTGCGAAAGACCTTCTTTCTCTCCACGATCGTGGCCAGCGCTCTGGCGCTGACTGCCTGTCCCAGTCAAACAAACATTGCCAGAATAAATCAAAATCCGGCGCGGTATCAGAATAAGGATGTCGCGCTCGTCGGTACCGTCACCGATAGTTATGGCGCGCTTGGTAACGGCGTTTATGAACTCGATGACGGCACCGGAAGGATTTGGGTGATGACCACTCACGGTGTTCCTTCCAGAGGCGCCCGCGTCGGTGTTTCCGGCCAGGTTTACACAGGCTTACAATTCGGCGGACGAACCTACGGCACAGGTTTGCGAGAAGAACACCGGAAGACCAGGACGCCTTAAAGGTCATCGGGGCTCGCTCGTCGAGCGCCCGCTTTTCAAGTCACTCAAGATGAGACAAATCATCAAGAGTCTCGACGAGCAATTCCAAAAACTTCACCAGCGCTCGCGCGAACTGATCGCCGGTACTTCGCCGGACAATTTGTATCGCCGGCCGGAATCGAAAGCCGCCACCACACCCCGCTTGTCGGGCGGCGAGTACGTGCTGCGCAGCGCGGCCGTTGTCGAACAGACCTTCGGCGGCCTGTCGACTAATCTTTGGGACGATCCCTTTGAATGGACCCTGCCGGAAACGCTTTTCTCGCCGGCGAAGGTGATGGAATATCTCGATGAAGTAGAGGCCACGCGAAATCTCGGATTTGAACTCTTCAAAGGCGACGACGAACTTCTTAAGGACATCGTGGGCCCGGCGGGTAACGTTCAGTTGGCCCATTTAATGCTGGACACTCTTGTGCGCGCGGCGCATTATCTAGGGGCGGCAGAGGCGACATTCGAACGAATTGCGTTAAGAAATGAATAGCAGTGCGCGGGGAACCTTCAGTTTCGAAATTGCGTTTAAGCTCACGTTAACATTTGGCGAGTTAAGGCTTTTGGAGCGGCCAAATGTTGAATAAGGTGGTGGCGGTTGGAATCCTTTGAGCGAGATTTGAAATCTGGAACTTGAAGTCTGGAATTTGAAATCTGACATCTGAAATAGGCTGGAACTTTGAAATCTCAAATCTGAAATCCGGAGACTCTCTCCATGTTTTGCCCACGGTGCGGCCAACAGCAAACCAGCGACACAATGCGATTTTGTTCGCGCTGCGGATTTCTACTCGAAGGCGCGATGGTCTTGCTGTCTCACGGCGGGATGATTCCGCAATATCAGTCGCCCGACGGCGAGGAGAAAGTGTCTCCACGCAGAAGAGGGGTTAAACAAGGCGCCCTGATTTTTACCCTTGGCGCAGTGATTGTGCCGGCGATGGGAGTGCTGTATGGGTGGACCGACGTCAATGTTTTTGGTTTTTTCACAGCGATATCAGCCGTCCTTCTTTTTCTCGGCGGAGCGCTGCGAATGCTATATGCGGGACTCTTCGAGGAGGGCGCTCCCTCGCGTTCGTTTGCGCCACCGGTTTCATACGCGCCTTCGGTAATCACGGCGCCGCCGACCCCGCGTTTGTCGGCGCTGCCGCCCGCCGCAAATCCGACAGTTGGCTGGAGAGCGAACCCACAAACTGCTGAAATCTCGCAGCCACCGAGCGTCACCGACAATACCACCCGTCTGCTGGAAAGAACTGAGCACGATACTGATTGAGACTTCAGCGCTCGCCTTTGCCCTAATCTTCTCACCAAGGCACAATGCGCCCTGGTAATGCCGACCAACAATATTCGTACCGACAAGTCAGGCTTGGGCGAGCGACTGCGCGAGCGCATTCGTACCGCCGGACCTGTCAGCTTTTATGAGTGGATGCGAGCGGCTCTGTATGACGAGCACGAAGGATACTATTGCCGGCCTGATCGCGTTCGTTGGGGCAGGGAAGGCGATTATCGAACAGCGCCGGAAACAAGTCCGCTCTTCGCCGCGACTTTCGCGCGCTACTTTGCGAGGTTGTATGCTGAGATGAGCCAGCCTTCTTGCTGGACGATTGTTGAAGCGGGAGCCGGCGCAGGCGACTTTGCGCGTGGAGTATTAGAAAGTCTTGCCCGGAGAGAGCCGTCTCTGCTTCGGGCCACCGGGTACGTGATTGATGAAATTAGCCCCGCGAGTAGCGAACTGCTGGGCGCCAGATTATCCTCGTTTTCTGAACAACTGGAATTCACTTCGCTCAGCGACCTTTCCCAGCCGATTGAGGGAATCATTTTCTCAAATGAACTCCTGGATGCCTTCCCGGTTCATCGCCTGATTTATCGCGGCGCTGACTGGCGCGAATTGTATGTCGGTCTTGGTCCCGGCGAGGGTTTTGTGTGGGTCGAAGGCGAGCTAACGGATCAGAGTCTCACCAGCTATTTCGAAAGCGTCGAGGTTAACTTCTCAGAAGGCCAGATTGTCGAAGTCAATTCAGATGCTGAAGAATGGCTTCGGAGAGCTGCCGGAAAGTTAAAACGAGGCTTCTTAATTTCAGTGGATTATGGTGGAGGAGTCGGAACTCAATTCGATAACACGGAAAGACCCGCCGGCAGCCTGCGCGGTTTCCAGCGCCATGGATTTGTTGACGATCTGCTGGCTAATCCGGGCAAACACGACCTAACGACAACCGTTGACTGGACTCAAATCAAAGCCGCAGGTGAGCACGCTGGCCTGCGAACGATCAGGTTCGAACGGCTGGATGAGTTTTTGATGCAGGAAGGTCTGCTTGACGAGCTTGAACGATCGTGTGACGAACAGTCGGGCAGCGCCGAAGTGCTTCGCTTGCGGACCAGTGCGCGCGAGCTGATCATGCCGAATGGCATGGCCTCATCTTTTCAGGTTCTGATTCAGCAAAGAAACTGATTCGTGTCAGTTTCTAATCTTTCTTCGCGCGCCTTGCACATAAGGTAAGGAGGCGTATAATTCCGCGCACCTTAAACTGGCAAACCCGAACATCGACGGCCTCCCCGGCGAAGAGTCACGGGGCGCGCATTAACAAAATCCACGGAGGAGCTATGAAGCGGACCAACAAACATGCGTCTGCCAAACCGGCTGTCCTAAGATCGTTAATTTTGGTGGTTACGCTGTGCGCGTTTCCCGCGAGCGTTCTTGCGGCACTTCCCATTCTCGCCATTGGCCCGGACGCGCGCCATGCGCCCATCGTGAAGAAGATCACAGTTAACGGCCAGGCCGGGAATGATACGTTTTCCTTTGCGGCTTATCGAAGAAGTTTTACCGGCGGCGTTCGTGTCGCTGTCGGTGATGTCAACGGCGACGGCTTTGCTGACATCATCGCCGGACCCGGACCGGGAATGGGGGCGCAGGTGCGAGTGTTTGACGGAGTAAGCGGCAATCTTATTCGCAGCTTCCTGGCTTTTCCGGGCTTTTATCGCGGTGGTGTATTTGTAGCTGCCGGCGACGTCAATGGCGACGGCAAGGCCGACATCGTCGTTGGTGCGGATAGTGGTGCTCTGCCAATAGTGCGAGTGTTCGACGGCGCCACAGGGAACACGCTTTTTAGTTTCTTTGCATATTCTCCGCTTTTCACGGGCGGCGTGCGAGTGGCCGCCGGAGACGTTAACGGAGATGGACGCGCCGACATCATTACCGCCGCCGGTCCGGGTGGCGGGCCGCACGTGAAAGTCTTTGACGGAGTGAACCTGAACTTGCTGCAGAGTTTCTTTGCCTACGATGCAAACTTTACCGGCGGAGTTTATGTAGCTGCCGGCGACGTGAACGGCGACGCAACGGCCGACATCATTACCGGCGCCGGTCCGGGCGGGGGACCACACGTGAAGGTCTTTGACGGGACCTCGAACACGATCCTGCTGAGTTTCTTTGCGTTTGATCCTACCTTCACCGGCGGCGTTCGAGTGGCCGCGGGTGATGTGAACGGCGACGGGTTTGCCGACGTCGTTACCGGCGCGGGCCCGGGTGGTGGTCCACACGTAAAGGTGTTCGATGGGCATAACAACCTGAACCTGCTGCACAGTTTTTTTGCCTATGAACCGAATTTCACTGGCGGTGTCTTTGTGGCAGCCGCGGGAGGATCCATCAGGCAAAGATAAAACAGCCGCAAAATCAAGCTCTCTGGAGGCGGTCGGCCCTGGCCGCCTTTTTTCTTTTTTGTTGTGGTCCGTCACACGGTGTCAATCATTCAGGTTCTCGTAACCAGTGTCTTTGCTGCATCGTAGATAGTGTGACATCATAAATAAAACCCCAGTTGTGAAATCCGGAAAGCTCGTTGCGCGGTCCGTTTTTGCGTGCGACGAAGGCCGTGCTTAGCGGAATAATGATGGATGAACAGGTCGTAAGAGAGCCCGCAGGGACCCCAGCGGTTGCCGAGCCTCAGAATCCAACCAACATTCAGAAATCCAGGGCAACGGTTCGGGTCGACCACCCCAGCAGGATGCGTGCGCGAATCGTCCAGATTGTAAGCGTCGTTGTTCTACTGCTAATTCTGATCTTGTTATGGAGATTTCTGGGCGATCGTTCTACCCCGCGGGCGGCGGGAACAGGGCGCGGCGAAGTTGTTCCCGTAGAGATGGGCGTTGTTTCCCAAAAAGACGTGCCGGTGCAACTGAAAGCGATTGGAAACGTCGAGCCCCTTTCCACCATCGCCGTAAGATCACAGGTTGAAGGGACCCTACAGCGCGTCGGTTTCGTTCCCGGCCAGGAAGTGAAAAAAGGCGACGTTCTGTTCGTTATCGATCCCAGACCCTTGCAGTCGGCGCTCAGCCAGGCGGAAGCGAATCTTTTGAAAGCCATGGCCGCAGTCAGACAGGGAAACGACATTGTGGCCCGTGACCAGGCGACGGCGGCCAACGACAAAGTCATCGCGAATCGCGACGCAAATCTGCTTGAAGCCGGTGTCGTTCCACGCGAACAGTATGACAACGACGTAAGTAAGTTGCATGCCGACGAAGCGACGGTGCGCGCCGATCAATCGGCCGTAGCTAATCTGCAAGCCGCCCAAAAGGCGGAACAGGCTGCCGTTGAAAATGCGAGAGTACAGCTGAGCTACACAACGATCCGCGCACCTCTTTCGGGAAAGACCGGCAACCTCGCGGTCACCCAGGGAAATCTCGTGCGGGCAAACGATACGACGCCCATGGTGACGATCACTCAATCGGCGCCAATCTATGTCACGTTTTCAGTCCCCGAGAAAGACTTGATGCGGATTCGTCAAAGTCCCGGCTCGGAAGGGATGGTAACCCAGGTGGTAATTCCCGGCGACGAATCAAATCCCGTCATGGGCAAACTCTCTTTGGTCGATAACACGGTTGATGTTGCGACCGGCACAGTACGCCTGAAGGCAACTTTTCAGAATGACGATCGCCGGTTGTACCCGGGGCAATTTGTTAACGTTGTACTTACTCTCGGAACGCTGACCCAGGCGATCGTGGTGCCGGCGCAGGCTGTGCAAATCGGCCAGGACAAATCATTTGTCTATGTCGTTAAGTCCGATATGACGGTTGAAGCTCGCACGGTGAAGACCGGCACGACGATCGACAACGTGACGGTGATCGAAGATGGATTGAAACCCGGAGAGCAAGTGGTGACCGACGGACAACTTCGCCTGATTCCTGGCGCGAAAGTGCAAGCCAAAGGACAAGGCGGTCAAGGTGGACAGGGCGGCCAGAACGATCAGGGTGGCGGCGGCAAGCGACGCGGCGGCGGTGGAAATTAATAAATCAGTCTCAAGTTTCAACTTTCAAGTTTCAAGTTATCGCGAACTTGAAACCTTAAACTTTGGACTTGAAACTGAGAAGTAATGTCGGAATTATTCATTCAGCGGCCCATCACGACCACCCTCATTATGGCCGGGATCGTCTTGTTTGGCTTCATCGGCTATCGTGCCCTGCCCGTAAGCGATCTTCCCAACGTTGATTATCCTACGATCCAGGTTACTGCCGAACTTCCCGGCGGTAGTCCGGAAACGATGGCCTCCTCGGTGGCCACACCGCTCGAGCGGCAGTTTTCAACGATTGCGGGACTCAATACCGTCAGTTCTACCAGCACCCTGGGCAATACGCAGATCACTCTGCAATTCGATTTGAGCCGGAACATCGACGCTGCCGCTCAGGACGTGCAAACGGCGATTTCTGCGGCAACGCGGCAGCTTCCGACCGGAATGCCGAGCCAGCCTACGCTGAAAAAAGTAAATCCCGCCGATCAACCAATTGTTTATCTAATGGTCAGCTCGCCGACACTGCCGCTGTCTCAGATCAATGAATATGCAGACACCTCTTTGGCGCAGAGGCTCTCGACGATTAGTGGTGTGGCGCAGGTGCTGGTTACCGGCGAGCAAAAGTACGCCGTGCGGGCGCAACTTGATCCTTCGGCGCTGGCGATTCGCGGGATCGGGATCGACGATGTAGCGACGGCTTTACAGCGCGGCAACACAAATCTTCCGGTGGGAACGCTGTATGGCATTCACCAGAATCTGACGGTGCAGGCAAATGGCCAGCTGATGAACGCCGAAGCTTATCGCCAGTTGATCGTCGCTTACCGAAACGGCGCGCCGGTGTTGTTGAGAGATCTCGGCGACATCATCGACAGCGTTGAAAACAATCGACTCGCCAGCCTCTACAACGGCCAGCAGGTAGTCACACTGACAATTCAACGGCAACCCGGAACCAACACGGTGGCGGTAGTTGATGCGGTCCGCAACTTACTGCCCACGTTTCGGCAGCAACTTCCGGCGTCGATCAAACTCGACGTGCTTTACGATCGGTCGGAATCGATTCGCGAGTCGGTAAATGACGTCCAGTTCTCGCTGCTGCTCGCGATTGCCCTCGTCGTACTGGTCATCTTCCTGTTTCTGCGAAACGTCCGCGCCACAATCATTCCGACTCTGGCGTTACCGACGTCGATTGTTTTCACGTTCGCGGTCATGTACCTGTTGGGATTCAGTCTCGACAATCTTTCGCTGATGGCCCTGACGTTGTCGGTTGGCTTTGTGGTCGATGATGCCGTGGTGATGCTCGAAAACATCGTGCGCCGGATGGAAAACGGCGAAGGCGCGATGGAAGCCGCGCTGAAAGGTTCGCGAGAAATTGGATTCACGATCGTTTCGATGACGGTCTCGCTCGTCGCTGTTTTCATACCGGTGCTGTTCTTGTCCGGAATTCTCGGACGATTGTTTCGCGAGTTCGCGATCACGATTAGCGTCGCGATCCTGATTTCCGGGTTTGTTTCACTTTCGCTGACGCCGATGCTTTGCAGCCGTCTACTGAAAGCATTTAGCCATCGAAGCCATGTTCCAATCGTTAACGATGATACGCGCACCACTGAGGCGCCTTCGCCACTGGAAGAGGAAGGAGCGACCTCATTTTCAGCGAGATGGTACGAAAAGACTGAGCGCGCTTATGACCGGTTACTGGGCGGTTATCGCTGGACCTTGCAGGTTGCGCTCGAGCACCGCGGGTTGACGATGCTTATTTGTGGCGTGCTGTTCTTGATTACGATTGTCTTGTTCTACGTTATTCCCAAGGGGTTCATCCCTAATGACGACACCAGCCGCATCGTCGGATACACCGAAGCGGCCGAGGGAATTTCTTTTGAAGAAATGTCGCGCCATCAGCAGCAAATTGTCGATATCATCCGGGCTAATACGAACGTTCTCGGCGTGCTGTCAACTGTTGGCCAGAGCGATGTTAGCGCCGCCAGCAATACCGGAAACATTCTTATTCTGCTGAGGCCTCTGGCGCAGAGGCGTCAGGATGTCGACGCCATAATCGCCGACTTGCGACCGCGGCTTAGCGCCGTGCCGGGCATGCGTATTTACCTGCAAAATCCACCGTTGGTTCAGGTTGGCGGCCAGGTGACGAAGAGTCCGTACCAACTGACGTTGCAGGGACCGGATCGAAACGAGCTCTACTTGAATGCCGAGGCATTGCAAAAAAAGATTGCCGCATTGCCACAGTTGCTTGATGTAACCAGCGACATCCAAATCAAGAATCCGCAACTGAACGTCGATATCGATCGCGACAAGGCGGCGGCGCTGGGTATTACGGCGCAGCAGATCGAAGACGCGCTCAACGACGCGTATGGGACGCGGCAAATCTCAACTATCTATGCGACCTCGAATGAATACCAGGTCATTCTGGAAGTGAAGCCTGAATATCAACAGGACCCGACTGCGCTGGGACGGCTTTACATTCACTCGACCGCCGCTTCGACAACCTCTAGTCAATCAGCGCAAGTTCAATCGGTTCTGGCTCAGCCGTCATATCCCGTGGTTTCTTCTGCGCAGCCACCGGTGGGTCAGGCGGCGACAACTCAGACGGGAACTACGCAATCGACACAAGACCGGCTTATTCCTCTGAGCACGGTCGCTACCTTGTCGCGGACCGTTGGCCCCCTGCTCGTGAATCATCTGGGGCAGCTATCGTCCGCGACAATTTCATTCAACCTGCGTCCGGGGATCTCTCTAAGCGCGGCGACGGACGAAGTTCAGGCCCTGGCCGCGCAGAGTTTGCCATCAACAATCACGACGAGTTTTCAAGGCACGGCGCAGATCTTTCAATCGTCGCTGCAGAATCTGACGCTGCTGTTGTTGGTCGCAGTGATGGTCATTTATCTAATCCTGGGAATTCTTTACGAGAGTTTCATTCACCCATTTACGATTCTTTCGGGTCTGCCATCGGCAGGATTAGGAGCGCTCCTGACTTTATTATTGTTCGGCCGGGAACTGGACGTATATGCGTTCGTCGGATTGATCATGCTGATCGGGATTGTCGAGAAGAACGCGATTATGATGATCGACTTTGCTTTGACGGCCCAGCGCGAAGAAGGCAAGCCCGCTGACGATGCGATCTTTCAGGCATGCCTGATCAGGTTCCGGCCGATCATGATGACTACGATGGCGGCGCTGATGGGAACGATGCCGATTGCGCTGGGTTGGGGCGCCGGTGCTGAGTCGCGCAGGGGACTGGGTCTGGCCGTCGTCGGAGGTTTGTGTGTCTCGCAAGTGGTGACGCTGTATCTGACGCCAGTAGTTTATCTGTATTTTGAGCAGGCGCAGGAGTGGTTTCGTCGCAGGGGAGCGAGCGAAGAGCCGGTCGCGGCGTGAGTGGCGCTTTTGCTGTCTGGCTAAGCGAAGGACGAATTTTCCATTTGTCATTTGATCTTTGTCAGTTCAGGTTTGGAACGCCCATGGCTTTAAGCAAGTGGGGGGTCCTTCTGGATCAGGCCCTCCCCGACGGCCAGGCTTCGGAATCAGGTAATGGCAAAATGAAAAATGAGAAATGAAAATTGGAAAATGATGTGATTTATGGCCGAGCGCGAAAAGAAAACTACACGGCACGGCATCTCTGAACTGTTCATTCATCGACCGATCACGACGACACTCGTGATGGTCGGAATCGTCTTGTTTGGTCTCATCGGTTATCGCGCCCTGCCGGTCAGCGATCTTCCCACTGTCGACTATCCAACAATTAGTGTAAACGCGAGCTTGCCTGGCGCGAATCCGGAAACGATGGCGGCATCGGTAGCGACCCCGCTCGAAAGACAATTTTCAGGTATTGCGGGAATTGATTCAATTAACTCAACTAATTCACAGGGCTCGACTTCAATCACCTTGCAATTCAATCTCAGCCGCAACATCGATGCGGCCGCTCAGGACGTACAGACTGCGATTTCTGCCGCCCTGCCTCAACTGCCGCCGGGCATGCCGACTCCGCCTGGACTGCGCAAGGTAAATCCTGCTGATAGCCCGATTCTTTTTCTTTCGCTTAACTCAGACGTGCTGTCACTGCCACAGGTCGATGAATATGCCGAGACGTTGATTGCGCAACGGATCTCAATGGTTGAAGGAGTTTCGCAGGTCCAGGTTTATGGCGCAATGAAGTTCGCGGTGCGTGCGCAACTGGATCCGAACGCGCTGGCTGACCGCGGAATCGGTGTTGATGAAGTGGCCTCCGCGATCACCAGCGGCAACCCAAACACGCCCATCGGAACACTCTACGGCCCCTATCAGAATTTGACGCTGCAGAGCAATGTTCAGTTGAACAATGCCGAGCAATTCAAGCCGTTGGTAGTCGCCTACCGGAATGGCGCTCCGGTGCGTCTGGAGCAGATCGCCGCGGTGATCGACAGCGTTGAGAACAACAAAGTCGCCAGTTGGTTTAATGGGCGTCGCAGCGTGACGATGGCCGTACAGAGACAGCCGGGCACTAATACGGTCGCGGTTGTTGATGCCATTCGCGAGCTCATGCCGCAGTTTCGCCAGCAGTTGCCCGCTTCCGTCAGTCTTGACGTGCTCAACGATCGTTCGATCTCCATCCGCAATTCGGTCGACGATGTTCAATTCGCGCTGGTGCTGGCGATGGGACTGGTAGTAATGGTGATTTTCCTGTTCCTGCGGAACGTGCGGGCCACGATTATTCCGACGCTCGCCCTGCCAACCTCGATTGTCGGCACCTTCGCGGCGATGTATCTTCTGCGTTTTAGTCTCGACAATCTATCACTGATGGCCCTGACGCTATCGGTCGGATTCGTCGTCGATGATGCCGTGGTGATGTTGGAAAATATCGTGCGGCGCATCGAAACCGGTGAAAGCGTAATGGAGGCAGCCCTCCATGGCTCGCGCGAGATTGGATTTACGATCGTCTCGATGACGGTATCGCTCGTGGCGGTGTTCATTCCCGTTTTGTTCATGGGCGGAATCCTGGGCCGGCTGTTTCGTGAATTCGCAATTACGATCAGCGTAGCTATTTTGGTTTCGGGACTCGTATCGCTGACGCTGACGCCGATGCTCGCCAGCCGTCTTCTGCGCGCCAGGGACATCAGGCAGAGCACGCTTCACGAAGGAAGTGGCCAGACAGCCCGGCGTCACTGGTGGAATTTTACCGAAGGATTCTATGACCGGGTCATTCATGCCTATGAGTGGTCTCTCAAGCGTGTGCTCGCTCACTCGTTCCTGACGGTAATGATCAGCGTATTGCTTGCCGGATTCACGGTGTATCTCTTCACGGTGGTACCGAAGGGTTTCATCCCGACCGGCGACAGCGGACTGATACTTGGCAATACTGAGGCGGCGCAGGGAATCTCTCTCGACGACATGATCCGCCATCAGAATGCCGTAGCGGAAATCATTCAAAAAGATCCGAACGTTGACTCGTTTGCTTCGACTGTCGGCGCCGGCGGAAGAAATTCGGGCGGTAACAGCGGGACCATCTTTATCGGCCTGAAACCGTTAAATAAGAGAAAGCTGAGCGCGGACGAGATCGTTGAAGAGCTGAGGCCGAAGCTTTCGCGCGAGCCGGGATTGCGAGTGATACTCCAGAATCCGCCTTCGCTGAACATCGGTGGACAATTTTCGCGCAGCACTTACCAGGTGACGGTGCAAGCTTCGAGCACTGCAGAGCTTTACGATAACGCGAAGATCCTTGAACAAAAGATGCGGGATTTGCCCACGATTCAGGACGTCAATAGTAATCTGCAAATCAACACGCCGCAGATTAATGTCGAGATTGATCGAAAAGAGGCAGCGGCGCGCGGAGTCACGATCGCGCAGATTGAAACTGCGTTGGGCACGGCGTTTGGCTCGCGCCAGGTTTCGACGATTTACACGCCCACCAATGAATATCAGGTGATCCTGGAAGTGAAGCCGGAGTTTCAGCAGGATCCAAACGCGCTCGGCAGACTCTACATTCGCTCGTCAACCGGCAAACTGGTTCCTTTGAGCACTGTGGCCACGTTTTCGAGCAGCGTCGGGCCGCAGCTTGTGAATCATTTTGGAGAGTTGCCGGCCTCGACAATCTCCTTCAACCTGCGGCCTGGAGTTTCACTGAGTCAGGCGACGCTGCAGATAACGAACCTTGCGCGCCAGGCGCTGCCGGCGACGATCACGACCAGCTTCCAGGGATCGGCCCAGGTGTTTCAGTCGTCATTGCAAAACCTGAACGTGTTGCTCTTAGTTGCGGTGCTGGTGATTTACCTGGTGCTGGGAATTCTTTACGAGAGTTTTATTCATCCTTTGACGATTCTCTCCGGATTGCCATCGGCAGGGTTGGGGGCTTTGCTGACGCTCATAATCTTTCGACGCGAACTCGATATCTATGCCTTTGTCGGGCTGATCATGCTGATCGGAATTGTAAAGAAGAACGCAATCATGATGATCGATTTCGCGCTCGACAAGCAGAGAAGGGAAGGTCGGCCCGCGCGCGAGGCCATTTACGAAGCATGCGTCGTACGTTTTCGTCCGATCATGATGACGACCATGTCAGCTTTGATGGGCACGCTGCCGATTGCTCTCGGTTGGGGCGCGGGTGCCTCTGCCCGCAGGGGTTTAGGCCTGGCAGTTGTCGGCGGCCTGATCGTCTCGCAGGTGCTCACCTTGTACCTGACGCCGGTGGTTTATTTGTATTTCGAAAGGTTTCAGGAATGGTTTAGCCGGATGCGATCCACGACTACCGAGCCCGCCAGCCAAGCGCCGGCGTGAAGGATCGCGCGTCCTGGTGCTGGTCCTCGAATGCGAAACACTAGCCCGCCCAGGCGTTCCAGGTCCAAGACTCTAGGCAGCCATACCGTCGGTCAATCTTTCTTTCAACCACGAGTTTGCCAAAGTGGCCAATGGAATACCGCTGGCTTCGGCTTGCTCTTGTAGCCGGACGTAAACCTCTGGCTCAAGGGTAAGTCGACGGGGAGCCTTAAGCGCGACTTTCTCTACGATCTACGGCAGCCAGATAAAGTCAGCAATGACCATTCGACCTAGAACAGCTGGAACTTGATCGTCAGATACTTTTTCGGATTCTGGCGAAAGTCGTACATCAGCTTCACGCCTTCCGACGAGAGATTGTTCACGTTTGAGTAAAGCTGATCGTCGGTGATGAGCTTGCCGAGCGAGCCCTCGCCACGTTGGGCGCCGGCGACGACGTTATCGATGCGTTCCGCGGTCGTGTTAAAGCGAGCTATGGCAGTGCGAGCGTCGTTGTAAATCGCTTCGTCTTTCACCAATCGGCCCAGAGTGCCGCGGCCGGCGTTAATGTCGGCGACAATCGCGTCAATTTGATCCATTGAATGATTCACGCGGTCGGCGAGGCGATTGACTTTGTTATACATTTCGTCGCTTTCAAGCAATCGTCCGGCGGTGCCTCGCCCGGCACTCAGATCTTCGGACAGCTTCTTCATGTTAAGCGCGATGTCGTTCGCATTTTTGTAAAGCGCTTCGTCGTAAACAAATTTCCCGGCCGAGCCCTTACCGCTCTTGATCTGCGCCGCCAGATCTTCGGCATCGCGAATCGTCGCGTTCAGATTGTTATAAAGCGCCTCATCATTGAATAGCCGTCCCACGGTGCCTTTGCCTTCGCGCACATTCTTGACAACTTCATTCATTTGATCAGAGAGCTTGCTCAACCTTTGCGCCAGATCGGTGCCCGAGGTGGCGAGATCGTTCATCGTGCTGCCCGGGGTCGAGGAAAGTTCAAAGTTCTCAGTGACTGGCTTCCCGATGGAGGTACCCGGAGTGATATTGACCATCATTTCGCCGCCGAGCAGACTTGACGATGTTTGTTGGGCTAGTGAATCGGTGCGGATACGTTCAGTCGCCGGGACGCCGTCGATGCGGGTGTCGATGCTCATCGAAACGTCGATCTTTTTGGGATTGGGCTCGTTCGAGAGTTGCGAAGGAGTCAACAGCGTGATCTTGTCCACTTTGCCGATGCGCACGCCGGCGAGCCGCACCTCAGAGCCCTCGCGCAATCCATTCGCGTCGATGAACTTTGTGTGCAGGTGAAGGTGTGAAGCAAACGGATTGAATTCGCCCGAAGCATTCAGGATTAAGAAGATGAGAATCGCGATGGCCACTAAGACCAGCAAACCAACGCGCAATTCGCTGAAACCCAGGCTTCTAGTTGATCTCGGCATAGCCTACTCCATTTTCGATTTTAGATTTCTGATTTTCGATTTGCTCCCGCGCTTAGTTTTGCAATCGGCAATCATCAATCGCAAATCGAAAATCGCTTCAGTGTCCTCGCAGAAACTTCTGAATGTAGGCGTCGTCCGATTTTCTTAGCGTTTCGTCGGTACCGCTGAAAATGACGCGCCCATCGCGCAGCATCAAAACCTTACTGTTAATCAGACAAAGCTTTTCGCCTTCCTTTTCGAACACGACTTCGCCGGCTTCGTTGACGACGGCGTATTCCGAGCACAGATAATCCAAATTGTTCATTTCGTGAGTGACGAAGATCGAAGACACGTCCTCCAGATCGCGCAGCTTCATTGCCAGCTCGCAAATCGTGCGCGCCGTGGGCGGGTCGAGCCCGGCAGTCGGTTCGTCGAACATCACGATTTTCGGATCACCGACCAGAGCGCGCGCAATGCCCACCCGACGGCGCATGCCGCCGGAAAGTTCGGAGGGCATCTTGTCGATTGCATCCTCGAGGTTTACGAATCGCAGCATGCGCCGCACTTCGCTTTCGACTTCGTCCTCGGGCACGCCTTGCTCCTGAAGTTTGAACGCCACATTCTCGTAAACTGAGAGCGAGTCGAAAAGTGCCCCTTCCTGAAAGATCATTCCGATCTTCTTGCGCACGCGCATCATCTGGGCTTCCGCGTAATTGGTGACGTCCTCGCCGTCGACCAGAATCTGCCCGCGATCAGGTTTCACCAGGCCCAGCACCAGTTTGATCGTGGTGGACTTTCCGCAGCCGGAGCCGCCCAGAATAATCTTCGACTCGCCCTTCATTACTTTAAAACTGAAGTTGTCGAGCACAACTCGGTCATCGTAGGCCAAATGCACGTTGCGGAATTCGATTGCCGGAATGGCACGGTCAGAATCATCGACCTCCCGAAAAGTAGATTCCGCCGCGTTGTCACTGACGCGATTATCAATCAGCGGGTAACCAGGGCTTTGATTTGAGGTGTCGACTGATTCCATAGCGAACCAAAATTATTGAGTTCCTAGAATAACCTGAAGCGCTTTGGCAAGGAAGAAGTCAGCGATGATCACGACAATCGACGCCAGCACCACCGCCGCCGTGGTCGACCGGCCGACACCGACTGTTCCTCCCTCGGTTTTCAAACCTTTATGACATGCGATAGTTCCCATCAGGAACGCAAAGACGAGCGGCTTAATCACACCTCCCGCGATATCGTCCGTAGTAATTCCGTCGCGCACAGAGTTGCTGAACAGCGAAGAGGGAAGTCCATAAAGAATAATGGACACCGCCCAGCCGCCAATGATGCCGACCACGTCGGCTATTACTGTTAGCAGCGGCAAAGTAATTATTAGCGCAAGGATCCGCGGCGCTACCAGTTTGCGATCGGGATCGGTCCCCAGGGCGCGCATCGCGTCGATTTGTTCCGACACGACCATCGACCCGAGCTCGGCAGATATCGCCGAGACCACCCGGCCGGTAACCATCAAGGCCGTTAATACCGGTCCGAGTTCGCGAACCAGAGAGGTAGCGACCAGGTAACCCAGTTGATCGGTGGCCCCGTATGCTGCGAGGGTATTATACGTTTGCAGCGTCAGCACGCCGCCGGTGAAAAAGCCCGTCAGGATGATAATCGTCAGAGAGCCCACCCCGATGATGTCCATCTGCTGGATCGTCTCTGGTATGTAGTGAGGTTTTTTGAAAATGCCACGCGCGGCACGTGCCGCTAACAGGGACATTTCTTGCAGTTCAAGAACACCGCGTGCAGCGAAATTCATGCAGGACTCGTTGATGAAGGGGTTCGGCTCAACTTCAGCAATTGCTCAGCCGGTCGATCTTTACCGAGGCGAAGACAAAAGCCGGTCTGGATAATAGCTACCGAAGCGAACTTTGTCTTTGCAAAGCTGCTTATCATGCGCAAAAAGTTCCGCAGGCGTCAAGCTTTACACGGGCTTGGCGAATAAAAAAAAGCCGGCCCTGACAGACCGGCTCCTGGCAATCGAACTCATGCATTCCATCAGTTTGGCCTAGGCTTTTGCTGATTACCATTCAGGGCGGGGCCCAGCTTGCCGCCCTGTCGGCGCTGCAAAGCATCGCGTCGGATGATACGCGGCCGTTGATTATTCTGGAGCCGTTCTTCGCGACGAAGCGCCTGATTACGCATTCTCATCTCTCTCAATTTCACCCGCTGTTCCGGCGTCAAAACCTGCAGGATGCGAAATTCTGAGAGCGCTCTGAGACGAATGTTGGCGGCCTGGGCGTCGGCAACTTCACGCGACCGCTGGTCGATCAGGCTCTCGTTTTGATTAGGTGACTCCATAGCGTCGGCGAGGGCACGCTGGGCCTGGCGCAATCTTTGGGCGGCTACTTGTCTCTGGTCCTTGAGATCCGCATTTATCGTGCGGATTCTCTGGATTTGGTCCGGCGTCAAATTAAGCTCAGCCAAATTGGGCATCTGCAGTTGGCCATTCTGGGCCTGGCCCTGTTGGAGAGCGCTGGGATTTGCCATATCGGGAGTTTGCGCTCTCGCTTGCATTGCCAGCTGACACGCAAATGCAATCGCAGCAAACGTGAGGATCAAACTTCGTCGTAGCATTGATTTGTTCATAACGTTATTAGTCCTTGCTTTCGCCTTTCGCGATAACATTATCATTTCGGTTCGTTGGGAAACCTGGTGTCGCCGGGTAACTCGAACGGCACTTCATCCTCGTCCGAACCCGGAATCAATCGCAGGTCTGCCGCCAACTGTTCGCGCTCCTGACGTGTTAGTCGTGTGCGTCGCGATGCTAACTCGGGAGATGGCAACTTCTGTTTCCGCTCGCGCCCGGGTCCCTTGCTATTAGCGATAGCACCCGTGACCGGCTTGTCTGAATGATCGCTGTTGTCGACTTGCTTTGTTCCTGCTTCTTTCACGGCCCTGGCTACGGCATCGTTGAGTTGCGCCCTGGTGAATTTTGGCTCCCCGGTGTTGTTCACAACGGGCGTTCGTTGCCAAAATCGGGCCACAGCTAATACGGCCAGAATACAGAACAGCACCGAAGCGATAGCCGTCGCTCCGCGCAGCCAGAGTGGTGATACTTTGAAGAACTCACGCAGAGCGGCTACCGCAGATAACCTGCGCCCGCGTTCAGTACTCAGTGATGCGGGTACTGGTGATGTGATGTTATTAGCCTGTGGTGACTGCGAAAACGAAATGGCGCCAAGAGCTTCCGTCCGCCATTCGACGATCGACGAGTGCACTTGTTCGAAAATCGCAAATTCAGACCGGCACGCGTCACAAGCGGCCAGATGACCTGCAAAATCTTGCGCTTCCTCGTCACTGGCTTCGCCATACAAATAGCTGACCAGGTCCTCGGCTCGATGGCAAAGTGGTCTCTCATTCATGTTTTGCATTCGAACTACCTCATTTCCGTGCGCTAAGATCGATGACGTTGCCGTCGAATTTTTGCAGGCGCATGCCAAGCTGTCTGAGTGCCGTGTAGAGCCGGCTTTTTACGGTGCTCAGCGGCAACGCGAGCACGTCGGCAATCTCCTGAAAGGTTAAGTCCTCAAATTCTTTCATTACCACGACCTGTCTCAGTTCGTGCGGCAGAGCCGATACGGCGCGCCGAACTGCGTTGCTGCGCTCGAGATATTCGGCAACGCGTGCGGGTGAAACATCCGCGGGAATCGCGAAGGCTGCGCTGTTCTTCTCGGCTTCGTCATCGAGCGCCGTCTCGTTACGAACCTTCGCGCGCCGTTGCCGGGTGATGCATTGGTTAACCGCGATACGATGGAGCCAGGATGAGACTTTCGCCTCTCCGCGAAACCCGCGAAGATTTCGAAAGGCGGCGATAAAAGTCTCTTGCGTGGCATCTCGCGCATCCTCTTCACGCCCCAACATGCCGAAGCTGAGCGCAAAGATGCGTCGCTCCCAGCGGTGCACAAGTTCTCCAAAGGCCTCGGCGTCTCCTGAGAGCGCGCGTTCGACAATTTGCTCGTCGCTTGTGGCTGTCTCCATCTGGTTCATCCGCGCCTGCCAGGCGACGTCCAAACTCGGCGCACCAACAACCTGTGCGCTCAATCCTTTAGACGCCGTCATGGGCGCTTAAGTCGGCGAAAGTATCGCACGAAAAACAAGGCGCCGGAAAAGTTCCTTTGGTGGACCCTTAAATAGTTAGGTCGACGCTGATAGTCTGAACTTAGCCGCCTTAGCCCTTCGCTGGCAATAGTTAAAACATGGCCAATTCTGTTGACACAGCCATCTATCGCCCGATAGGATAGCTTAAGAGGCTTCGCCTCGGGGGGCAGTCGTAGTCAGGACCGAACCATCCACCGGCCTTTTCAGATTCATTGCCGCGCGCTGCCGGTAAGTCCGAAGACACCTTAATAATTCCGTAGATGCTGAAACATTTCCATCGCACGCGTCTGCTTTACATCGTGCTGGCTGTCTTGTTGCTCGTTGGACTGCTGCCGCTGGGGCTGTCCGGGACCCTTCTGTCTCGTCGCAGCGCGGAAGAGTTGCGCGGAATCGAAGGCCGCTACCAGGCGCAGATTGTTCACGACAAAGCCCGGCAGATTGAACTTTATGGGCAGCGATACCGCGAAGTGGTGAATGGGCTTGCCCACGCCTTCGAAATATCCGGCGAGATTCGGCCTCTTAATGCATCGAGCTACGAAGCGCGCTTACAGAAAATCCTTCAGGACGATCCAAATCTGATCGCGCTCGCAATCTGTCCCGTCAAAGGCGAAATGCACCGGGCGTTTCAGCCAGAGTTGATTAAGCGCGAGGAGGTTGATCAGCGAGTTGGTGAAGTATTGGCCCGGATGAATGGCCGCGAATTGATTGTCAGTCGTCCGCAGGTGATTCGTTCCGGCCAGGAAATGGGATTGACTATTGCCGCACCTGTTACCAGTGACGAGCAAATTACCGCTGCCGTGGTGGCCATCGTTTCCTTTCAGGAAGTCTTCAAGGCAGTTCAACAGCCGACGGCCAAGACCGAGCGGGAACTTCTCGAAGCAGGCCTGCCGGTCGTATTTGTCGTAGACCAGAACGGACGCGCCGTAGCTCATCCCGATCCCGTTGTCGCTTTCTCAGAAAAATCGATGACCGATTTCAAAGTCGTGCAGGATTGGTTGGAATCCGGGGCCCAGGTGCAATCAGCCCTGGCGCCGTTTGCAACGGACCGAGATGGCCAGCGAGTCCGAATGCTCGGTTCGTATGCGACGGCCGATCTGGGCTCATCGGCAAGATTGGGGGTTATCGCGATTCAGGATGAGGCCGCGGCGCTGGCTTCAGTGCGTGACATGCGCAATCAGACTCTGTTCATAAGTTTGTTGGCCGCCGCGTTCGCATTGATCATTGGTTTTTATTTTGCGAAAAAGCTTACTCAACCGGTCCGTGAATTAGCCTCCGGCGCGCAGAGAATTGCGGCCGGCGACTTCTCCCAGCGAGTCAGAGTGACGGGACGAACGGAACTTAGCGAACTGGGCGGCGCCTTTAACGAGATGACCGATCAGCTCGAGCGACATGTTCGCGACTTGCACATTTCAGTAGCCGAGAATCGCGAACTATTCCTGGGCACCGTAAAAGCTCTCGCGGCGGCCATCGACGGCAAAGACCCATACACTCGCGGGCACTCCGAGCGCGTTTCCCGGTTTTCAGTGGCCATCGCCCAGGCCATGGGTTTGTCTCAAACCGAAATTGAACACATTCGCATCAGCGCCCTGCTGCATGACGTTGGCAAGATCGGAATTGACGATCGGGTTCTAAAGAAACCAGCCCAACTGACTGACGAAGAGTTGGCTCTTATGAGGACGCATCCGCAGAAGGGCTACAAGATTATGTCGCAGATTCCGGCGATGCGGGACTTTCTTCCGGGAATGTACATGCATCACGAGATGATCAATGGCGAAGGCTATCCTCAGGGCCTCAAGGGCGAGGAGATTCCTTTAATGGCGCGCATTGTCTCGGTCGCGGACACCTTCGACGCAATGACTACTGAGCGGCCATATCAGCGCGCCATGGACGTGAAGACCGCACTCACGCGTCTGAAAAGCTTTGTTGGCACGAGGTATGACTCGCGCGTGGTTGCCGCGTTTGTTGCGGTCTGCGAAGCAGGCCAGATTCGGCCCGGCATTACGCGCTTGAAGCGGAGCGGAGACTCTCAAACAAGTCCATTGAAGCCATTGGCCGAAATGCAGCCACAACCTTCCGCCGCCAGCCTTTCCATTAGCTAAGCAAAATAATCAGTCGCGATTTGCTGCGTCGATTTTGGTAAATCGTCGGGCCCTGGTGCCGCAGTGTCGCTTTTGTCGCCGCGCTGAGCTACCGTCTATAATCCGAGTTCGCGCGAAATCTGCTAACACCAAATGGCTTTCTGGAAAAGGAAAAAACCGGAAGATCGATTCGTTACGCTTGGTTTGAGTGGTCCGCCGGCAAGCGCAACCGCGGTAGCCGATGACGAAGGAAAGACCCCCAAATCACCTTCTGCAGAATCCCGGGCGAGTACCGCGGCTGAGGTAGCCGGCGCAACAGTCGATGACCAGAAGGCTTCCACCGGCGTCGAGGCGCCGCGAAAAACTTCTGCCTGGCAAACGTCTGTCCTCGGTCTTGATCTTTCGATTGAAGACTTGCAAGCCCGGGAGGCTGCTCTTGAACAGGAGTTCTCAGCGCGTTTTCGGCGCGCGGTAACGGCGACGCGCGAATCGCTTTCAGAAAAGATCGATTCGGTGTTCGCCGGCGCAAAACAGATCGATGCTTTACTGCTCGACGAATTAGAGGAGGCGCTGATTGCCGCAGACATCGGCGTCCCGACAACGATGCACGTTTTAGAGACCTTGCGTCGCGGGATTAGTCGAAAGGAAATCAATGATATCGACGCTCTGAAGCAGGCGATCAAGACACAGTTGTTATCCATCCTCCATGCTTCGGAAGCAAATGGGGTTGCTACTGAGGCCGGAGTGCCTGAAGACGTTGCGCCTTACGTGATGATGATTGTGGGCGTGAACGGCGTCGGTAAGACAACCACGATTGGAAAGCTGGCACAGCGAATCAAGGCGGAAGGTAACGATGTTTTGATTTGCGCCGCAGATACATTTCGTGCGGCTGCGTCAGATCAATTGGCGATCTGGGCCCAGCGCACGGGCGTGCCTTTGATTCAGCAGAAGCAGGGAACTGATCCCGCGGCCGTTCTGTTTGATTCAGTCAAAGCGGCGAAGGCTCGCGGCACCGACGTCTTGATAGTCGACACCGCCGGGCGCTTGCATAACAAGGCGAACTTAATGGCCGAACTTGAAAAGATGAAGCGGGTTGCCGGCCGCGAGGTCCAGGGCGCGCCGCACGAAACGCTGCTCGTCGTCGACGCGGTCACGGGACAGAACGGATTGGAACAGGCACGACAGTTTTTGAAGGTCGCGGGCGTGACTGGGATTGTTTTGACCAAACTTGATGGCACTGCCAAAGGCGGCATTGCAGTCGCAATTGCGAAGGAACTCGGTCTTCCGATCCGGTACGCGGGCATCGGCGAGAAGGTTGATGACCTGGTGGTCTTTGATCCTGAGCAGTACGTGAACAGTCTGTTTAATTAAGGGCTGAACCTGGCCGGAACGATCCGCGTGATCGGATGGGTTAAGGATTCGACGTCGACAGCTGACAATTGATCCCACTTGCTGACGCGGGTCGGACCAACTCATCATCGACTCGAGGTCAGTACCATCCGCGTAAGCGGATGGGTTAAGGATTCAAGGTCGCCAGCTGACGATTGATCCCACCTGCTAACGCAGGCGGTACTGACTCCACTTCGCACTGGCCAACAATACGTGAGCGACTCAACCGATAGAGACCGTCACATGATGCAGCGTGCGCTTGAATTAGCCGCGCAGGGCATCGGTCAAGTCAGTCCCGGCCCGCTCGTGGGTACCATAATCGTCGACGATCACGCACAAATCGTCGGTGAAGGTTTTTACGTTTACGATCAACTTAAGCATGCGGAAACCCTGGCGCTGGAACGGGCCGGCGAACGTGCCCGCAATGGCACTGCTTACATTTCGCTTGAACCTCATGCGCACAAGGGACGCACGCCCCCCTGTACCGAAGCGTTAATCAAAGCTGGTGTGAAGCGCGTTGTCGCGCCCATCGAAGATCCCAATCCAAAGGTATCGGGAATGGGTTTTGCGCGACTCCGCGAAGCAGGCGTCGAAGTTTGCACCGGCCTGCTTGCCGAAGAAGCGGCGCGTCTGAATGAAAGTTACATTCATTTCATGCGCGCCGGCCGGCCGTTTGTTCATTTAAAGATGGCTGTTTCGCTTGACGGCAAGATCGCCACCAGGACGGGCGACTCGCGCTGGATCGCAGGCGATGAAGCGCGGGCTCGAGCGCATGAGTTGCGGCATCAATACGACGCGATTCTTGTTGGCTCAGGGACGGTGCTGGCTGACGATCCATTATTGACCGATCGCTCGGGCCGGCCGCGACGCAGACCGTTGCTGCGGGTCATTTTGGACGATCGATTGCGCCTTCCCAATGACTACCAACTGTCGCAAACCGCCCGCCAATTGCCCGTCCTGTTATTTACCTCCAGCGATGCCGGGCCATCCTCAAAGCTGAAAGAACTCGGGGTCGAGTTAATTCGCATCGAAGGGGGCGCGCGTGACTTGTTTGCAATGCTGAATGAACTGGCGAATAGAGAAATTCAAAGCGTGCTGGTCGAAGGCGGCGGAACTCTGGCAGGCGCCCTAATGGATGCCAGGCTGGTCAACAAAGTCACTTTTTTCATCGCGCCTATGATCATTGGAGGTTTGCAGGCACCCGGGGCTGTCGCAGGCACCGGCGCTAATCGAATCAAAGATGCCCTTCAACTCGAAGACGTTGAAATCGTGCAATGGGGGCGCGATGTGGAGATCACGGGCTATCCGCGAATGGCAAAGGATGAGGGATGAATGACGAAGGCGAAAGGATGAAAAGGAAGGCTCCTCCGCTGCCCGATGCCGCGGCATCTGAATCTGTTTTTCATCCTTCATCCTTCACCCTTCATCCTTCAAAACGTCGCTTTGGCCAGAACTTCCTCGTCGACCGCTGCGTCATCGACCGCATTATCTCCGCGGTCAATCCACACCGTGATGAAACCATCATTGAGATCGGCCCCGGTCGCGGCGCGCTGACATTGCGGCTCACCGAGAACACCGGCCGCCTGATTGCCATCGAGTTCGATCGTGAACTGGTTCCGGTTTTGCGCGAACAGTTCAAAGACACTCCCAATCTCCAGTTGATCGAAGATGACGCTCTGAACGTCAATTTCTGTGAAGTGATCGAACCGGCGCGAACTGCGCGCGTAGTCGCAAATCTTCCTTACAACATCGCCACCGCGATCCTGCAAAGACTGATCGAACAAAGGAACTGCATCAGTGACATGACGCTGATGCTGCAGCGCGAAGTTGTCGATCGCATTACCGCCGAGGCCGGCTCGATTGAGCGCGGTTATCTGTCAGTTTTCGTCGAGGCCTATTGCGAAACTGGAAAGCTGTTCGATGTGCCGCCGCGCGCTTTTCGGCCTGTCCCGAAGATCTGGAGCAGCGTCGTGCGCCTGCGTGTTCGAGCGAAAATCGCCGTGGAAGTAAAAGACGAAAAACTCTTGTGGCAAATCGTGAGCGCGGGTTTCGCCCAGCGTCGCAAGACGATTCTTAACAATCTTCGCCAGGCACCTGCATCAATTCAGGAATTATTAAAGAAACGCGGTGGCGCAAGCATTGTGTTGTGTGAAGCCGTTATCCCGCCACAGCGTCGTGCAGAAACCTTAACCCTGGTGGAATGGGCGAGACTGGTAAATGCGGTTGTTTGACTGATGCTTTGAAACTTCGTTTAGAGGCGGGCTACTGCCCGCCTTTTCATGGAGATATCAGCGGGCGGTAGCCCGCCGCTAAACGGTACGAAGCACAATATCGGCGGGCGATCACCAGCCGCTAAACATCATGAAGGTCTCTCTCGTAAGATGACTCTTATTCCATCTCTCGGTCTCAAGGACATCGCCGGCAAGATTGAGACAGGATGATCGCGTACCAACTCGAGCTGAAACCTCTGCCCAATCGTAGCCAGCGTCAAAATAATTTCCATCATCGCGAATGAAGCGCCGATGCAGGCCCTCGGACCACCACCGAAAGGGAAGTAAGCGTACTTCGGCAGCTGCTCAACAAATTCATTTGTCCATCGCTCTGGTTTGAAGGCGAGCGGTTCATCGTAAAAGCGCGGGTCGCGTTGCGTAGCCCATTGGAACATGAAGATCTGCGTGCCAGCGGGCACCTGATACCCTCCAATCTCACAATCCTCAACTGCTTCGCGACCGAGTCCGTACGCCGGGGGGTAAAGACGCATCGACTCTTTGGCGATTTGTTCGGTGCACTTCAGTTGCGGCAAATCAGCAAAGGTCGGCTCCCGCCCGCCCAGTACCAGATCGAGCTCGGCATGAAACTTCTTTTCCGTATCGGGATGTTTTCCCAGCAGGTACCATGCCCAGGCCAGCGTCAGGGCGGTTGTTTCATGACCGGCCAGGAACAGCGTCATTACTTCGTCGCGTAACTGGCGGTCGGTCATCTGGCTGCCGTCTTCATCGCGCGCCGCCAGCAGCATTGAAAGCAGGTCGCCTTCGTCTTTACCGCTGGAGCGCCGCTCCGTAATGATCCGGAAGACCACTCTGTCGATCTTTCTGACCAGCGCATGAAAGCGAAAATGATAGGGCGTCGGCAAGCGGTTATTTAGAATCCATTTCAAGGTGGCCTGGGCAGCAAAAGGTTTTACGAGTTCCTTCAACGTTTCGCCGACGTGATCCACATCGTTTGAAACATCCGAGCTGAACAAACAACGCACGACAATTTCCAGCGTCAGTCGCATCATATCCGGATGAATGTCTCGCGTTTCGCCGGCTTGCCAGTTCGAAATCAAACGCCTGGTGTAGTCGACCATTACGGCGGCGTAAGATGCGACCCGCTCGCGGTGAAACGCAGGCTGTGACAGGCGCCGCTGCCGCCGCCATTCCTCGCCCTCGGTCGTGAGAAGTCCCTTTCCAACTAATCTCTGAAAAAAGTTTGAACGCAACGACATCGCCTTGATGAAGTTTTTCGCGTTTGTCGAAAGCACGTATTCGATGTCGTCGGGATGGTAAAGAAAAAGGGCCGGGACATAGAGAAAGCGCATCCAGACGACGTCGCCGTATTCGCGCTGAGCGCGTTCGATAAAGCCGAGGGTGTCGCGGTTGAATTCGCGCATCACGCCCCCTATGAGTTGGCCTTTCGGACCGGGTGGACGCGATGCTTTCAGCTTCTTATTCGCTGAAATGACACGGGCGAGTTCGCTGATTGAAGGATTATTTGGCAAGGTGAAAACCTACTTCAAAAGATCGGTGTAGATCCCAGGCTCGCTATTCGGAATCACAATTGCGCCGACAACTTCCTCATAAAATTCCACTGGGCCCGCGGCCCCGATGATTCCGTAAACATAACCGAGCTCTCGCAAGCCTTGTAGCGCCGCGATTAACAAGGCCTTGCCGATGCCGCGCCCTCGTTCGCTCTTATCAACTCCTGTTGGCCCAAAGAAAGCCTTGCGCGTGCACTCGTAACCCGCGAATCCGATCACCCTCTGCTCGCGCGTGGCCAGATAAACCGTGATCGGCTTATTAGCAAAGCCAACTGAAATCTCATCGGCCCATGCTACGGAAAAGTGTTTCTGAATAAACTCGCGCACAGGCGTGATCTCAAAAGGTTGAGCACGCCGGATATTAAGGCTTTCGCCACTGAGACGATCGAGCGAAGGCAGCTTTAGCAGATTAACGAGCAGGTCCGGCATCGTGATTTCCTTCGGCACCCAATGAATAATAGTCGAAGCCGGGGCAGAGAGCAGCATCAAAACCGTAACGGCCGGAACTAACGACGGCGCCAATCCAGAAACTTTAAGCGGTTTTAGCTCTATCCTATTATTGATGTCAGTTGCAATGTGCGATGCAATGGCGATAAGCAGCGAAACACTTCTTCTGGTCGGCGGGCGTCGGGGCGTTAGCAAAACATTCAGACAGTATTTGTTGACACGCTCTGCCACACACCGGATCGAGCCGATGCTGTGGTCGCGCAACTAGGGAATTACTTGACACCGAAGCTCCGAGAGTCATCAAGAGAACAGCGGTGCAAAGGACAAGGGAGCGGAGGTTGTTTTTCATTTCCGGATCCTTTCTGAGGTTAAAAAGCCGGCCGGATGAGCAGTTGCACGATTATGAGGTCAAACGATAGTCTTCAAGCAACCCTTAAGTCAATGCTCAGCCAGGCCTGCTAACTTATTCAGATCAGGATCAGCAACTCACAGCGCTCCAGGATAGGAGGTAATCCTTGACCGGAAGCCGTCCAGCCTTCGTTGTGATCGTACTTAGCCTGTTACGTGGGTTCGGCGCGCAGCGAAAGCGATCACTTATTGAACGGCCACTTGCTCTTGAGTTCCTGAATCGTGCCGTTGTAAACATCTATGTCCATGTCGTATTCCGTTCCCGGAACCATGTAAAGGCAGGCGCTTCTATTCTCGGCGGTGCAATTCTGTTCGCTGGAAAATTGCCAGAGCACATACGTTTTCCAGATGCCGCCGGGAAAGTCAGTTACATTTCGTTTGAAACGCGCGTACCACAAAGGCGTCTTATTGAAAACGTCGTGTGTCCCGAACTGTTTGGTGATCTCTCCGGCAACTTCATCGTTCGCGTAGATGAGAGGATAGCGCCCGGTTTTTTCCTTAATACGTTTGATGAAGATCCGAGCTTCATCGAAATTCATGTGCTTGGCCGGATCCGTGCCATCCAGGTCCAGTGCGAGGAGATCATCTTTAGCCGGTTTGACTGTGCTGAGAAAGAAATCGGCTTGCTTAATCGGGTCGCCGGGCTTTCCGAAATGGTAGGCGCCCCATTTGTATCCGCGCCGCTTCGCTTCAATTCGCCGTTCGGCATATTTCCGGTCGGCGCGTAATCCAATCGTCGCCCGATGAATCATTGCTACGACGCGCCTGTCGGTCGCAAGCCTATCCCAATCAATTGTATTGCCTTCGTAAGGGTCGATAGCCAGTGCGATGTCCGGATTCTTCCAGGGTTCGGAGAATTCGGGAGATTGGGCGAGAGATGTTAGCGATAGGTATGCGACTAAGAAAGTGATCGATAGAAAGGTTCCAATCATCGAGGTTACGCTAAAGGCGGATCGCTTACCGAACCTTATCAAGAAACTCCCTGACATCAACATCCGCGTCGCGAAGCGCACCTTTCAATGTAAAGCGATCGACTTCATCGTGAAACGGGAAGACAATAATGCGGCCATCAGAGTGTTTCATCTTCACGTGACTGCCTTTTCGGTGAATTTCAACGAAGCCCAGCCGGTTCAGGGCAGCGAGGACTTGCCTGGCTGAGAGAATTGGGAGTTTCACACAACCAACTCAACAAGTTCCTGATCTTCGGCGAGTTCGTTCGGTTCAGGTTCGAGGTAGAGATCGATCGCTTCACGGATGTTCTGAAGCGCTTCTTCTTTGGTCTTGCCCTGAGACCAACAACTTTTCAGCGAAGGAACATGCGCAACAAAATAACCATCTTCGCCTGGCTCAACGATGACTTTGATGTTCATGGTCCTCAAACATTATCACTGCCTAACAGTTTCGGGAAGCGCTCATTAACCTGTCAGAATGGAATGCTTAGGTTTGAGATATCCACTGGCATCCATGGGTATGAGTTAGTATCTGTTATGAAGTCTGTTCCCCAGCTTGGTTTACCAGCCCAATATTCCGGAGGATCATCGTTCTTCGACACTGACTTGAGTTGATCTGTATCTACATCCCAGTATTCACTGTCATCTTTCTTGGTCGCACTCACTCGCGCAATACGAACGTACTCCCCGCGAGCAAGATTGTCGTCGCGGATTAGTTCGATTTCATCGCCTATGCGAGAGAAGATCGACTCGAATTCCACTTTAAGCTCGGCAGCCGCCTGTCGGATCGTTTGTCGGCTGAAAATGAACTGGACAACCTTTGTAAGCTCAGGGCTACCTTCGCCCTTATAAAGACAATAAGGAACATCATCTGAAACAAAGATTACGTTCTCTAACAGGACGGGAGAAGCACGCAATATCGCAGCAGAATTTAGCGTCACAGTCCTAAAGCTTTTATATGTCTGAAGTGTGTAGGCCCTGGATAGAAAAGGGCATGTTAACTGAAGTTCTATCCTAACCCATTTCTCATCTTCGCTCTGGTGAAATCCCAACGAAGAATATTGCCCTCCCAGCATTTTCAAATTCTTGTACCAAGACTCTTCACAATTCGTTGGCACTACTGCCGAGCAATCAATCAAGCCCTTGAGCGCGAGTTCTACTTTAGAAAGCACTTGGTTAGCGTTTTGCTTGACGACCTGGACATCATCTTCTCTCAACGGTCTGAAGTGTGCCAATGAGTTCCGGACGTTTCCAATCTCTTCAAGTTTGGTCTTTATTAGATCCTTGCTCGCTGGAAAATATTCTTTGAAGAATGGCCAATAAGCATCTGCCAATATGATTCTGATCAGTTCTCCGCTTGTTAGGTGCATGAGGGGTGAGGTTATGGAATAACCTAGGTACCCGAAGGTTTCGTCTTGAGAAATTCTCTTCTTTGCGATCGCAGAAATTGTAGTCTGCGATCCGTCATCACTGGTGATGGATAAAGTCTGCCAGTGAGCTTGTTTCTGATTCTTAAGCACCACATAGACGAATGTGCGAAGAGAATTCTCAATCCGGAACAGCGCAGTCAAGGCGTCGTAGTAATGAGGGAAGAGCCAGTTTTCTGGCACCGTCATACGACGATTCTGGTCGGTTTCAGCGTCTTCCCACTTCATCTGATCCTCCGTGAGATCGTAAAAAGAAAGAGGCGTTGGACGGGTCGAGGTTTTGGCGTCGTTCATTAAAACAAAAATTAGAAAGCACCGCAAGAAGCACGAACGGCTTGAGTTGCATGCTATACTCGCGGAGCCCTGCCCGGAGAGTTGAGTAACAATCAATAAATGTCTAACGTCCTCGAAATCATTCCCCTCGGCGGTATCGGCGAGTTCGGGATGAACTGCACGCTGCTGCGCTTTGGCGACGAGATGATTGTCGTCGATGCGGGCATGGGTTTTCCCGAAGAGAGCGTCTATGGAGTCGATGTCTCGATTCCGGATTTTGAAATTCTGGAAGAGTATCGCAACGACATCACTGCGATCATCCTTACGCATGGTCACGAGGATCATCTGGGCGCGCTGCCTTACATCCTGAAGAAGTTCAATGTCCCGGTTTACGCTTCACATTTCACGCTCGGCCTGGCGGAAAGCAAGCTGGATGAGCATGGAATCTTAGGCGACGTGCTTTTGCATCGGGTCGAGCCCCGCGACGTCATCACCCTCGGATCATTTACAATTGAGTTCATCCGCGCCTCGCATTCACTCGTTGACTGCTTTCATCTCGCCATCAAGACTCCGGTGGGCACGATCATTCACACCGGCGATTACAAAGTTGATGAGACTCCGGTGATTGGCGAACCGATTGACTTGCGAAGCCTGCGCCGCTATGGACAGGAAGGCGTGCTGGCTCTGCTTTCAGATTCCACGAACGCCACGGTCCCCGGCCGCACTCCCTCTGAAAGGGCCGTAATTCCGGCCTTTGAAGAGATTTTTGCCGAAGCTAAGGGCCGGATTATCGTCGCGGCCTTTGCCTCTTCGATTCATCGGCTCCAAATCGTTTTCGACGTCGCGCAGCAGTTCGATCGCAAAGTTTGCGTCCTCGGTCGCTCAATGCAGAAAAACGTCGAGATTGCCGATCGGCTTGGGTATCTCGACATTCACGACGGAATGCTGGTCGGGATCAATGACACTAAGCATCTCAACGACAATGAGATCGTTTTTCTCGTGACTGGTTCGCAGGCAGAGCAGCGGGCCGCGCTCTACCAGATGGCCACGCAGATGTACCGTGGGCTAACGATCGAAGAGAGCGACACGGTTGTACTCTCGGCGCGCATCATTCCCGGCAACGAACGAGCGATTTCGAAACTTATCGGTTTCATCTACAAACGCGGCGCAAACATCATCGAAGAAAAGCGCCGGCTCATTCACGTCAGCGGCCATGCTTCGCAGGAAGACATTCGCATTATGACCGAAGCAGTGCGGCCAAAGTTTGTGGTGCCGATTCACGGCGAATACCGCATGCTGTTCCGTCATAAAGAGTTTGTGAAAAATCACCTTGGCTTTCCTGAAGAACGAATCGTGTTAATTGAGAATGGCGACGTGTTAGAGCTCGACGGCGAGCGCGCAGCGATCGTCGATAAGCGGGAAATTAAGCGCACGTTCATTGATGAAACCGGCTTTGAAGAGATTGAATTTGAGACTGTGCGCGAACGGAAGAAGATGGCCTACGAAGGCATGATTACTTTGATCCTGACGATTAATGGCGAGACCGGAGAGCTTCAGACATCCCCGAAAATCGTGGCGCAGGGGGTGATTGGCTTTGATTCATCGAATGGCTCAATGAAAGAGGCCGAGCGGACGGTGGCCGCCGCCCTCGCAGGCGCGTCCAGACAGACTCTGGCAGACGAGTCGTTGTTGAAAGAACATGTGCGTCTGGAGTTGAAAAGATTCATCCAGAAAGAAACGGGCGCCAAGCCGGTGATCGTTCCGGTGATACAGAAGATTTAGTCTCAAGTTTCAAGTCTCAAGTTCCTGGTTCCGGGTTTACCTGTGCGCGAAAAACTCGAAACTCGAAACAAACAAATGGATTACTGGTCTGACAAGGTTGTCCTGATCACCGGAGCGTCATCCGGAATCGGTCGCGGCCTGGCGCTCGAACTGGCCAGGCGCGGCGCCAAGCTTGGATTACTGGCGCGACGCGCCGACGAGCTAAATCGGATTGTTTCTGAAATTGAAGCATCAGATGGAATCGCCATCCCACTACCCTCTGACGTAACTGACGTTGACGCGGTTAGCAAAGCTGTTGCTGAACTGCGCGAGGCGCTTGGACCAATCGATGTTCTGATCGCAAATGCTGGTATCGGCGGTTCGAAGGGGGCCGACAAGCTGAGCGCGGCCGACGTCGCGAAAGTCATTAACGTTAATGTTATCGGTGTGGCCAACAGCACCACCGCGGTAATTCCCGAAATGGTCGCCCGCGGGCAGGGCCAGCTCGTCATTATTTCCAGTCTGGCTGCGTATCGCGGCTTGCCCAAGTCTGCGGCGTATTGCGCCAGCAAAGCGGCGGTATCTGCATTTGCCGAGAGTTTGAGAGTCGATCTACAGAGCTCGGGCATCGACGTGACGATCATTCATCCAGGTTTCATCAAGACGCCCTTGACCGAAGGACGGCACGCACAGATGCCCTGGCTGATGGAATTGGACGACGCAGTGAAAAAAATGGTCAGGGCGATCGCCGCGCGAAAAAAGAGTTATGCGTTTCCCTGGCAGCTTGCTACTATCGTCCGTGCCTGTATGGTCTTGCCGATTCCTTTGTACGATCGCATCATGGCGAGGAATTCGTATCGCGAATGATGATTTTGGATTTGAGATTTGCGATTTGCGCACCAGCGTTCGCGGCGTGCTAATCGGCAAATCTCAGCTCTTCAAATCAAAAATCGCAAGTCTAAAATCAAAAATCGCGAATGACTCTTATCCAAGCTATCCTCCTCGGCATAGTCCAGGGACTAACTGAATTCATTCCTATCAGCTCGACGGCGCATCTGGTGCTAGCGGCCCGCGCGATGAATCTGCCGCTGACCCCTGAGCAAACGACCGCCTCGATTGCCGTCATTCAATTGGGCACGCTCGTCGCCGTGCTGATTTATTTTGCCCGCGACATTTGGAGTATTACGCGGTCGTTTATTGGCGATCATCTGATGATTTTGAAAAACGGCCGGCGTGATGACTTCAATCGAACCATACCAGGCGCGCGTTTGTCGCCGGATGCCTGGCTGGGCTGGCTGCTGATTATCGGCTCGATTCCGGTTGCGGTCGTCGGCTTGCTCTTCAAGAAGCAGATCGAAGGGACTTTTACCAAGAACCTCGTAGTGATCGCAACCATGATGATCGTTGTTGCGATCCTGCTCGGGATTGCGGAATTCGTCGGCCAACAGCGTCGTCGAATGGGCGAGCTGGGGATCAAGGATTCACTGGCGGTCGGGTTCGCTCAATGCCTGGCGCTGATTCCGGGATCGAGCCGCTCGGGCTCGACTATTATGGCCGGACTCTTCGCGGGAGAAACGCGCGAGACGGCGGCGCGGTTTTCCTTTCTGCTTTCGATTCCGGCAATTGCCGCCAGCGGCTTGCTCGAGCTCAAGGAAGCGATTCACAAACTACCGCAGGGCAGTTTGGGTCCGCTGGCTTTCGGAACAATCATCTCAGGAATCATCGGCTACATTTCGATCTGGTTCCTGCTGCACTACCTGCGCACGCACACGACCGGGATATTTATCGCCTATCGGCTAGTTGTCGGTGGGGCGATCCTGTTCATGGTATTCAGCGGGCGCCTCGCCCGCCTCTAATAATCCGATCCGCAAATGATCGAAAACTGGCACGCTGAATTGAGAACTCCGCCTCAAATACTCATTTCTGAAGCAAACCGCTGACAACCTTCGCCGCATCAGTTACACTGGTATAGCCCCTTCCTCTGCGGACGCCATGTCCGTTAAGCATTTAAGAGAGGCCATTGCCTGATGAAAGAAGAAAGCAGTGTAGATGTGAACGGGCCGCCACAGCGCCCGCGCAGCCCGCGTGTTCCGGTAAATTTTTCGCTAGTCGTTGAAGGCCGGACGCGCGAGGGTAAGCCGTTCGAAACCAGGGCCGCGGCCGTGAAAATCAGCCGTGGGGGCGCCACGATTCTTCTGGAGAAAGACGTGGTGGTTGGCGATCGAATCGTTCTCATACCACCATTTGGGAAAAAACTCGACGCCGAAATAAACGGAATATGGACTGAGGAAACCGACGGCAAACAAAGGGTTGGTGTGCGACTTCTGGAAGCCGACGGCTGGTTTGCCGAATAGAAATCAATATGAAGGATCAAGGATGAATCAGAACCGGAGCGCGTTTGCCCCAGCTTGCTCTGCCTCATCGCCTGTTAAGCAACCTTCAAGGCGTTGGATCATTCGGCAACTTGATCAAGCCCGCGCTTCTGCCTTCGCCAATGAACTTAAGATTTCACCGCTGGTCGCCGGCCTGCTCCTGGCTCGCGGTTATGACGATCTCGAGTCCGCCCAGCGCTTCTTGAAACCTTCTTTCGATCAGCTTCACGATCCGGCCCTGATGTTGGGCATGCCGGAAGCTGTCGAACGCCTGCAATTCGCGATCGATAACGCTCAACCAATACTGATTTACGGTGACTATGATGTTGACGGCACCACGGGAACAGCAGTGTTATTGCGCGCGCTGCGAATGTTGGGCGCAACTGTCGGTTATCACGTGCCGCATCGCTTCACCGAAGGCTATGGGATCCAGCAAGCTGGCCTGGAAAAGGCAGTCAATGATGGATACAAACTGGTGGTCAGTGTTGATTGCGGGATTACAGCGCACGAGCCTTTGCACTGGGCCCGCGCGAATGGCCTGGACATAATTGTTACTGATCATCATCTTCCGGACGCGGACGAAGGAGCGCCGCCTGCACTCGCCGTCCTCAATCCTAATCAGCACGGCTGTACTTACCCCGATAAGAATCTGGCGGGCGTTGGAGTCGCTTTTAAGCTGGTGCACGCGTTATTTCGCGTTCGCGATCGCGAAAAGCAGGTGCCTGGATTTCTGAAAATGGTCGCGCTGGGGACCGTCGCCGACGTTGCGAAGTTGATTGGCGAAAATCGAGCCATCGTCGCCCTCGGCCTTTCGGATTTGCCGCGGGCAGTCAATCACGGTTTGCGCGCTCTGATTGATATCGCGGGTTGTGGCGAAGGCAGCGAGATGACCGCTTACGATCTTGGATTTCGCATCGGACCGCGCATCAATGCTGCGGGTCGCATGGATGCCGCGCGTGCGGTAATCGAATTATTTGAAGCCGGCAGTCGGGACGAGGCGCGCCGTTTGGCGGATCACCTGGATGCGCGAAATCGCGAGCGCCAGGAAGCCCAGCGTGAAATATTTCATCGTGCGATTGAGGAGTTTGAAAACGGACCTGATCGCGATTTGCAAACGCATGCGGCAGTGATTGCCGGCGATGGGTGGCATCGGGGCGTGATTGGACTCGCCGCCTCGAAGATTGCGGAACGAATCAACCGGCCCTGCGTCGTAATCTCGCTTGATGGTGACATTGGACACGGTTCGGCGCGGAGCATCGAGTCTTATCACCTTTTCAATGGCCTGATTTCGTGTCGCGATCTGCTGGAAAAGTTTGGCGGTCATTCGCACGCGGCCGGTCTAAGTATTCGGCGCGAACGCATTTTGGAATTCCGGCAGCGTTTGAATGAGCATGCGGCCTCCTGTTTGACCGATGAACAATTGGTACCGACACTTAATATCGACGCGGAGGTGCCGGCGCGCGAAATCAATTTTTCGCTTTCTCAGGACTTGCGTGCGCTCGAACCATTCGGCGCGGGCAATCCCCGTCCCGTGTTTGTGACGCGCGATTTTCGGATATTGAGCGAACCGCAGATCATCAAAGAGCAGCATCTGAAAGTGCGCGTCGCCGGGGAAGACAATCGTCCATTTGAAGCGATCTGGTGGCGCGGCTTGCAGGAAACTGAGCGAACGCCGCGAATCAACGAACGCATCGAACTGGCTTACGAACTCGAGGCGAATCTGTGGAACGGCGACGTGAGATTGCAGTTGAATATTCGAGATTTGCGGCCAGTCAATGTTTGAATTCGTTCAGCCGGGCTACCGGCCGCCTTTACTGGCTGATGTTAGATTGGGAAGATGCGGTACGGTGACTGGCGGGCAGTAGCCCGCCTCTAAACGATATCGATTCACCGTTATGCAGGTTTTGCAGCGAAAACGAATCAGCGCGGTCGGTATCCGCGCGCGCGTGCCCCTGCTGGCGCGGGCCGTGGCACTGTTTCTGTTAATCGCCGGGGCGCTCTTTGTCGGCGTGTCTTATTACAAGATGCGAAACAATTCGAGCTTCCGCCTGGCCAAGCGACCGCCGGAACTGTCAAAGGAAATCACCGGGATCATCAACGGTTATGAACAGCGGATCACCAAAGGTGATCGCCTGTATCTGTGGCTGCGCGCGGCGCGCGACGTAACTTTCTCGGACGGTCATCACGAACTGGAAGACGTCAATCTTCAGGTCTTTCCGGAAACGGGAGACAAGCCCGATCAGATCGGGGCCAGCCGTTCGATTTACGATCCTAAGACGGGTGAGATTCAACTGAATGGCAACGTGCAGATTGAAACTCGCGATGCACTGAAGCTCAAGACCGAAACAATCTCGTATAACCAAAACACTGAGATCGGCGAAACCGCTGCGCTAATAACTTTCGAACGCGAGAATGTCTCGGGCCATGCCACCGGCGCGCGGGTTGACGGAAAGAACAAACGACTAGAGCTGCGAAATGACGTCGAAATCACCGTCAATCCTGAAGCAGCGACGAGCGGCGATCAAAAGAACAGCAAGGTGCCGCAATTGAAAGGTTCGCGAACTCTGCCCGTGACAATTCATTCACCGCAGGCAACTTTCGATCAAGCGTCCATGCGTCTGGCTTTCAGCGGAGGTGCAACTGCCGAGCAGGACCAGGATGTAATGAGCGGCGACAGCCTGACCGGAATTCTGAATCAACAAAGGAAGTTGCAGAAGATCGAGGTCCGCGGCAACTCTTATCTGCGGACGATGGATCAAGGCCATGCTGCGGAAGTCCATGCGGTCGATATGGATTTCGCTTTTGATTCCGACCAGCGACTGCAAATGGCAGTCGCGATGAAGGACGTTCGCGCGCAAAGCCTCAATTCGGATTCCGACATGCAGCTCAGCGGGGCGAACGGCGTCGAAGTTTTTTTTCAGGCCCAGGGTGACCGCAGCCTTTTGAAAGAAATGCATGTGAACGGGCGCTCAGTAGTTACTCTCTCCGCGCCGAAATCGCGTCTCAATGATCCGCGCGCGACCAACAAGCGCTTGACCGCAGACGCGATCAAGCTAACCTGGCATGCAATCGGGCAGGATCTCGAGCGAGCGCAAGCGTCGGGCAATGCTGAACTGTTCGTCGATCCTGTGCAGAAAACGGCTAAGGCCGATCGGCAGACCTTGACTGCCCCTCAAATCGATTGTGATTTCTACGAGAATGGAAACCTCGCGCGTAATGCCGTTGCCGTGGGCGGTGCCAGGATCGTTTTGGATCCGGTAATGCCGGTCGAAAGTCGCTCAGTGCGGACGATAATTGCGCAAACCATGACTGCGTTTTTCAGCCGCGAGACCCAAAACGCCGAGAAGATCGACACCCAGGGCGAGGTTAAGTTCAATGAAAAGGATCGGAATGGTACGGCTGGAAGTGCCGGCTACACAGACGCTGACAAGACGCTTCGATTGCGCGGCGGTGACCCAACAGTTTGGGACGCGCGCGCGCGCACGAGGGCAAGTGAAATCGATTCGGACACGCAAAATCATATTTCGATATGTCGCGGCAAGGTACAGACGACTTACTACAGTCAGGAACAAACAAACGGCGCTCTGCCATTTGGAAAAGTGAAGAGTCCCGTCTACATCGTCGCCGATCGGGCCCAGTTCAATCACGACACCGGAGTTGGCATTTATACAGGCAACGCGCGGGCGTGGCAGGACGACAATTTTGTTCGCTCGGACACTCTGACATTATTCCGCGATGAAAAGCGGATGGAAGGCCGGGGTCATGTGCAAAGCGCGCTTTACCGCGCGCAGAAAAAAATAAACGGCGCAAGCACCGTTGTACCCGTCTTTGCGGCGGCGGATTTTATGAAATATTCCGATCCGGATCGTTTGCTGCACTATGAAACTAACGTCGACATCAAGCAGGGAACGGATCGGATCACTTCCGGCGTCGCCGATGTTTACTTGATGAAAGATTCGAATGAAGTTGAGCGAACGATAGCCCAGCGGACCGTGGTGCTGACACAACCGGGAAAACGAGGCAGCGGCGATTGGATGCAATACACGAGCGCGGATGATGTCGCCGTCTTGAAAGGGAATCCGGCGCACGTCGAGGACGAGAAGCAGGGAACCACCGACGGAAACCGCCTCACCTGGTATCACCAGGACAATCGCGTGGTAGTTGATGACGCGCGCGGCGAGCAGGCGCCGGGACGGGTGCGTTCGACCCATCGTGTAAATAAAAATCCTTAGAAGAGATTATTCGTTTAGAGGCGGGCAGTAGCCCGCCTCTAACATTTAGTTAGCGATGGTGAAACCAATCACCCAACCTGATTCGCTCGGACACTGGGGACCATATGGTGGCCGCTTTGTGCCAGAGACCCTGATGGCGCCGCTGGAAGAATTGACGGCCGCTTATGAAGCCGCCCGTGCTGATCGAGGTTTTCAAAACGAATTGGATCGGCTCTTGCGCGACTATGCGGGACGTCCGACGCCACTCTTTTTTGCCCAACGCCTAACCGAACAAGCGAACCGGGCTCGCATCTATCTCAAGCGCGAAGATCTCCTCCACACCGGCGCTCATAAAATCAACAATACATTGGGACAAATTCTGCTTGCCAGGCGGATGGGAAAGCGGCGGATCATCGCCGAGACCGGCGCAGGCCAGCACGGTGTTGCGACCGCGACAGTATGCGCGCTGTTCGGACTCGAATGCGTTGTTTACATGGGCTCCGAAGACATGCGGCGACAAGCGCTGAATGTCTTTCGCATGCAACTGCTCGGAGCCGAAGTGCGCGAAGTAAACGCGGGTTCGCGTACGTTGAAGGACGCGATCAATGAGGCGCTGCGCGACTGGGTGACGAACGTTTCAGACACGTATTATTTGCTCGGCAGCGCGCTGGGGCCGCACCCATATCCATTTATGGTGCGCGAGTTCCAGAGCGTAATTGGGCATGAGACGCGCGGGCAGATTCTTGAACAGGAGAACCGCTTGCCTGATTGGTTGATTGCCTGCGTCGGCGGAGGATCGAATTCCATCGGGCTGTTTCACCCGTTTCTGGGTGATGACTCAGTGCGCATGATTGGAGTTGAAGCTGGAGGCCGCGGCGACGATTTGGGTGACCACGCCGCGCGATTCAATTCGAGTGGCGGCGGCCGTCCCGGCGTCCTGCAGGGCACAATGAGTTACGTGCTCCAGGACGATCGTGGCCAGGTGGCGACGACGCATTCGATTTCCGCAGGACTCGATTATCCTTCGATTGGACCTGAGCACGCCTTTCTTCATGACTCAGGCCGAGTTGCCTACACATCAGTTTCTGACAATGAAGCCCTGGAGGCTTTTCAAGTGTTGTCGCGTTTGGAGGGAATTATTCCGGCGTTGGAGTCGGCACACGCGGTCGCCCATGCGTTGAAGGTCGCGTGCGAGATGAAAAGGGACCAGGTGATAATTATCAATTTGTCCGGACGTGGCGATAAGGACATTGATACTGTGCGGGAACGAATAACCACAGAGGACACAGAGGCGCACTGAGAAAACTGGAAATCATCCGGGTCCTCTGTCGTAGATTTGTTTGAATCGAATCTCCAAAGCATTCGCTAACCTCAAACGCGAGGGGAAAAAAGGCTTCATCCCTTTCATCACCGCCGGCGATCCGGATCTTGAAACGACTCGCGAACTGATAGTTGAACTCGCTCGCGCAGGCGCAACCCTGATCGAGCTGGGGGTACCGTTCAGCGACCCGATGGCGGACGGGCCGGTGATTCAACGTGCCTCCGAACGTGCGCTTCAGCATAGTTTCGGTCTTGCAGAGATTCTGCGAGTGGTTGCCACCGCCAGGAAGCAAGCGGACGTTCCCGTTATCCTCTTCAGTTATTTCAATCCGCTCTTGCAGTTCTGCCGAAAGGAGAACCGGGACCAGAGGTCCGCGCTTCCGGCATCCGGCTTTGAGGTGCTTGCGCGAGAAGCGGCAGGCGCGGGGCTGGATGGAATTCTGGTAACGGACCTCGCGCCCGAAGAGGCTGGCGAGTTTGCCGTGGCGCTTGGTAGACATCAGCTCAACACGATCTTTCTGGTCGCCCCCACTTCGACCGATGAACGCTTGAAAATGATCGCGCAACATGCCGGCGGTTTTATTTACGCTGTCTCGCGCGCCGGAGTCACTGGCGCGCGCGAACAAATGAGCGCCGAGGCCGAAAAATTAGTCGGTCGGGTCAGGCGCTTTTCAAACTTGCCGGTCGCCGTCGGTTTCGGCATTTCAAAACCGGAACATGTCGTGGATGTCTGGCGCTATGCCGACGCTGCAGTTGTCGGTTCGGCAATCGTTGCCGAGATCGAGCGGGCGAAGTCACCGGCGGATGCACTTGTTCGAGTTGGAAGGTTGGCAAGAGAGTTGATCAGCTGAGAAGCCGAAGCAACACAACTGCGCAACCCAACCCACAGAATCGTTGCTACAGTCATTAACTGGTTTTGGCTGCTTAAGTTCTTACTAATTTCTTCCGAAACCTCTCGACGGAGAGACCAGGTGAGGGTTATTCTGGCGTGCTTTTGAGTCTGAAAAAATCTTCGTTTCATCCGTGAAACTCTGTTCCATTCTCGCGCGAGATGTGTTATGCTCTCGGAACTCAGCCGTGAGTTCTTTGAGAGTAAATCCAGGAAGAGGAGCAGAAGAAAGCGATGCCTGTTATGCCTGAAGACAGATTTGCAGACCGGAGCCGCGCTGTCGAAGCCGCGCTGGCCAACATTGAAAAGAAGTTTGGCAAAGGATCGATCATGCGTCTGGGCGAGCGCGACATTTCCGATGTGCCGGCGATTTCCACGACTTCATTGTCGCTGGACGCGGCCATTGGTGTGGGTGGTGTGCCGCGCGGGCGAATTGTCGAGATTTATGGACCGGAGAGCTCCGGCAAGACAACCCTTGCGTTGCACATCGTTGCGGAAGCCCAAAAAGCCGGAGGCGTGGCCGCGTACATCGACGCTGAGCACGCGATGGATGCCGATTATGCCGGCAAACTCGGCGTGAATATCGACGACTTGCTGATTTCACAGCCAGATTCAGGCGAGCAGGCGCTGGAGATCGCCGAAGCCTTAGTGAGATCGAACGGCGTGGATGTAATCGTCATTGACTCAGTCGCGGCCCTCGTCCCACGGGCCGAGCTGGATGGCGAGATGGGCGACTCTTTGCCGGGCCTGCAAGCGCGTCTGATGTCCCAGGCTTTGCGCAAGCTGACGGCGATCGTCGCCCAGTCGAACACCTGCTTTATCTTTATCAATCAGATTCGCGAAAAGATTGGGGTGATGTTCGGCAATCCGGAAACGACCACCGGCGGCCGCGCGCTGAAGTTTTATTCATCGGTGCGACTGGACATTCGCCGCATCGGGGCGATCAAGGATGCCGACCGGGTGGTTGGCAATCGCACAAAGGTGAAGGTGGCGAAGAACAAAGTGGCGCCGCCGTTTCGCGAAGTCGAGTTTGACATCATGTACGGCGAAGGCATTTCGCGCGAAGGTGACCTGCTGGATCTGGCGACGAACCACCGGGTAGTGGAAAAGAGCGGCGCCTGGTTCGGCTACAAAGGCGATCGTCTCGGCCAGGGCCGCGAGAATGCCAAGCAAACGTTGCGAGATCATCCTGAACTGCTCCGCAAGGTTGAGAACGACGTGAAGCGCGCGCTGGGAATTGCGGTGCGCGAAGAAGCTGCGGCCGAACCAGTGCCTGAGCAAAGGAAAGCTGCAGCGGCTGCAGCGGAAAAGAAATAACAACTCAATTGGGTATTCCTCGATATGGAGAAACGATGGACATAACATCAATATCTGCCGCCCTGACTAGCATCAAAACTGCGGCCGACATCACGAAACTAATTAGGGACAGTGACAGTTCTCTAGAGAGAGCGGAGACAAAACTGCAACTTGCAGAATTAACATCGGCTCTTGCGGACGCGAAACTTGAAGTAACCGAAATCCAACAGTTGCTGATTGATAAGGACGTTCTAATTGGATCGCTCCAAGAACAATTAGCAGTTAGGGAACGTTTGCAGTGGGAAGCTCCTTATTACTGGCTTGTGAATGACTCGGCGAAGGAAGGACCGTTCTGCCAACACTGCTTCGATGCCGACGCTAAACAGGTTCGACTTCAGGGTAATGGCTCTGGTTTCTGGCGGTGCACAGTTTGTAGGAACACCTACACCGACAAGGAATACAAAGATCCCGGGATGCCTACGATGTTCGCGGTGGCTCGTGGCTCTGACCGGTTTCGCGGATTTTAGCGACATCTCCACGTTTGGTTTTTCTGTGAACAGCCGCGTAGCGGCAAAATGCCTACGGCATTTCCAACCGACCTGCTCGTAAAGCTTTCAGCCTTTACACTCCGTCACGTATCCCCGCATAATCCGCGCGGCTCGGATTGCCTCAGATGACATCGATTCTTATCAAGAACGGCACAATTGTGACGATGGACCAAAAGAGTTCTGTCGTGCACGGTGACTTGTTGATTCGTGATGGACGTATCGCGAGTATCGGCCGGAAGATCGATGCGGACGCAGACGAAACAGTTGACGGGAATGGGTGCGCGGTGCTGCCCGGCTTTGTGCAGACACACATCCATCTTTGCCAGACTCTGTTTCGAAGCGCAGCCGATGATTTGTCGTTAATTGATTGGTTGAAAAAGCGAATCTGGCCGATGGAGGCCGCGCACTCAGCCTCATCCATCCGCGTCGCCGCTCAATTAGGCATTGCTGAGCTGATTAAGGGCGGCACCACCTGTGCGCTCACGATGGAAACCGTCCGGCACACGGAAGAAGTGTTTCGCGTGGTTGAGGAAACTGGGTTCCGCGCTACCGTCGGCAAATGCATGATGGACAAAGGCGAGAATGTGCCGCCAGGACTTCTTGAAGAAACGCAACAGTCGATCAAGGAGTCGCTCGACTTGATTAGAGACTGGCACGGCAAAAGCGGCGGCCGTATTCGCGGTTGTTTCGCGCCGCGATTTGCGATTAGCTGCAGCCACGAATTGCTCAGCCAGGTATCGGAGCTGGCCCGCGCTCACGGTCTGATGATTCACACCCATGCTTCTGAGAATAAGGATGAATGCGAGAAGGTTGAAGGCGAGACGGGCCGGCGCAACATCGCCTATTTGAATTCACTGGGAATATCCGGCAGTCATGTAGTGCTTGCGCATTGCATCCATCTCGACGCGGAGGAAATGGAGACACTGACGCAGACTAAGACAAATGTCGCGCACTGCCCGTCGTCGAATTTGAAGCTGGGATCCGGGCTGGCGCGCATAGCGGAGATGCTGGCCCGGCGGATCCCTGTGTCTTTGGGAGCTGATGGCGCCGCTTGCAACAATCGACTCGACATGTTTACGGAAATGCGCACGGCGGCGCTGTTGCAGAAACTAGCCCATGGACCGGAAGTCTTGCCGGCGGCGAGGGTGCTGCGGCTGGCGACGATCGACGGCGCTCGCGCGCTTGGTTTCGAGGGGGAAATCGGTAGTCTGGAAGTCGGCAAGCGCGCTGATGTAATTGTCGTGGATTTGAATAATGCTCATGCGGTTCCGGTGAATGACGTCGTCTCAACCTTAGTCTATTCAGCGCAGCCTTCGGATGTGCAGACAACGATCATCGATGGAGAGTTGGTCATGCGCGATCGGAAATTGTTAACGCTGAACGAAGAATCGGTGATTGATGACGCCAACCGCGAAGCCAAATCTTTGATCGACCGAGCCGGCGTTTCTGTGTAAAGGCGGCCTGGCGCCCGCCATTTTGCTTTTTGCTACCTGGCGGGCAGTAGCCCGCCTCTAAACGCTTGCATATCTATATGTCCGCGGCCTCGATCACACTTCCAGCCTTTGCCAAGATCAATTGGAGCCTGCGCATCGCGGGCCGGCGCCCGGATGGGTATCACGAAATCGACACCGTTCTTCAGACGATCAGCCTGCACGATACCATTCACTTCACGGCGACGGAAACGGCTGAAATCCGCCTGTCATGTGATGATCAGACCTTACCCATCGACGCGAGGAACCTCGTGTACGGCGCGGCGGCGGCGTTGCAAAGCTCACATGCGCCAGGAAAGGGCGCGCGCATTCGTTTGGAAAAACGAATTCCCTCCCGGGCCGGCCTTGGGGGAGGATCGTCCGACGCGGCGGCGGCATTGATCGGCCTTTGTCATATTTGGAAGATTGAGCCATCGCTGGCGCAGCTAAATGGAATTGCCGGGAATCTGGGTGCTGACGTCCCCTTTTTTCTTCAAGGCGGCACCGGACGCGGCACTGGAATCGGGACGCGGATAACTCCTTTAGCTGACGCTGACAGAAAGTTCCTGCTGATTATTAAACCAAACCCCGGCGCGTCGACCGCGGAATCTTATCGATCACTAAATGCTCCTTCCTTGACAACACTTTCCGGCGACACTATTCTTTCAAGTTCGCCGTCGCTGGGAAGTTTCGACAGTGATCTTGTAAATGACTTTGAGGGGAGCGTGTTTAAGCGCGAACCTGAAATCGACAGAGCGAAGGCGGCGTTGAAAAAAGCCGGAGCGCAAGACGCAATGTTAGCTGGAAGCGGTTCGGCGGTTTTTGGGATTTTTGACAAAAGGGAAGCGCAAGAGCGCGCCATTCAGGCGATCGAACTCGAACCCGGTTGGCGCGTATTTCCTTGTACGACGGTTGGGCGCGACCAATACCGGCGCGCAATGGGACCGTGCAGCACGACGCTCGCTCGGCTCTCAGAAGGAATGAATGCTGGGGCGTAGCCAAGTGGTAAGGCACCGGTCTTTGGAACCGGCATTCGTAGGTTCGAATCCTTCCGCCCCAGCCAAGTTTAGTAACCAGTAACCGGCGACCAGCGGCTGAAGGCAGCTGCCAGTCACTCGTAACTCGTCACTTTTCATTGCATGAGCACAACCGGCGGGATCAAAGTCTTTTCGGGCAGCGCGAATCGTCCGCTGGCGGAAGAGATTTGCCGCGAACTCTCGTGCGATCTGGGACGTTCGACAACCGCGCGTTTCTCAGACGGCGAGATCAATTTCCAGATCGAGGAAAACGTGCGCGGCGCCGATGTTTTCATCGTGCAGCCGACCTGCCCGCCCGTCGATTCGCATTTGATGGAGCTGCTGGTGCAGCTCGATGCGTTCCGGCGATCATCGGCTGAACGCGTCACTGCGGTGATTCCGTACTACGGCTACGGACGTTCGGATAAGAAAGACCGGCCGCGGGTTCCGATTTCGGCAAAGATGGTTGCGAACCTGTTGACGACCGCAGGCGCGCATCGGATTTTGACAATCGATCTGCACGCGGCGCAGATCCAGGGCTTCTTTGATATTCCGGTCGACCATTTGTACGCGGCCCCGGTTTTGATTGGTCATTACCAGGCTAATCGTTTTCCGGACATGACCGTAGTTGCGCCCGATACGGGCGGCGCCGAGCGAGCCCGCGCGTACGCGAAACGGCTGGATGCCGAACTGGCGTTGTGCGACAAACGTAGGGAGAAGCCAAACGTCGCCGAAGTAATGAACGTGGTGGGCGACGTCGAAGGCCGGAGTTGTTTGATAGTCGACGATATGTGCGATACTGGAGGCTCGCTGACCAAAGTATCGCAGGCCCTGAAAGCCGCGGGAGCAGCGCGCATTCATGCATGTTTCACGCATCCCGTGCTCTCGGGCCGCGCGGCACAGCATCTGGCGACTTCGGACATCGAACAGATAGTTGTGACCAACACAATTCCGCTGAATTCGAAAGCAGCGGAACTTGATAAGATAAAAGTCTTGAGCATCGCCCCGCTTTTGGCGAAAGCAATCAAGTCGATCCATGAAGAGACCAGCGTCTCTTCGCTCTTCGTATGAAGGGCAAACACTGAAAGCGAAGTAGCCGTCAGGAATCAGCTTTCAGCAAAGACAATTCGGTTGGGAGTACCGCCTTTAGGCGAAATTGGCAGGTTGGAGGGACTCCGTCTGAAGACGTTACTCCGAACTGTGGAGAAGCAATCATGGCAGACAAAAAAGACATAGTCGTCCGCGCAAAGCCGCGCGAAGGTCGCGGAAAGAACGACTCGCGCCGCGCGCGCCGCGGCGGGGAGATTCCGGTAACTGTTTATGGCGGTGATGGAGAAACAATTGCCGCGCTGGCGCCTCTGCGCGAGTTGGCCGCGATTCTCCGTTCCGACAGCGGTTTCAATACGATCTTCACGCTTGACGTCGAAGGTGTCGGACCAAGTGAAGTCATGTTCCGCGAGCGGCAGATCGATCCGGTCCGCGGGCGGCTGATTCATGCTGACTTCAAGAGACTGGTAAGCGGTCAGAAGATCGAAGTCACCGTACCGTTGCGCCTGGTAGGAGAGCCAATCGGCGTCCGTGAGCATGGCGGGATTCTCGAACAGATTGTGCGCAGCATTGATATCCGCTGCGAGCCGCGCGAGATTCCGGAAGTGCTCGAAGTCGATGTTACCAATCTCGGCGTTCATGATGTGCTGCACGTTTCCGACATACCGGCGAGTGAGAAAGTCGAAATCCTGGAAGCCGCCGACGCCGTGATCGCCACGGTCGGCATCGTCAAGGAAGAAGAGGTAGTTGTGGCGCCGGTGGAAGGCGAAGAACCAGCCGAACCCGAAGTGATTGGCAAGGGCAAGAAGGAAGAAGAAGGCGAGGCCGGGGCCGAGGAAGAGGAGAAGAAGGAGAAGAAGGAGAAGGAGAAGGAGAAGAAGTAAGGAGATTTCCGATTTTCGATTGCCAATTGCCGATTGGCGTTTCGAAATCGTTTGCGTCCTCGGCTAGTTGATCAAAATCAGGCCGGCATCACTGTGAAGGCTGAGTGTGGAAGGCCAGCCTTTCTAAATCGGCAATCGGCAATCGGCAATTGAAAATCGGCAATGCATCTGATCGTTGGACTGGGAAATCCGGGAGCCGAATACGAATGGTCGCGGCACAACCTCGGATTCATGCTCATTGACAGGTTGGCAAGGGAAGCTGGAGCTGCGGTCACGCGTCGGGAATGCCAGTCGCTTGTCGGCAGCGCGTCGCTCGAAAACCGGCGCGTGCGTCTGGCGAAGCCGCAGACGTACATGAACCTCAGCGGAGAAGCCGTTCGCTGCCTGATGAATAAGTTGGCCGCGAGGGACGCTGATAGTTCTTTGATTGTGATTAGCGACGATCTGGCATTGCCATTTGGCATGATTCGCTTGCGCGCGCGAGGCAGCGCCGGAGGACATAACGGCTTAAGGTCGATCATTTCTTCGCTGGGCACAAACGAATTCGTGCGCCTGCGGATCGGCATTCAACCGGAACATCCCTTGAGCGATACAAAGCGTTACGTTCTTGACGAGTTGCCGCGCAGTCAACGGCGCGAACTGGACGGAGTTTTGGAGCGAGCCGAAAGTGCGGTGCGATGCATTTTGACCAAGGGTATTGCCAAAGCGATGTCGCTTTATAACCAGTCGGCAGTAAGCAGCGAGGAGTAAGAGCGTTGAGAGTCCCGCCTTTAAGCGGAAACGTGACTCGAAGCCTCTTCGCCTGAAGGCGAAACTCCGAACAGCAGTCTAGGAGGAGAATCTTGGCAGAAAAAAGAATTTACGAAGTGGTATTCATCATCGATCCTTCGGCGGATGACGAAGAAGTGATGAAGCTCAGCGAAGCGGTGCAAAAGATCGTGACCAGTCAGAACGGCGCCATCACCAAAACCGAAGTGATGGGGAAACGGCAGCTCGCCTACGAAATCAACCACAAGCGAGAAGGCACCTACGTGCTCCTGGAGATCGAAGGCTCGGGAGCCGAGATTGCTGAACTTGAACGCCGCATGCGGGTTAACGATCGCATCTTGCGGTACATCACGGTTAGGGTCGATGAAGATCGCCGGCGTGCGGACAAACTAAAGGAGCGCAGAGCGCGCAAAGCTGCGAAGCGCGCGACGGCGCCGAAGCAGCGTGAATCCGCGCCGCCGGGCGGCGCCGAAGAGGAAGATTACGCGGCCTGAGGGCGGCGCGGGCCTGACGCTATAAAGGAAAAGGATATTTATGTCGACAAATTACGAAGATCGCGATTTTGGTTTCGAGCGCGAGTACGAGCGAGCCGGCGGTCCCATGGGACGGGGAGGCCGCCGCATGCAACGCCGCAAGTCGTGCCGCTTCTGCATCGATAAAGTCGATCTGATCGACTTTAAGGATGTGAAGCTCCTGCAGTCGTACATTCCCGAGCGCGGGAAGATTCTTCCGCGCCGAATCTCTGGCGCCTGCGCCACACATCAACGCATGCTGGCAGAGGCAATCAAGCGCGCGCGCAATATTGCTTTCCTGCCTTACGCGGCGGATTAGCTGTTCCCCTCTCCCGCTGGGAGACGGGCCAGGGGTGAGGGTATAGAAAAAGCGATTCGTCTTACCAAACCCTCTCCCAGCCCTCTCTAAAAAGAAGAGGGAGAACTCGAACGGAGTAATAATCAAATGGGACATAAACAAGTTCTACTACGCGAAGATATTGATAATCTTGGCGCCCGGGGCGAAATCGTGCGCGTGAAGGCAGGCTATGCTCGGAATTATCTTTTGCCGCGCAGCCTGGCGGTCGAAGCGACGGCAAGCAACGTCAAACAGATCGAATCGGAACGCGCGGCCCTCTTAAAACGGGAAGCGAAAGAGCGTTCGAGCGCCGATGGGCAAGCCGATCAACTGCGCGGCATGACGCTGAATTTTGAAAGAAAAGTCGGCGAAGAAGGCGTGCTCTATGGTTCAGTTACCTCGATGGACATCGCCCACGCTCTAAAAGATCGCGGTTACGAAATCGATCGCCGCAAAATCGTCCTGCGCGAACCAATCAAACGATTCGGAAACTATACTGTGCCGGTGCGGCTGCATCGCGAAGTCACGGTGGAATTGCCAATCAGCGTTTTGGGTGAAGGCGGAGTCGCAGTACAGCCGCCTCAACCTGAAGTCGCGGAAGCGACGGTCCCGGACCAAGAGGCGCCGCAATCTACGAACGAGTAACTACCGGTTTCTCGCCAATAGGGTGTAAGGAAATGGTTCCTACCGCGAGGAATTATGGCGAAATATCCTCAAAGCGCCAGTTTTCCTAAAGTGTTTCTGCGTCGGTGGAGAATCCGTCGGGCACTGGAACGAAACTTGGCTCGGGCACATGCCGATTATCAATCTCTCCTGCATAATCCCCATAAGACGAAACAAGCTCTCTTGGTGGCCACGTTCGAACTACAAGGATGCCACTGGGCGCTGGACCAACATAAGTCTCACGTAATCCTTCGAAGAGCTAGAAAAGTTGGCCTTGGGTGTCCCGACTTATCAAGCGAAACCGGATTGGTGGCGTGATGACAGCGATAATGGGGAGGAACGCGTTGTTCGTTGGTTATCGGAGCAGGGGAGGCAGGGAGTATCGAATCTTATTCGCGACGACCGCCGCCAAACTTGGGAATGGCGAATTAAAGTTATTACGCCAATTCTCACAATTCTCGTTAGCATCTTAGGGCTAATTGTTGCGCTGATCACATTGCTAAGTAAGAATCGGTGATAAGGCATCCAAAGTTTCTGAAAGATAAAACAGCGACGTGCGATTAACGTGTTGTATATTTTGCAAGCGCATAGCGCAATTGAACGATCCGCTTTGAATTTATTGTAATGATGGCCACGCCGGACCCTATCCGCGATCCAATTCTTGACAGACCGCTTCCTAGCAGTTCTGACAGCGAACGAGCTATTTTAGGATCAATCATTTTGGATAATTCACTTATCGCGCAGGCCGTTGAGCTGTTGGATCCTGACGATTTCTACGTGCCATCAAACCGCCGGATATTCAAGGCGATGACATATTTGCTTGAGCACGGTTCTGAAATCACACCTATTCTAATCGCCGAAAACTTAAAGCGCGATAATTCGCTTGATTCTGTCGGCGGCGTGATCTTTTTGACGAACCTGACCTACGGCCTGCCACATGTAACGAGCGTGGCGCCGTATGCCAAAGTCGTCCGCGGCAAGTCTTTGTTGCGCCAGCTCGTGAAAGTCGCAAACAAAATAACCAGCGAAGCCCTTGAGGAAGAAGATGAGCCCGCAAATATTCTAGATCACGCCGAGCATGCGATCTTTGCGCTGGCCGACGAGCGCATACGCCAGGGTTTTCAACACATCAAAGAACCGGCTGAGCGCGTACTGGAAAAGGCCGAAGCGGTCGAACATCGCGATCTGGTGGTAACTGGCGTCCCTACGGGGTTTCGGGGCCTGGATTCGCTGACATCGGGCCTGCAGAAACAGGACTTTGTGGTGATCGCCGCGCGGCCTTCGATGGGAAAAACCAGCCTGGCTTTGACTCTGGCGCAGCACGCCGCGATGCAGCACAAAGCTGTGGTGGGAATTTTCTCGCTGGAAATGTCCGCCGAGTCCTTAGCCACCCGCATGTTGTGCTCGGAAGCCAACGTTGACGCGTCGAAGTTTCGCAGCGGCTATCTTTCAAATGAAGAATGGTCGCGCCTTGGAAAAGGCCTGGGCAAGCTTGCCGAGGCGCGTATTTTTATCGACGACACGCCGGCGATTTCGGTCCTGGAAATGCGCGCCAAGGCGCGGCGGTTGGCCACTGAGCAAAAGCAACTCGACATGATTGTAGTTGACTATTTGCAACTGATGTCCGGATCGACCAAACGCTTCGAGTCGCGGCAGCAGGAGGTCTCGCAAATATCGCGCGAGTTGAAGGCCCTCGCGAAGGAATTGAACGTGCCGCTGGTCGCTCTATCGCAGCTGTCGCGTGCTCCTGAGAATCGAACAGATCACCGCCCCCAACTTGCAGATCTGCGCGAGTCTGGAGCGATCGAACAGGACGCCGATCTGGTCGCCTTCATTTACCGCGAAGAACAGTACAAGCGTACCGACGAAAACAAAAATATCGCTGAGTTGATCGTTGCTAAGCAGCGCAACGGTCCTACCGACACTGTTTATCTCGCCTTCCTCAACCAATTCGCGCGCTTCGCCGATCTCGATAAGGAGGCGCTCGGTGGCTATCTCTCGCGATTCGATCGCTCTCGCGGCGCGCGCATCGACCGCGGCGGCGACGGGTTCTAGTTAGCACTTTGCGACCTTTTCTGTTCCCCTCAAACTGTGATTGACTGTTAGCCTCTGATGACTCTGGAAGATCAACTTGCCGGGGGCCGGCCGACGTGGGCGGAGATCGACCTCGATGCGCTAGCTGCAAACTATCGCTTGATTCGTGATCGTGTGGGTGCCGGCGTGAAAGTGCTGGCAGCAGTCAAGGCAAACGCTTACGGACATGGTGCGATCGAATGTGCTCAACGCCTCGAATCGGACGGAGTTGATTGGTTCGGCGTAGCGTTGCCGGAAGAGGGAATTGAGCTAAGACAAGCCGGTATCACAAAGCCGATTCTGTGCCTCGGCGGAATCTGGAACGGTCAGGGGCGAGCCTGCCTGCAGTTTAAGCTGACGCCCGTCGTCTATCGCCGCGATATGGTCCAATCGCTCGATCGCGTCGCGAGCGAGATGGGCTTAATTGCTGAGGTGCACGTTAAGATTGATACCGGAATGGGAAGGCTCGGCGTGCGCTGCGATTCAGTAGGCGAGTTTTGCAAGGGCCTCGGAGAATTCAAGAACGTGCGCATTGACGGTTTGATGACGCACCTGGCAGCGGCTGATGATGACGCGCAGCAGGAATTCACTAAAGCTCAACTGGATCGATTCCAGGCAGCCGTGACACTCTTTCGCGAGCGAGGTTTCAGTCCCACGTTCATTCACGCGGCAAATTCTGCGGCGGCCTTTGGCTGTAAGCAATCCTGGGGAAATATGATCCGGCCCGGTGGCACCCTCTACGGTTTTTCCCGCGACGTATTGCCGCCGCATATTGATCCGCCGCCCTTGCGCCCGGTCATGAGTCTGCACTCACGAATTGTTCTGCTCAAGGAAGTTCCGAAAGGCGAAAAGCTGGGCTACGGCTGTACTTTTGAAACTCAGCGCGACTCAATTATCGCGACTATTCCAATCGGCTACGACGACGGTTATTCGCGAGCCTTGTCGAATCGCGGCCGGGTAATCGTCCGCCACAAGTTTGCCCCGGTGGTTGGCCGGGTCTCCATGGATTTGACGCTAATCGACGTTACTGACGTTCCAGAAGCCTCGCTTGATGACCACGTAACATTGATAGGCCAGGATGGCGCTTTATCGATCACCGCCGAAGACATCGCGGAAACTATCGGCACGATTTCTTATGAAGTAACCTGCGGCATTAGTAGGCGGGTTCCGCGGAAATACGTAAGCAGTCAGTAAGCAGAAGGCAGAAGGCAGAAAGCAGAAAGCAGCGAATATTAGCGTCCAGGACGCCTCAGAACATGCTTGATCATGAACAGAATCGACGAAATCGTGGTAAAGGTTGGGGAGTCCGAGACGGTCAGTGCTCGTCTCTATTCAGCCCCGAAGAGTAATCGCAGACGTGAAACCATCATCCTCGGTCATGGCGCCGGCGCCAATCAGTTGAGCGGCTTCATGCGGATGGTCGCTGGCGGTTTAGCGGCGCGCGGCTTTGATGTCATCACTTTCAACTTTCTTTACACTGAGCGAGGACGCCGGCTGCCTGATCCAAAACCGAAACTGGAATCATGTTATCTGGCGGTGATTGAAGCGGCCCTCAAACATAAAAAGCTGAAGGGGAACCGTCTCGTAATTGGTGGCAAATCAATGGGCGGCCGGATTGCTTCACAAGTCGCGGCGGCGCTTTCAGATCCCAGGTCAGATATTTCGAAACAGGCTTCGATACCAATAGAGATCGATGGTCTCGTCTTTCTCGGTTACCCGTTGCATCCGCCGGGCAGGCCTGAAAAGTTGCGCGCGGAGCACTTAAAAGACATCCGCGCGCCAATGCTTTTTGTGCAAGGCGCGCGCGATGCCTTCGGCGCTCCCGATGAAATTCGCACGGTGATGAAACCGCAGCGCTTCAAGGGAGAGATCTTTCCGATCGAAAGCGGCGATCATTCCTTTAAAGTTCCCAAAAGCTCGTCCGTGCCGCAAGAGCAAGTCTACGAACTGGCGATGGACAAGATCGCGAACTGGCTGACCAGATGAACCAGCGCCTCAGGCAGTCTCTGCCTTCCCGGCCTCACTGCAAAACGAAATTGTAAGTAATCACGCCCTGCACCTTAACAGCCTGCCCATTGAGCACGGTGGGCGTGAAGCGCGCGCGCATGGCGGCATCTCTTGCGGCCGTAGTCAGCATTGGGTTGCCGTTGACAACTTGAGCTGAAACCACCCGGCCCTTTTCATCAAGCAGAATTTGCACATTGACAGGTCCTTGGATCCGGACACGTTTTGCCATTTCGGGGTAAGCCGGCTGAGGCAAACTGATCGCTTTGGAAGCCAGGATTATTGATGACAGTCTTTCAATACTCGGCTTCACCGGAGTCGGCTCTGGAGTTGGTTTAACTTCCACGATCGTTGTGGCCTGGCTCCCCCTATCCGGACAATTGGCACATCCATTCTTGTCGCCGGACGAAGAGGCCTGTGGGTCCAGGTTTTTCGGACCAATCTCAACCGGCCCGGTAATCGGTGGCTCCGTCGACGCAGTTATGCCAACTGTTGGTGGCGTCAGCCTCGGATCATCCGCCGGCAAAGTGGGATTTATTCTTTGTGGAATTTGTCTGGTTGGATCCACCGGCGCAGTCGGGGTAAAAGATCTCCGAGGCTGCTGCACCTCATGCGGCGGTTTGATGGTTGTGGCTGGTACCGGCGGCACCCAGGAAAGCAACGCCAGGTCGCCATTTTGCGCATCAAGCCGGGCGTCGTAAGCATAGATGCTCGCGATGCCGGCCACGAAAAACAACAGGCCATAAGCGGCCGTAGTTGCCAGAAGAAATCGCCCGCGCCGCTTGAATTCCCGGACGTGCGACCGGGACTCGATCAGGTTATTAAACATCTGTAGCTCCTCCTTTGTGACCGGTGCCGTCGGGTCGAAGAAGCTGAGAAGTTAGACAACGGAAACATCCAGTTGTTCCCGAACAGATGATTTCAAAGTCCAAGGTCCAAAGTCCAAAGTCCAAAGTACAGTCTCTGCTTTGGACACTGTCCCGCATTTCCTTTACGATGATTTCCGCCTTTCAAATCTATTTTCGGGAGCGCAATTTATGGCCACAGCACTCGGGGTACAGGAGCAACTAAATCCGTTCGAGATCGCGAAGCAGCAATTCGATCGCGCGGCGGATTATCTGGAACTGGAAGAATCAATGCGCAACGTTCTGCGCAGCGCCAAGCGCCAGTTGATTGTTTCGGTGCCCGTCAAGATGGATGGCGGCGAAGTAAAAGTCTTCGAGGGTTACCGCGTCCAACACAACATCGCTCGCGGTCCGGCAAAAGGCGGCATTCGTTATCACCCCAATGTGACGTTGGACGAAGTTAAGGCATTGGCTTCGTGGATGACCTGGAAATGCGCGACGGTCAACATTCCTTACGGTGGCGGCAAAGGCGGTGTGGTTTGCGATCCCAAGAGTCTTTCAAAGAATGAACTTGAAAGGCTGACGCGCCGCTATGCGTTTGAGATTGCGCCGATCATCGGCCCGGATCGAGACATTCCTGCGCCTGATGTTTATACCGATTCGCAAACAATGGCCTGGATCATGGACACGCTTTCGATGGTGCGGGGACATACTGAGCTCGGAGTCGTTACCGGTAAGCCGCTGTCGCTCGGAGGCTCGCAGGGCCGTCATGAGGCCACGGCGCGCGGCGCGCTTTATGCCTTGCGCGAAGGCTGCAAAGTAAAGGGACTGAACTTGAAAGGCGCGCGCGTCGCCGTGCAGGGCTTTGGTAATGCCGGATCGATTATCGCGCGGCTCGTCGCGCAGGACGGCGGGCGGGTGGTGGCTGCGTGTGACTCGCGCAGCGGTATTTTTTCGGATAGCGGATTGGATATACACGCGGCATTGAAACACAAAGAAGAAACCGGCGCGCTTTATGGTTTGCCAGGCGCAAAAGAGATTGCGCCAGACGATGTGCTCGAAGTTGATTGCGACGTCCTTTGCCCGTCCGCGCTGGAAAACAGCATCACCATGAGTAACGTCGGCCGCGTCAAAGCGAAGATCATTGCCGAATTGGCGAATGGGCCGACCACGCCGGGCGCCGATCGCGTGCTCGAAGACAATGGCGTGCTCTTGATTCCCGACATTTTGGCAAACGCGGGAGGAGTAACTGTCAGCTACTACGAATGGGTGCAGGACCAATATTCTTTCTTCTGGAGCGAACGGCGCATCAATCAGACGCTCGAGGAAACAATCGGTAACGCGTTTAATAAAGTCCATCAGACTGCTACGCGTTATGGTGTCGACATGCGCACTGGTGCTTACATTCTGGCGATTGGGCGCGTGGCGGAAGCGACGAGTGTGCGGGGAATTTTTCCATAACACGAAATCAACAAGCGTTGGCCGATGCAGAGCGCGGCCTGCGTAAGGCCGCGACAATTTGTTTTGCCGCATCAACAGCGCTCTTTATCGCGGCCGCAGCGACATATTGGTTTGGAGTTCGTTACGCGATCGGTGAAGCTTCGCAGGCACCAGCGGCAGAAGACAGCGGTTTCATAATTCTCCCATGGGTTATTTATGCCCTGGTCATTTTCTTTTTCGGTGCCCTAATGGCGGTGTTGGGTCTCGTTCAATTCTTGCAGGCGCGCAAACATCGCGTCAGGCATTCTGCCGAGTAAGTCTTATGAATGAAAGAATCACCGTCTACGAAAAGCCCACTTGAACGAAGTGTCGAGAGTTAGACAAGCTGCTCCGTGAGAGTGGTGTTCCGTTCGAGAAGGTCAACTATTATCTCGAACCGCTAAGCGAGAAGAAGTTACGACAGTTAGTGAAGAAAATGGGAATCCAGCCGCGGGAACTTCTGCGGACAAGTGAGTCAATCTATCGCGAACTTGGTTTCGGGAAAGGCGATTTCAGCGACGACGAAATCATCCGGTTGATGGCGAAGCATCCCGATCTGATTCAGCGCCCAATTGTCGAACGCGGCGATCGCGCTGTGTTGGGCCGGCCAGTTGAGAACGTAAAAGCGCTATTGTGATTTGGAGTGCGCCGACAGAGCGTAGCGGCGATTGGGTTTGGAGTACCGCATTTATGCGGAGTCGGCTTCACGAATGATTCCGCCTAAAGGCGGGACTCCAAACGATTCAAAGCCGTGTCTCCGATGAATCGGGATTGCCACCGCACTCCAAAAGATTAAATGCCGAAACAATCAAACACGACTTTCATCTGCCAAAACTGCGCGTACGAATCGCGCAAGTGGTTAGGCAAGTGTCCCGAGTGCGGCGAATGGAACTCGCTGGTTGAAGAGAGGGTTGTTACGACAAAAAAAGGTGGCGGCCGAAACAGTTTTCGCTTGCGCGAAGCAAGAGCTGTGGCCTACAGCGAGATCGAATCACAGGACGATGTGCGGATCCCTTCTGGGGTGACCGAATTCGATCGCGTGTTAGGCGGTGGAATTGTTCCCGGCACGCTCGTCCTGCTCGGCGGCGATCCGGGAATCGGCAAGAGCACACTGTTGCTTCAAGTTGCCGACAGACTCAGCGCTAACGAAGTCTCAGTTCTCTACGTATCAGGCGAAGAGTCTGAGCGACAAATAAAATTGCGCGGTGAACGGCTCGGCGTCAAAGCGCCAAATCTTTTGCTGCTGCCTGAGACCAACCTCGAAAACATCTTTCGCGAGATTGAGCGAGTCCAGCCCGGCGCGATTGTGGTTGATTCGATCCAGACTACTTTTTCTTCCGAAATCGAATCGGCGCCCGGCTCGGTATCGCAGATTCGCGAAGTCGCCGCTCAATTCCTTTTGCTGGCGAAGAATCGCGGGATTCCCGTTTTCCTGATCGGCCACGTGACGAAGGAAGGATCGATTGCCGGCCCACGAGCGCTCGAGCACATCGTGGATACGGTTCTCTATTTCGAAGGCGAGCGACATCACAATCATCGCATCGTGCGGGCGACAAAGAATCGTTTCGGCGCGGCCAATGAAGTCGGCGTGTTCGAAATGACGAACTCAGGCCTGGCCCCGGTGGCGAACCCTTCGCAGATGTTTCTGGAAGAGCGGCCGGTCGACGCGGCTGGCTCAGTAGTCACCGCGTGCATGGAAGGGACGCGGCCGGTACTCGTGGAAATTCAGGCCCTGGTTTCGAGTTCGAAATATGGCACGGGACGCCGTATGACCCAGGGCGCGAATCAAAATCGAGTTGCGCTTCTGGTTGCTATGCTGGAAAAGCGAATTGGGATGCAATTACTTGGCGATGACGTTTTTGTGAATATTGCAGGCGGATTGGAGGTTGATGAACCGGCAGTCGATCTAGGGTTGGTGACGGCGATCGCCTCAAGCTTTCGTAATCAATCGATCGATCCGCACACCGCTGTGTTTGGTGAAGTGGGGCTGACGGGCGAGGTTCGCGGGGCCACGCAGGCGCCGGTGCGCGCGCGGGAAGCGCAGGCGCTCGGATTTAACCGAATCGTAATGCCGGCATCGAATATTAAGGGACTCGAACGTTTGCTCGGAACCCGTGTGGTTGGCGTGCGATCGGTTGAAGACGCTCTGACTGAATTATTTTGAGCAGTTTGCATCCCTTCTAATTATGAATCACAGACTCGCAATAGTTACGATCGCTGCCGCGCTATTTTTCACTCTTTCGTTTCATTCCCTGGCTCAGAAACCTAGACCTCGAGATCGCGATGACCGTCGTGAAGAGCGCGAAGATCAGCAACAGCGCCTCCAGAAACATCCCAATGTACCGTTGCCCGGTCGATCAAATGACGGCGATCACCCGCGCGAAGTTGACGACCCGGCCGAAGAAGAAGAATTGAATCGCGAGCTCTGGGAATTCGCGAAGCAAACGCCTTACGATTCGATCCTGACTTATGTCGCTGCCGAGCAGCGAAAATCGCGGGCGACCCAAACGGCGGAAGTGGAATTGCCAAACGGCTGGCATATTGCTCCGGCCGGCAACCAGGTCGAAGTGGGTCACCTTCCTTATGAAGCCGTGCCATTTGCCGGCAAGTTGGTCGTGCTCGATACAGGTTATTACTACAAAGAGCCGCAGGAGGTATCGATAGTCGACACCGACTCAGAGAAGGTCGTGAAGACTTTGAAAATTCAATCGCTGTTTCCCAGCGCGGTTGTGAACCGCGACGATGATCTTTACCTCAGCGGCGGCTTTGACGAGAAGGTCTACCGCATCGATAAGGAATTCAACATCGTGCGCGAGTATCTGGTGCGCGGCTTTGTTGGCGGGCTGGCTGAAGTCGACGCAGATCACCTGGCGGTGCTGAATATGGCCGCGAAAAACGACGCCGGAGATTTCGGCGCGGGAAGGCTCGTAATTCTCAACACCAGAAACGGAACCATCGAACACGAAACCAGCGCCGGCTATTTTCCTTACGGCGTTCGCAATATCAATGGAAAGTTCTATGTCACCCTGCTGGGAGAAAACAAACTGCTCGTGTATTCGCCTGAGCTGAAGTTAGTGACGAGTATCAATGTCGGGCGCACGCCGCAACAAATGTGCAGTGACGGAAACGCTCTTTATGTGGTTAACACCGGCTCTGACAGTTTGTCTGTTATTGACACCCGGACAAATCGTCTCGCTTCAACGATTTCGCTGGCCTCTCGGAGCACAAACTTCGGGGCCGCGCCTACGTCGTGTGCGGTCACCACAAATCGAATTTACGTCACGCTTGCCGATACAAATTCTGTCGCCATTCTAAACAAACAAACTCGCCGGCAGGTGGGTGCTGTCCCGACCGGCTGGTACCCGACGAAGGTCCTTGAGGACGGCAACCAACTCCTGGTGCTGAACGCAAAGGGAATCCAGGCGCGCCGGCCAAACCTGAACGGGCCGAAGGGAGGCGGGCCCAGTCGCGTGCCTGACTATGTTTTGAATTTACTCAGGGGAAGCGTTTCCGTTATTCCGCTGGCCGATTTGCAAAGTCACTCGCAGGTGTGGTCACAACAGGTTATGAACGCATCGCCGGCATTTGATTCGCGCCGGGCCTTAAGACTGCCGATTCGTCACATTTTTTACATCATCAAGGAAAATCGCACTTACGATCAGGTGCTTGGTGATCTCAAACGCGGAAACGGTGATCCGAAATTGGCGATCTTCGACGAAAGCATCTCGCCGATTCATCACCAGCTCGCGAAGCAATTTGTGACGCTCGATAATTTTTTCTGCAACGGCGAGATTAGCGTGCTGGGCCACAGCTTTACAACCAGTGGCTACGCAAGCCCATTCATTGAATGGTTTGGCAACGTTACTTACTCGTATCGTTGGAAAGGCTATCCATACGGGATGGTGCCCGCGATGACTTCGCCGGCTTACCTTTGGGACATTCTGGACGAGAAGCACGTAGACTATCGCATCTATGGTGAAAACTATTTTTTATTCACGCGCGCGTATCGAATCTTCACCGAGCTATACGGCGGCGACGGTGAGCTAACGAGAAAGTATTATGCGAAAACAATCGCGGCTTCGGCGGGCGAAGATCGCGGCATAGAATTCAATGAACTGGCGAGTCCTTATGCCGGCCGCGCCGATACCCGCGAGCACGCGTACGAACTACTGGGCGATCCCATCTTCGCCAGCCGGCTGTCAATGTTTCTGACGGGTGACTACAGTTTCGCCGCGGGACTAAAGCGCGATGAGCGGCTCCGCCGCCGGTTTGCCGATTATTTGTATCACTATCCGTTCAGCTATCGATCGTGGGACTTGAAGACTTCGGATTTGGATCGCGTGCGTGAGTGGAAAAAAGACTTCCAGACGCAACTAAAGCTCAGTCATGTCGCACAGCTCCACTACATCTGGCTGCCAAACGATCATACCGACGGCGCCAGCAAAACGATTCTGGATGCCTTTCAATTCGTGGCGCAAAACGATACCGCGCTCGGGCGGGTGATCGAGACTATTTCGCATAGTCCGATTTGGAAGAATTCCCTGATTCTGGTCGAAGAGGACGATGCGCAGAATGGGCCTGATCATGTCGACGCGACGCGCACGATTGCGTTTGCGGCGGGGCCTTATGTGAAGCGCGACGCGGTGGTAAGCGACAGATACGATCAGCTAAGCATGCTGCGGACGATTGAAATCTTATTGGGACTGAAGCCGCTGAATCTGACTGACGCCGTTGCAGTCCCGATGTTTGGGATCTTCACCGACAATCCGAACTTTGAACCCTTTGTTGCCGCGCCGCCGTCAAATCGATTAGCAGACGCAGATCGAGAACGTGATCGATCTCTCACTAGATGATGATGTCGGAAGCCTGACCGTCGCGGAGGGCATCAACCGCGACAATCACCGCCTCGCCATGCCCTCGCTCACGCTCGGGCTTCTGAGACTTCGCTCTCGTAACCGTGGGCCTTGGCTTTCCACGCCATGGCGAACAGAAGCGAACCCAGCGCCGCGACAATTATCAAGCCTTTGAAGGCTACGTTCCAGCCGTAATATTGCACTAACGCCCCAAGCCCCCACCCCGAAAGCACTGTGCTTGCATAACCAAAGATGCTCGTGAGTCCGATCGCCGTTGCTGCTGCTCGCTTTGTCGCCAGATTCGCCGCTGTTACTGCTAACAAGCATTGTGGCCCATAGATAAAGAACCCGGCCGAGGCCAGTATCCCAGCCATCAACACTTCCGACTGCAACGAGATTTTCCAAAACACGAAGATCGAAACGCCGGCGAGCAACATGTAGACAAAGCAAACGCGGACCGCACGGCCCCGCAAAAATCGATCGGTGATCCAGCCGCCGAACAGTGCGCCGAGCAATCCGCCAAACTCAAATCCAGCTACCATCCAGGCCGCATGGGCGATCTTGATATGCTTTGCCTGCGTCAGCATTGTCGGCCCCCAGTCGAGCACCGCATAACGAATGATGTAGACAAAGAAGTTCGCGATCGAAACGATCCAGATGTATTTGCTTCGAAAGACGTGCTCGATGACGAAGGCGTTGAAGTTTTCCTTCGCTTCGCGTTCCTGCGATTCGTGATGCGTACCTTCGACTTCCGGCAGGCCAACGCTCGGAGGTGTATCCGGAAGCGTGAACCAAAGAAACGCAGCGCAAACCAAAGCAATCGCCGCCGGCACGAAGAAACAAATTCGCCAGCCGAAGACAACCAGATAACCGCAAAGTATCAGAATCACCGCGCCGCCGATTGGATGCGAGATATTCCAAACCGACATTTTGGTCGCCAATTGCTTTGGCGAGAACCAGTGCGTGATTAATCGAGCACACGGCGGGAAGCCCATTCCCTGAAACCAGCCGTTGAGCATCCAGATTAATCCGAACACAAATACGGTCGAGCTGAAGCCGAAGGCAATATTTAGAATCGCCGAAGCAGCCAATCCGGTGACCATCAGGTTTCTGGCATTTGCTCGATCACCGAAAAATCCGTTCGCGAATTTCGAAACGCCATATAACACTCCGTGCAAGGTGAGAAACAAACCGAGCTGCGTCTTTTGAATTCCGAGGCCGGTTTCCATGAACGGCATGGCGATGCTGAGGTTCTTGCGAACGAAGTAGAACGTTGCATAACCGATGATCGATGAGAGCAGAACTCGTCTTTGCCAATAACGATATTGGCGCGCGATTTCGTCCGAGTCGGTTAGCTGAACAGCGGCCGCCGGTGCTGCGCGGAATGGCTTTAGAAGTTTTTCCCAGGGTCCGCTGTTAACAGATTCAGCGATTGACGATTCCTCGATCATGGAAAGGCCGGAATGGCAGTCGTCAAAGTAACACGTAACCCCGTAAACGGGAACCAGGTCGCCGAATTTGTGGATTCCTTTTTTGGAAGCTTTGGTGATAGCATTGCGGCCGCTCACCGAATTTTGTATACGCGAATAAGTTTTTTCGCAAACTCAAGGAGTTCAAAATGATGAAGAGGTCATGCGAGATTCGTCGCGTCTCGTTTGTGTGTCTGCTGGTAGTTCTATCTTTGGTATTTAGCCCCGCTAATGGTCAGCGACGGCAGCCGCCGGCGTCAGCTGAAAATGATCCGCTCAAGGTTCTGCAATGGCGCCAGATTGGTCCATTCCGCGGCGGACGTTCGACCGCCGTGGCCGGCGTCGCGACCCAGCCGATGGTTTTCTATTTTGGCGGCACGGGTGGTGGAGTCTGGAAGACCACTGATGGTGGAATTAATTGGGAACCGGTGAGCGATGGCTCGGTTTTCGGTACGGGCTCAGTCGGCGCAATCGGTTTATCGGATTCGGATCCGAACACAATCTATGTCGGCATGGGCGAGTCGCCGATTCGCGGCAATGTTTCGCACGGTGACGGAGTTTACAAATCAACCGACGCCGGCAAAACCTGGAAACATATTGGCCTCGAAGATACGCGACAGATTTCCCGCATCCGAGTACATCCAAAAAATCCGGACATCGTTTATGTGGCAGCGCAGGGACATGTTTGGGCGCCGAATGAGCAGCGCGGCGTGTTTCGATCCCGGGACGGGGGAAAGACCTGGGAGAAAGTCCTTTATCGAAGCGACAAGGCCGGCGCCTGCGACCTGATTATTGATCCAACTAATCCGAATAATATTTACGCCGGGTTCTGGGAAGTTTATCGCAAGCCCTGGACGCTGGAGAGCGGCGGCCCGGGCAGCGGCATTTTCAAATCGACCGACGGCGGCGACACCTGGACGGAGATCACACGCAACACCGGATTGCCGCGCGGAACAATCGGCATCATCGGCATCACGGTCTCACCAGCGAATCCGGATCGCCTCTGGGCGATCGTCGAAGCTGAAGACGGCGGTGTGTTTCGATCCGACAATGGCGGCCGAACCTGGACCAGGACAAACGAACAGCGCAACCTGCGCCAGCGGGCCTGGTACTACTCGCGTATTTATGCGGATCCAAAAAACGCGGACACGGTTTATGTTTTGAATACCGGCTTTTATCGATCGAACGACGGCGGCCGCACCTTCACGGGAATCGGAGTGCCGCATGGCGACAATCACGATCTATGGATCGCGCCTGAAGACCCAAATCGGATGATCGAAAGCAATGACGGCGGCGCGAACGTTTCATTCAATGGTGGGCGGAGCTGGAGCGAACAGGACCAGCCCACCGCCCAGTTTTATCGCGTGGCGCTCGATAATGATTTTCCCTATCACATCTACGGCGCACAGCAGGACAACTCAACCGTGCGAATCGCCAGCCGCACGACCGAAAATGGCATTACCGAACGCGATTGGTTCGACGTAGGTGGTGGAGAGTCCGGCTGGATTGCGCCCTCGCCGAAAGATTCCGAGATTGTCTATGCCGGATCCTACGATGGACTGATCACGCGTTACGATAATCACACCGGCCAGTTACGCGACGTAAATCCGTATCCGAACAATCCGATGGGCTGGGGCGCGGGCGATATCAAATATCGCTTTCAATGGAACTTTCCGATCGTCTTCTCGCCGCATGATCCAAACACGCTATACGCCGCCGCGAATGTGCTTTTCAAATCGACAAACGAAGGACAAAGCTGGGAAGTAATTAGCCCCGATTTGACGCGCAGCGATAAATCGAAGCAAGGAGCATCGGGCGGGCCGATCACCAAAGACAACACCAGCATCGAGTACTACGACACGATCTTTACGGTGATGGAATCGCCGGTGCAGGCCGGGACGATTTGGAGCGGTGCGGATGACGGTATGGTTTATCTGACGCGCGACGGCGGAAAGAACTGGTCGAACGTCACGCCGCCGAAAGACATCATGCCCGAATGGATTCAGATTAATTCCCTGGACGCCTCGCCCTTTGACGCCGGCACGGCTTACGTTGCGGCGACGATGTACAAGTATGACGACTACAAACCTTATCTTTACAAAACAACTGACTACGGCAGGACTTGGAAAAAGATCACCAATGGAATTCCCGATGGCGCCTTTACCCGCGTAGTTCGCGAAGATCCGAACAAGCGCGGCCTTTTGTATGCGGGAACGGAGACAGGGATTTACGTTTCATTTGATGATGGCGCCAACTGGCAGTCGATGCAGTTCAACCTGCCGGTCGTCCCGATCACCGACCTGGCAATTCACAAGCGCGAAAGGGAACTGGTGGCTGCGACGCAGGGAAGGGCATTCTGGATTTTTGATGATCTACCGGCGCTCCACCAGATTATGGATAACGGCGGATTCGGATCTGTAAGTGAGACACATCTCTTCAAACCGAAAGATGGGTACCGCATGCCTGGCGGCGGAGGTTTTCCACTGCCTGCAACTGCAACGATCGGCCGCAATCCGGCGAGCGGTGTTGTTGTTTATTATTCGCTGAAGACAAAGCCGGCGTCCGACGTGGTGCTTGAATTTCTTGATGCAAACGGCAAGTCGATTCGCAAGTTCACCGCCCGCGTTCCTCGCCCGCAACCAAGTCCCTCGCCGGGCGCGGCGCAGGTGACCACACCAACAGAGCAGCAGGCGCCATCCGGTGAAGAGTCGGCGTTTTTTGGCGGAGCCGCAGCCCCGCGCGTTACCACGGATGTGGGACTGAATCGCTTCATTTGGGATCTGCGGTACGCCGAGGCAGTTCGGTTTCCCGGCATGATTCTGTGGGCCGGCGAAACACGCGGTCCGAAGATCGTTCCCGGTTCGTACCAGGTCAAGCTTACGGTTGATGGCAAGACTATGACTGAGAGTTTTGAAGTCAAGCCTGATCCTCGCTTGCACACGAGCACGAGTGATTACTCCAGGCAACTCGATCTCGCACTGAAGATTCGCGACAAGTTGAACGAAACGCACAACGCTATCATCGAGATTCGCGACATGCGCAAGCAGGTCGACGATCTGGTGAAGCGAGTTGCGGGCCAACCGACCTCAAAGGCAATCAATGATGCGGCGACAGTGCTCAATAAGAAACTGGTGGCGATCGAGGAAGCGCTTTATCAAACGAAAAACCAGAGCAGCCAGGATCCTTTGAATTATCCGATTCGCCTGAATAACAAGTTGGCTGCCCTCGGTGGAGTTGTTTCCGGATCGGACAACCCGCCAAACGATCAGTCATTCGCTGTGTATGAAGAATTGGCCGGGCAGATTGATGCTCAGTTACAGGCGCTGGCGCAGATCATGAAGACGGATGTGCCGGCATTCAATCAGCTGGTCAGGGATCAGAACATTCCGGCGGTGGTGGTGAAGCCGCCATCAAATCAGCCATGATGGAGCGCAACCTTAACGGAGTGAACCGGAGGTCTCACTTCTTAAAGAGATTTGAAAACGCTTGACGCGCATTGCCTGGGCTGCCTGATGAAGTTTCGCGTTCGACGATTGTTCGTGGGCCAAACAGTTCACACGAGTTTTTCGCGCCTTTATTAACAATCCGGGCCGTGATGGGTTTCCGGCATTCGAAACGCGAGCCGGGATCGAACGAAATGCATTGCCGGCAAGTATGCAAATCGGCGTTGCATTTCGGACATGAGCTGTCGAGGCCGATGTTCGCCGGAACCGTCGCGCCACAAGTGGCACACTTCACCTTCTCAGCAAAGGCCATCATCCGCGGCGAACGCGGACCTTCACGCTCGCGCGGAGTTGACTGCGACTTCGGGCGCTGCTCGCGTGCGCGATCGTCTTCCATGTAGCCACGCTGGCGATATTTCCGCTCGCTCATCTAAGTTGATTCCTGGCAGACATCATAGGTGAGAACTGGGCAGACTACAATGAACTCCGCCGAAATCGGGTCGCCTGGTTTGGGATGGTGCGAGCGATGTGTTTGGGCAGGGTGAACCTGGAATTCGCTTGGGGCGTTTTGACGGCAGTTCATAGTAGCGGGCGTTAGGATAGAGGCCTGGAGCGTGAAGCGCACGTTACTGTGATGGAAACGGACTGAGCCCACGAAATGAGGGGCGAGACCAGACTGCGCCGGGCTACTTGTTTGTATGGCCGCAGTTGAGGCATTCTTCAAGGTCAGCCTTCCCGGCATCGCGCCTATGAGTCCTGAAGGTCTTTCGGAGACAATTCAGTGAACTTCTGCCGAACACTACGACGCGGAATGAGACCTTCGGAAAGTAACTTCTCTTCACGTACATACCGGATACGTTTTCCATTAGTAATCATATTCCTACCTTGCCTCACTATCTTGGGACAGGTCGTCAAGTCGTCCGACGCCAAGCGAAATCAAGCAGTCTCGCAGGCTGGGGTTCGTACACCCCAAGCTACTCAAAAATCTGAAGACGTCGATCCTGGCCACCGCTCTCCCGAAATACAGAATCTGATCCTGGAAGTTAACGCCGCCCCGCCCGAAATTGCCGTTGATGCGCTTATTCGGATTGCCGAGTCGAAAAATGTCAGTAGCCGGACGTGGAAAAAGGAGATTTTGGAAAATGCCTTTCAATTGACTTCGAAGGCAATACAACAGGTCAAGCGAAAGAATAACCCGTCGATTAATTTGTCCGCGGATACTTCGGCGAACTACCTCTCTCACGCATTCGACCGCAAACTCGATGCCTTGTCTCTTCGCATCCGCGTCATCAAAGCAATGCTGACCGTCGACAAGCGGCGCGCTCGAGAAATGTTCGAGGAGATTTCACCAAAGCTACCATTGCCACCTCTTACCTGCGAGGACGTGCTGGTGTATGACGTGTCCGATTACTACGAATTGATCGGCGACATAGCAAATAACTCCTTTAATGTAGAAGAGATGCGTGAAGGAGCGCCGACCCGTTTCATCCGGACCTACATAGATGCAATATCGTCACCGTCGCAAATAGCGCCGGCGATCAAAATGATTTCGTCGGTGAAGATCAGCAGCGATGATTTTGTCTTTCTCGCCCAAGGACTAATCAAGGCAGTTAGCGGGTTGCCGGTTGATGACCGCTCATTTACATACGCAGTTTCAAATGATGATCTCACGGGTAATATTTATCAATTTGCACAAGCGCTTGAAAAAAAAGGGCCTTATCTTGTTAAGGAACTGCTCGATACCTATCGGACGTATCTTCGAGGTCGCATGAGCGGTCCGAGATGCGCCGAAAATGCTGTAACGGACAAGACAAAGACGCCACGCTATATTCAACAGGCCAATTATGAGTTGTTTTCAAGTTCGCCGCTGAAATTCGACGAGATACGGCAGGCTGAAATCTCTGGCCGCGCGACTGTTAGCGAATACTGGAAGACCCCCGAAGCCGAACGGCTCCTGGATCTATTCAAGGACCTGAGGTTCACACCGGTTAAGAGATCCCCGGGCGGAAATGATCCCAGTGAAGAAAACGCGTCGCGTGCTGTCGTGGAAGAAAGGTTTAAGCCGACCACTGACGCCGAGAAGGAATCCCTTGAATGGCAAACGAAATTCAGGGAATTCCTAACTGCGTTGGAAGGGTGGGAGGGTGACCACGAAAAATCCAGGCTCGATTATTTTAACCAGCAACAAGTTCTCTATCGACAGCTGCTCAACTCAGCGCCGCGAGGACCGATTCGGATAGAAGTTTTCAGGAGTTGGATCAAGAGTCTCAGTAACAACGATTTAGGTGAATCGGATCGAATACAATTCTATTTATACGTCTACTACTTATCAGAGGCGGCTTCCAGTTCCTCGCCCGAAGAGCGTGAAGAGATCTTGCGGTTGATGAGCTACTCGAACAATCCTGCAATATCGACTTGTGGAAAACTCGCCAGGTTACAGATCTAAATCAGCGTAATAGCGCAATCACTTCTTGGCTGTCAATACCGTTTTGCTCATAGTGGACCCATAGTGTTGGTTCGCTTTGCTCCCAAATCCAATGACGTTCGCGGTCAGGCATGTTAGAATGCCTTCCATTATGCGCTTCGACGTCGTGCTTCTTCGCCTGGTTTTCTTCGCGTTTCTAATGACCGCGGGCTATGTCCTGCACCCGATCCCCGGCCACCGGATCTTTTCAACGATCACTGCGGCGCTGATTGCGGTCGCCATCATTTTGTTCGAGATGCGCATCCGGCGAGCTTCGTTGAAGACGCTGATTGGGGCCGCGGTCGGATCTATTCTCGGCATTGTCGGCGCCTATCTGATTGGGACGCTGATCACCAGCCAGGAATCAGCGGCGGTGCCTCCGGAGAGCCGAGCCTTTCTGACGCTCGCTTTGATCTTCTTCATGGCCTACATCGGTTTAATGGTCGGCGCGGCGAAAGGCGATTATCTCGACCTGTCAGCGCTCGGCGGAATTTTCAGCGACAAAGCGACGCGGCGCGATCTTAAAATTCTCGATACCTCGGTGATTATCGATGGCCGGATTGCGGACGTTGCTGAGACGGGATTTCTCACCGGCACGCTAATCGTTCCCCAATTCATCCTGCGCGAGTTGCAACAGGTCGCTGACTCCCCCGATTCATCCAAACGGCAGCGCGGGCGGAGGGGATTGGACATGCTCAATCGCCTGCGAAACAACAGCTCCCTTGATATTCAAATAGTCGAGACCGACTTTCCCTCAGTGCGCGAAGTCGATCTGAAACTAATCGAGTTGGGTAAACAGCTCGACGCTGTCATCGTCACCAACGATTTCAATTTAAATAAGGTAGCGCAACTGCGCGGCGTGAACGTTTTGAACATTAACGAGCTGGCGAATGCCCTGAAGCCCGTGGTCTTGCCGGGCGAGGTGATGCGCGTGTTCATCCTGAAAGAAGGGAAGGAATACAATCAGGGCGTTGCGTACCTCGACGACGGCACGATGGTGGTAGTAGATAACGCGCGCCGATTGATTGGACGAAACGCAGACATTGCGGTGACCAGCGTGCTGCAGACTACCGCCGGCAAGATGATTTTTGGCCGCCTGGCTGAGGAGGCGCAGGAAGGCAACGGCGAACGAGCACGCCGGCCCTTGCGCGAAGTGCGTTCCGGTCCGACATTGACCCGCATTACGGACACCGAGTCGTAACGAATGAATGCCGCGATCGTGGTCGCCGCCGGAAAAGGAATTCGGATGGGCGGCACGGAGCCCAAGCAATTCCTCGAGCTGCGCGGCGTTCCCATCATCGTGCACACTCTCCAGCGGTTCGAGCAGTGTGAAACGATAAATCAAGTCGTCCTGGTTTTACCCGCCGATGCTTTGGCGGGATTTCAGTCTCTGGCAAAGAAGTTCAGCCTCCGAAAAATTTCGAGAGTCGTTGCCGGCGGTCCCACGCGAGCGCAGTCGGTGCTTAGCGGCCTGCGGGCGATCGATGCGGCTGAGGTCGTGGCCGTTCATGATGGAGTGAGGCCGTTCGTAACCTCCGCGGAAATCGATCGGGTCGTCGAGACAGCGAGGACATCCGGAGCTGCTGTTTTAGTCGCGCCGGTCACAGACACAATCAAAGAGGTTTTAGAACACTCGATCGCGCAAACCCTACCGCGCGTTAGCTTGCGCCGCGCTCTGACGCCGCAGTGCTTTCGTTACGAGATTCTCAAACTGGCTTATGAAAGGCTTTCGGAACTCGAGACTGAGGGAACTGAAGTGACGGATGACAGTTTTTTAGTTGAGCGGCTGGGAGTCAAACCAATCGCGGTCGAGGGAAGCGGTCAGAATATTAAGATCACCGGGCCGGAGGATCTTGCATTAGCGGAAGCAATTCTCAGAGGTCAGTAGTTAGTTGTTCATAGTCAATTGTTAATTACTAGTGTTTTACTGACCACTGATAACTGGCCACTGACAACTGACCACTGACCACTGACCACCGACCACCGACCACTGACATCTATGTTCCGCATTGGCATCGGTCACGACACGCATCGCCTGGTTGACGGTCGTCCGTTAATTCTTGGTGGCGTTCGGATTCAGAGTGATCGCGGGGCCGAAGGGCACTCAGACGCAGACACCCTCTGTCACGCTCTCGCGGACGCAATCCTGGGCGCGCTGTGTGAAGGCGATCTCGGCGTCCATTTTCCCGATCGCGATCCGCATTGGAAAGACGCGGACAGTTTGCAGTTATTGGCCCGCGTCAACTGGTTGGCGCGCGAGCGCGGCTTTCATCTGGTCAACGCTGATGCGACGGTGCTGCTTGAGCGGCCGAAATTGCGCGAACATGTCGCCAGCATGCGCGAGAATATTTCCCGGACGTTGGGCGCCGATAGTGCTTGCATCAGCGTGAAGGCCAAGACTGGTGAAGGGGTTGATGCCGTTGGTCGCGGAGAAGCAGTGACGGCCTGCGCGGTGGTGCTTCTTGCCAAAGAATAAAGTCAGGTGAGACCACAAGACATCATCAGAAATAAACGTGACGGCGCGGAATTGTCGCGTGACGAAATCGAGTATTTTGTAAATGGAGTGACGCAAGGCTCGATTGCTGATTACCAGAGCACGGCGCTGTTGATGGCCATCTTTCTCAACGGCATGACTGATGCCGAACAGGCAGCGCTGACCGAAGCGATGCTGCGCTCTGGTGAGATCCTTCACTTCGACGATATTCCCAAACCAAAAGCCGACAAGCATTCGACCGGCGGAGTTGGTGATAAGACTTCACTGCTGATCGCGCCCTTCGCCGCGGCGGCCGGCGTTTGTGTTCCCATGATCTCCGGCCGCGGTCTCGGCCACACCGGTGGCACCCTCGATAAACTGGAATCAATTCCTGGTTATCGTGTCGATTTGTCGCTGAAGGAGTTTCGAGCCGTTTTGGATGTGTCCGGATTTGCTATGAACGGTCAAACCGCCGAGATTGCGCCGGCCGACAAGAAGCTTTACGCGCTGCGCGATGCGACTGCGACGGTCGAAGCGATTCCCTTGATCGTGGCGTCGATCATTTCCAAAAAGGGCGCGGCGGGACTTGATGCGATGGTGATCGACGTGAAAACCGGCTCTGGCGCCTTCATGCGCGAACACGATCGCGCGAAAGAACTGGCCCGGGCCCTGGTCAGAACCGGTAATTCGCTGGGCGTGATTACCCAGGCGCTGATCACCGACATGAATCAGCCTTTAGGGCAAGCGGTTGGAAATTCGGTTGAGGTCCGCGAATGCATTGAGCTGCTAAGAGGCGAGATCAACGAGGCTGCCCGGCCGGTCCTCGAATTGTCGATTGAACTTGCGGCGCGCATGATTGTTCTAGCGAGAATTGAAACGTCGGTCGAGGCCGCGCGGGCGCGTGTGCGTGTTGTGCATGAATCCGGCGCGGCCCTGGAGTGTTTCAGGAAGAACGTCGAAGCTCAGGGCGGCGACCCGCGGGTGTGCGACGATCCGGCCGGAATTCTTCCGTTGACAGGTGTTTCGGTTAAGGTAGAATCACCGCGCTCTGGTTTCATCACAAAAATCAACGCCCAGGAGATTGGCCACGCTATCGCGGAAGCCGGTGGGGGCCGGGTGCGGATTGAAGATCGGATTGATCCAACCGTCGGGTTTCTGGCGGACGTAAAGATCGGCTGCGAGATTCGTTCCGGGGACTCGATCGGCCTCGTATATTGTGACGACGCCGCCAAAGCCGAACGCGCTGCCGCGCGCATCAAAGCTGCGTATGTCATCGAAGATGAGGGTCCGGAGGGCGTTCCTGAACTTATTAAGGAAGTTATTGACGAATGATATTTGGAGTGCGCGCTTGAGACTGCTTATGAAGCAGCCCCGTCGGGGCTGAATATTTGTAGATACGGGATTTATTGAAAGCTTCCAGCTCCTTTAGGAGCGAAATTTATCCCGCTCCTAAAGGAGCTTGCGTAACGAAAAGAGCCGCGGTGCTATAAACGTTTCGCTCCTAAAGGAGCGAAAGAGGTGAGTGGATGAAATTATCGGTTTTCCTTGTGCTGCTTTTGCTGGCTGCCCTTGTTTTCATCGCGCCGGCCTGCAACCGCGTGAGTTACGGCGCGGACGACAAGTCGAAGATTCACGTCGGCATTGTCTTTGATATTGGCGGCAAGGACGATCGGTCATTCAATGCGGCGGCCTGGGCCGGAGTGAAGTGCGCCGAAACCGGCATGCTGCCGGACGGCAAAACGAGTTGTGGCAAGCCCGCAATGGACATTGTCCTGCGCGACGTCGAACCGGGCAATCCTGTTTCCATCGAACCGGCGATGCGCGCCTTTGCCGAGCGCGGCTACGATCTGGTAATTGGCGTCGGCTTTGCGCAAGGGCCGATCATGCAGGCAGTCGCGCGCGACTATCCCAATATTCACTTTGCGATCATCGACGGTGTGATTTTTGAAGCTGACGGCAAGACACCCAAAGCGAATGTCGCGTCGCTTGTTTTCAAAGAGCAGGAAGGCTCTTATCTGGTTGGCCTGATCGCCGGAATGACTTCCAAAACCGGTATGGTGGGTTTCATCGGGGGGATGGACATTGGCTTGATCCACCGCTTTGAAGGCGGCTTTGAACAAGGGGCAAAGGCGGCGAATCCGAAAATTCAGGTAATCCAGAATTATGTCGGCGTAACAGATGCGGCCTGGAACAATCCCGGCAAGGGGAAAGAGATTGCGCTTGCTCAAATAAGCAAAGGCGCTGACGTGATCTTCACCGCCGCGGGTAATTCAGGGCTGGGCGCGTTTGACGCGGTCGAACAATCCGGAAAAGAAAATGGCCTTGCGACGCATTTTGTGATTGGCGTTGATTCAAACCAGAACATGGTCAAGCCGGGTTTTGTTTTGACGAGCATGGTAAAGCACGTCGACAACGCGGTCTATGACATCGTGAAGGATGTGGTTGAGGGAAAATTCCAGGGTGGTTTTCACGTTTTCGGTCTCGATAGCGACGGCGTCGGTTATGTGATGGATAGTAACAACCAGAATCTTGTCTCGCCGGAAGCCATCCAGGCAGCGGAAGAAGCGAAGAAGAAGATCATTGCCAGGCAGATTACGGTTGTGGATAGGATGACACAGTAACCTGCGTCAGTTGTTAGTAGTCAGTAGTTAGTTGTTTTCTCAACTCCCCGGAGGAGACATCATGGCCAAGACTAATTTTGAAACCTTGAGAGTGTACCAACTCTCCGAGGAACTGGCGGACACGATTTGAGAAATTGTGCTTGAGTGGAAGGTATTTGCCCGGAAACCGTCGGTAAACAGTTAGTAAAAGCGGCCGACAGCGTAGGCGCCAATATTGCGGAAGGAACCGGACGTGGCACCTACGTCGACAATCGTCGCTTCGTGAAGATCGCGCGAGGCTCTTTAAACGAAACCAAGCATTGGCTGCGAAGAGCTTTTAAGAGACGTCTCCTAAGCGACAGCGAGGTCAACAGATTGAAGCGGATAATGGACGAATTAGCCCCGAAGCTGAACGCTTACCTGAAATCGATCGGACGAGTCGCGCAAGTGAAACCACTGACAACTAACCACGGACTACTAACGACTGACTAATGATCGAGTTACGTAATATTACAAAGCGCTTCGGCGCCGTTTTGGCGAACGATGGGGTGACGATTAACGTCACGCCCGGGACCATTCACGCCATCGTCGGCGAGAACGGCGCCGGCAAGTCCACCGCGATGCGCATCGCCTACGGTTTCTACACAGCTGATAGCGGTGAGATTCTCATTAATGGCGAAGTACGCGAGATTCGCAATCCGCATGACGCGATCGCGCTCGGCATCGGCATGGTCCATCAGCATTTCATGCTCGTCGAGCCAATGACCGTCGCTGAAAACATCATTCTCGGAGCCGAGCCCGGAACCGCTACGGTGCTCGATCTGAAAAAGGCCTCGCAGGAAATTCGCAAACTGTCTGACGAGTTCAAACTCGCCGTAAATCCTGAAACAGTCATAGAACACCTTTCTGTCGGGCAGCAGCAGCGGGTTGAATTGCTAAAGGCGCTTTATCGCCGCGCCCAATTATTGATTCTCGATGAGCCCACCGCCGTATTGACGCCGCAGGAAGTCGAGGAGTTTTTCGCCATCCTGCGGCGCATGCGCGAGCAGGGAAAAACGATCGTGATCATCACGCATAAACTTTCTGAAGTGCTCGCGATCTCCGACAACGTAACCGTGATGCGTGATGGCCGGGTGGTCGGCAATGTGAAGACCAGTGAAACCAATGCTGCCGAGCTGGCCCGTCTGATGGTGGGCCGCGAGGTTCTGCTGCGAGTTGAGAAACCAGATGCGAAAGCAGGCGCCGCCGTGTTGGCTGTAAACGGTCTCTCAATATCCGGGCGCGACGGCGGCAAGCGTCTCGACAACATTTCGTTCGAAGTGCGCGCGGGCGAGATTGTCGGCATTGCCGGAGTGGAAGGGAACGGGCAGACCGAGTTGATCGAAGCGCTTGCGGGACTGATTCCGGGTTCACATGTTACCGGGTCGGTATCATTCGAAGGCCGTGACATTACGAGAATCGATGCTCGTAAACGGAAAGAGCTTGGCATTGCGCACGTCCCTGAAGATCGCCATCGCCGGGGATTGCTGTTGGATTTCAGTCTGGCGGAAAACACAATTCTTGGTGTGCATTACCGCAAGCCGGCCGTGTCCGGCCTGGGCATAATGCTGGATCAAAAAGGAATTCAACAACGGACGGAACAGGTGATTCGCGACTTTGATGTACGCCCGCCAAATCCCGCTTTGCCGGCGCGCGCGCTGTCGGGCGGCAACCAGCAGAAATTAATCATCGGCCGCGAATTTGAATTGCCGCCGAAGCTGCTGCTGGTTTCACAGCCCACGCGCGGCGTCGATATTGGCGCAATCGAATTTATTCATCGAAAGATTGTCGCGTTGCGCGATTCGGGTTGTGCGGTGCTGCTTGTTTCCGCCGAATTGGAAGAAGTGACGGCGCTTTCGGATCGCTTGCTGGTAGTTCATAAGGGCAGAATCGCTGGTGAAGTCGATCCTAAGGTGACCAGTACCCAGGAGATTGGGTTGATGATGACGGGAGGAAGGTCTTAGTACTTAGAGTCCAAAGTCCAAAGTCCAAAGACCCAGTTTGATGAAACTATTCCACGAAATCCTTTTTCCTCTAATCGCCGTCATCGCCGCTTTTATCGTCGGCGGCATCGTCGTTTGGATCATTGGCGACAGCCCGATTGAGACTTACAAGCTGCTGATCGGCAGCGCGTTTTCGTGGCCGAACGGAATCGGGTACACCCTTTTCAATGCGACGCCCTTAATCTTCACCGGTCTCGCAGTCGCCGTGGCTTTCCGTTGTGGCCTTTTGAATATTGGCGCGGAAGGCCAGCTTTACATGGCGGCCTTTGCCACCGCGTGGGTGGGAATCAAATTTGGCGGGGTAGTGATTACCGATCCCGGCACCGGCAACGTGGTCAGTACTCCCTTCGCAAATCTGCCGGCGCTAATACTTCTTCCTCTCTGTTGCATCGTGGCGATTGCCGCGGGTGCAGTATGGGGCGGCATTCCCGGTGTCTTAAAAGCGCGGTTTGGATCGCATGAAGTCATCAACACGATCATGCTGAACTTCATCGCGGTGGCGCTGCTCAGTTACTTCACGCAGTATCACTACAAAATTCCGGGCGACGCAATTATGCAGACAGCGCCGATCGGCGCGCAGGCGAACTTGCCGGCCCTGGGACGTTTCCTTCCTGGCTTTCCCCCGTGGATTCCGCTGAACTTCGCCTTCATTTTGGCCGTGTTGGCCTGCATTCTGGTTTACGTCTTTCTCTGGAAGACAAAGTGGGGATACGAAATGCGCGCGACCGGAGCCAGTCCGTCCGCGGCGGAATATGGAGGCGTCTCGATTCGCAAGCAGATTATTCTGGCGATGGCCATCTCCGGCGGATTGGCGGGCATGGTCGGCATTAATGAGGTGCTCGGGTACCGTCACCGTTACTACGATGGCTTCTCGGCAAACTACGGCTTTGTGGGAATCGCCGTGGCGTTGCTGGGGCGCAATCATCCCGTGGGAGTTTTTCTGGCGGCGATCCTGTTCGCGATTCTGCTCCGCGGCGGGATTTTTGTTGATGCTTACACGATTCACGTTTCGAAGGACATCGTAGACATGCTGCAGGGAATCGTGATCATCTTCGTCGCCGCCGAAGCGATGTTTCGCGGTCCACTCAAGAAGTTTGGGTTGATGAAGGCACGGTCAGTAGTCAGTAGTTAGTTGTCAGTTGCGCACCTGACGACATGACGCGTGACGTCGCCGAGCGAACAACTGACCACTGACCACTAACCACTAACTAAAATGCGCCAACTCTTTTCCATCTCGCTCCTGTTCTCGACGATTCGCCTTTCAACGCCTTTGGTGCTGGCGGCGCTCGGTGGTCTGTATTCTGAGCGGTCGGGCGTTATCAACATCGCGCTCGAAGGTTTGTTGCTGGCGGGCGCGTTTACCGCCGCCTCGGTTACTTTCTACGCGCATAGCCCCTGGGTGGGACTGGGCGCGGCGATGCTGGCTGGAGCCCTCGTTGCTTATATCATCGCCCTCGCTTGCATTCGTTTCAAAGCAGACCAAGTCGTGACCGGCACGGGCATCAATATTCTTTTCCTGGGCTTGCCCGCTGTCTTAAGCGGCGCGCTCTTTCTTTCATCTGGTTCCACGCCCCAAATTCCCAAAGAGAATTTATTGCCCGCGCTCTATCGCTTCCTGCCGTTCATGCCTGAGTGGCGAATCTTTACCAACGTCTCGATCATTTCGCTGCTGGCGCTGGTTGTGGTCTTCGTCACCCGATACGTTCTATACCACACGCCGTTTGGCCTGCGTCTGCGGGCGGTCGGCGAGAATCCGGAAGCCGCGGATGCCGCCGGCGTAGGCGTTAATCGCATGCGTTATATAGGGGTGATGCTCTCGGGCGTGCTCGCGGGACTTGGCGGCGCGTATCTTTCCATCGGCCAGTCCTCTTTATTTACCCGCAACATGGCAGCAGGCCGGGGCTTCATCGCTCTGGCCGCGCTGATCTTCGGCAAATGGCGTCCCGTCCAGACAATGCTCGCCTGCTTGCTCTTCGGGTTTGCGGATGCGTTGACCATTCAAATGCAGGGCGTCGCCAAGCTTCCATCGGGCGAAGACATTCCGGTCCAATTCATCCAGATGATTCCGTATGTTGTGACGATCGTTGTGCTCGCTGGTTTCATCGGCCAATCCCGTGCCCCACGCGCCTTGGGAATCGCTTACGAAAAGGAGAGGTGAAGACGGTTTAGAGTTCAACCTTCACCGGTTGCCGCCGTGAATGACAGACCGAAGCTTGAACTCTCAACCGGAATACTGTTGTAATGTTCCTTAGCTGAATCGGATATGGCAGCCGAACCAAGTTCGTCCTCGCTTTACGACAGGGCAGAGAAAGCCGCGCGTGCCATTCGCGCGCGCGCAAATCTGAAACCGTCTGTAGCGGTGGTTCTCGGAAGCGGCCTTGGGGCTTTCGCTGACGAGTTGACGGACGCTACCTCAATCGCTTATCAGGACATTCCGGGATTTGCTCGGACGACGGTCGAAGGCCATACAGGCGCGCTGGTGATCGGAAAGGCGAGTGGCGTTGCGCTCGCAGCGATGCAAGGCAGGTTTCATTTTTACGAAGGATATTCACTCGAAGAGGTTACATTTCCGATCCGGGTGTTGAAACTGCTCGGCGTCAATACTCTGGTCCTGACTAACGCCGCCGGCGCGCTCAACGTCGAGTTCGTGCCCGGATCGCTGATGGTCATCAGCGATCACATTAATTTACTTGGAGCGAATCCCTTAATCGGTCCTAACGACGATCGGTTCGGTCCGCGGTTCCCGGATCTGACCTCGGTTTATGCACCGGAATTGCAGAGCGTGGTAGTTGATGAAGCTCGCGGGATGGGGTTAGAGATGCGCCGCGGGGTTTATGCTGCGCTCACCGGTCCCAGTTATGAAACACCCGCGGAGATTCACATGGTGCGTACGCTGGGCGCCGATGCAGTCGGCATGAGCACCGTACCTGAAGCGATCGTGGCGCGACATATGAACATGCAAGTGGTGGGAATCTCGTGCATCACAAATCTCGCCGCCGGTGTGAGCAGCCGGCCCATCGACCACAGTCAGGTGATGGCGATCGGCGAGCGGGTGCGCGAGCAGTTCACTGAATTGTTGAGGCGGGTGATTAAGAGATTGGCATGAAGTGGTCAGTGGTCAGTGATCAGTGGTCAGTCGCCGGTGGTCAGTTGTACATCTGATGACGTGACGCGTGAAGCCGCCGGGCGAACAACTGACCACTGACCACTGACCACTGACCACCGACCACTATCATGATTATCGGCATTTCAGGCGGCACCGGATCGGGAAAGACGACGGTCGCGAATCGGATACTTGCGTCGGTGAGCGCGAACGAGGTGCTTTTCATTCAGCAGGATTTGTACTATCGGAATCTCAAGGACATGCCGCTGGATTATCGTAATCAGGCCAACTTTGATCATCCCGACGCCCTCGACAACGAGTTGCTGATTAATCACCTGAAGAAATTGCGGGCCGGCGAGCCGGTCGAACTACCGATCTACGACTTTCGCACGCACACGCGTTTGCCGGACACTACCCGCATCAATCCGAAACCGATTGTAATCGTCGAAGGAATTCTGATCTTCGCGGAACCAAGGCTGCTCGAGCAAATGGACATCAAAGTCTTCGTTGACACGCCCGACGACATTCGTTTCATCAGGCGGCTGCGGCGAGACATTGCCGAACGCGGGCGGACATTGGACTCCGTGATCGAGCAATACCTGGCGACGGTCCGACCGATGCATACGCAGTTTGTCGAGCCGTCGAAACGTTTTGCTGATGTAATCATTCCCGAAGGTGGGCATAATCTTGTGAGCATCGATTTGATTAGTGGAAAGATTCGCGAGAGGCTGGCCAATGCGTTGCATTCAATGGAGGGCCAGGTTTGAGCGAATCAAAAGATCGTTTGGTTGAAATTGCGACTGCCGCCCGTCTGAGATCCGTGGCCCCGTTCTCGAATTTCCTGGTGGGGGCCGCGTTAAAGACGAAGGACGGCAAAATATTTACCGGTTGTAACGTCGAAAGCGCGAGCTACGGGCTCACGGTTTGCGGCGAGCGCGTGGCGATTTGGAAAGCGCTTTCCGAAGGAGAGCGTGACTTCACGGATTTGGTAATCGTCGCCGACACTGAGCAATTGACGCCGCCGTGCGGGACTTGCCGGCAAATTATCTGGGAGTTTTGCAAACACGCGAACATCACCCTGGCAAATCTGCGCGGGCAGCGAGAAGAGCTAACCGTTAAGGAACTGTTGCCGCGCGCTTTTGATGCGCGGTTCCTGAAGGAATCGGGTCAGTCCGGCAGTCGCAGCGGCAGCGGTAGCGATCGAATCTAATTCCCGAAATTGAGTCTATAATCCCCCTCGCTACCGCTTGGGGTTCTGACACGCGCCCATTTCAAAATGATAACCAAACTGATTCCTCTTGTCCTGTTGATTTCGATCGCGCCATCCGTAACGATGGCGCAAAGAAAGAAGACTGTCGTGGATTTAATCATCAGCGGCGGAACCGTCGTGACCATGGACAACTCGCGCCGGATAATTGAAAACGGCGCGGTCGCCGTTAAGAATGGGAGAATCCTCGCCATCGGTCGTGCGACAGAGATAGCGCGAAACTATGCGGCGCGCGAAGTCATCAATGCTGCCGGCAAAGTCGTGATTCCAGGCCTTATTAATGGGCACACGCATGTTCCGATGACTCTGTTTCGCGGCCTCGCCGACGACCTCGATCTCCAGGAGTGGCTCACCAAATACATCTTTCCTGCCGAAGCCAAAAACGTCACCGAAGAGTTTGTCCGGGTGGGCACGCGGCTGGGCCTCGCAGAAATGATTCGCGGCGGCACGACGACTTACTGTGACATGTATTATTTCGAAGACGCGATCGCGGACGAGACTTCGAAAGCCGGCATGCGCGGCGTCCTCGGTGAAACGATAATCGATTTTCCGGTCGCGGATAACAAGACAAATGCCGAAGGTATGGCTTATGCCGAGCAGTTCATTAGTCACTGGAAGGGCAATTCATTGATCGTGCCGGCGATCGCGCCGCATGCGCCTTACACGGTTTCGGAAGAGCATCTGAAAGCTATTCGTGCTTTTTCAGATCGTACCGGCGCGCCGATCGTTACTCACATATCTGAAACGAAGCGCGAAGTTGACGATAGTCTGAAAGCGAAAGGCGCCAGCCCAATCGATTACCTAAATCGCATCGGCTTTCTCAATAGTCGAGTAATCGCGGCGCACGTAGTATGGCCGAGCGAGGAAGAGCTAGGACTGCTCAAAGAGCTCGGCGTCGGCATCGTTCATAATCCGCAGTCAAACATGAAACTGGCTTCTGGTGTGGCGCCCGTCCCCGAAATGCTTAAGCAAGACCTTCCGGTCGGTCTTGGGACTGACGGTGCTGCTTCAAACAACGACTTGAATATTTGGGAAGAGATGGATACCGCAGCGAAACTTCATAAGGTAATCAGCAAAGATCCGAAAGTCGTAAATGCCGCGGAGGCTTTTGAAATGGCCACGATTCGCGGCGCGCGCGCTATTCACCTGGAAAGGGAGATCGGATCGATCGAAAAAGGAAAACGCGCCGATCTGGTCATCGTAGATCTTGATGATCTCAACCAGACACCCTATTACAATATCTATTCCGATTTGGTTTACGCCACCAAAGCGGCTGACGTGCGCACCGTAATCATCGAAGGCCGAGTCGTAATGCGCGATCGCCGCCTGCTGACGCTCAACGAAGAGACCATCAAGGCCGACGCACGTCGCTATCGCGAACGCATCATTCGGAGTTTGGGTACCTCAATACGGCTTCTTTGACGTTCATAAGAACCTATTGGACAGACTGCTCATTAGATCGAAAGAATCGGAGGAGCATTTGACCGGGATGAACTCCGAGATAGAAGCGATAAACTTCATTCCTACATCGAAAGATTTTCTAAGACTCGTTGATGCTGACAAAAATGATCCACTCCGGCTTTTTCAAAGGGAGCTTGCCGGGCATGAGTTTCTGTTCAGGAACGGGATCATAACTGAACGTGAATACCATCGATTTCTAAGCGCGGCCTCCTCCAGGTGTCATGGAACCACTGCCCTGTACCTCGCGAAAAGAAAACAACAGTCGTAGAAGAATCAATTGTTTCAGGATTTGTCGCCGTTTGGCAATTGGGCTTTTCCGTGCGCGGAAGCGATCGCGGTTTGGCTTTTCAGACTTTCACCTTCTCTCAATCTGCGCAGGAACGCGAGCACCTGTTTACGCCGCTCGCCGTTTAATTCATCAGCCAGCCTTACCAGGGCGGCCACGACAATCTGCTTGTGCCGGACGTTCTCCAATCCCTGCTCATGGGTAACATCGAGCCAGAGCTGGTGGATGAATTGAATCTCTTCATCAGTGAGGTCAGGTGCGTGTGCCCCCAAATAAAAATCCTTTATTTCTTCGCCGGGCCCGACCACGCGGAAGCGGACGCGTTGGTGCGGTTTGTTCGGTAAGCGCTCCCAGGCTTCGCCCAAATTCTTTGCCTGCTGTTCGGGCGTCATCCATGAGGAGCGACCAGCGATGATATCGCGGGTGGCCAAACGCGCGGCGGTCAAAGCTATCGCCTGAAAGATATCCGACGAAGGAACCACCAGCAGGTGCACCGTCTTACCCGCTTTTTCTGCGAGGGCCACAACTTTACTGAACAGATATTGTTCGTATCTGCTGAATAGTCGATCTTCAGCGATATCTTCGTAACCGGTGTCAGGGCCGCGCATTAAGTGCACGGTCATTACGACCAAATCCTGTTTGCCGGTGTGGGTCATTTCCAGGGCCTTCTTCAAATGTCCCAGGGTGTTGTAATCGCGCACGAGCACAATCGTGTTTCCCTGCCGGACGGCGACAGTCTCGGTCGAGACGCTTTCACTGGCGCTGAGCCGAAACTGGTCCATTGCCGAGGTGGTATGAATCTCTTCGGCGCGCCGTCGCTCGTTTATTCTTTCGGAGATTAGGAAGAGGGTGAAGAACACAATCGTAAAGAGGATGCCGCTGATGGTGGCAACTTCTTTCGTAATCAGGTTGATACCCGCAACGGCGAAGAGCATCAGTGTAATTGCGCCCAGACCGAAAGGAATCTCGGCATTACCGAGTCGTAAGTTGAATGGCACTTTCCATTCGCGTTTCGACTTGTCTGTAAAGCGCAATACGAACATTGCCAGGCCATTGAACGAAAAGGACCAGATGACACCAAAAGCGTAAGCTTCACCCAAAGCATATGTGTCGCCGCGTGAGCCGATGATCGCGACAAGTTGCAGAATGACGATCAGATTGATCATCCGATAGGTTGTTCCGTATTTCTTGTGGGGCGCGCGGAACCAATCGGTAAGGACGCCGTCCTCGCTCACTCGATTTAAGACGCCATTGGCGCCGACGATCGCCGTGTTGATCGCCCCTGACAACATTAGGAACCCGACGATGACGATGAAAGCCTGGAAGCCAAGCTTCAAAGTCATCGGTCCCGCCAGGTTCACGGCAATCCCGCTAATCAAATTGTCGAAGTACTGAGGTCGTTGCTGGTCGGGAATGATTGCATAGGCAAAAAACGAAACCAGTGACGTAAAGAGCAGGGAGTAAACAAAGATCACGAACCCGGCGCGCATCAGGTTCTTGTGTTTGGGAAATTCAAGTTCGCGATTAACCTGGGCCAGCGACTCCTCGCCCGACATTGCCAGGATCGAGTGACCGAACGCCATCAGAATGCCGATTAACCCGATCAACTTTCCAAGGCCTCCTGCCAGACCAAAATGCGGCTCCGGCTCGGCTTCAGGTGAGGTAACAGCATTACCTGGTTTGACTTCGTGAAATGCCCACGGGATCAACCGCGGCATCCAGCCGACGGCATCTCTGTCAAAAACCAGATTGTGCGCGACGGGAGACGGTGGCAAGCGCTGCGCGCTGGGGCGGGTCAAGATAGTGAATCCGCACCAGAGAATGAGCAGCACGACCATGACCGTCGTGACGTACATGATTCGCAGCGCGTCATCCGACGATTCATGAATGCCACGGGTGTTGCGCCACCAAAAATAGATCGTCACGAGCAGCGCGATAGCGGCGGCAATGTAATTAGCGGCCTCGGTTGAAGGCGTCCAGGGATGTCCAATGTAGACTGTAACCTGCGAGATCAGCCCGACGATGTATTGACCTGCGGATACACCCGAAATAGGGCCCGTAAGTATGTAATCAAACATCAAAGCTGACACTGAAAGCCGCGCCAGCGTGCCGCCCATCGCCTCTTTTACGACTCGATATACTCCACCGCGCGTGAACATTGCGCACGATTCGACGTAGACAGCGCGGACGGCGTACGAAAAGAGCATGACCGCAAGGACGAACCACGGCGCGGCCTGACCAACTGCCTTTTCGGCGATGCCGCCGACGTAGTAAGCCGATGAACCGAGATCGTTTAAGACGATTGCTGCCGCACGCCAGAAAGACATGAACGACAGCATTACTGACGTAGCGATGATTACTTGAGTGCGTCGATTTCCCTTTTCAACTTTGGCAGCCATGCGGTGGTCTTTGCTTGCCCCGGGGCTCGTTTCTGGTTCCAACAGTGAGCAACCCGTAGCTCCAGGTTAGGATCCACGGGTCGAACTCCAAAGCCATTGAGGGCCGGGTTTAGAGTTTAAGCCCTAAAGTTGCTTTTTGCGAAATGCGCCAGCGAAGGCTGCGGCTTGCGTTGTACTTCTCGAGTTAAGACTTCTAACCATTAGCGAGGGCCGGTCGTGGTCTAAGTTGAGTTGTCGCATCACCCGAGGGCCTCTCGACTTGAAACCTCTAACTTATTTTCACTTTCTTAACGGCTAGCATGCTCTGCTAAGCCTTTCGGTGAATTCTGTCTCTTGAACTTTGAGCCGCGCCAAAGTTTGACGCTTGCGCATGAGCCATCTCCAAGTCCCCAGGCCCTGGATGTCGATCGATTGGTTCGGGAAGCCCTGCTGATTATTGTTACTGCAACCAAAAAACAAGACATCTCCGTATATAAAATTCTTGACACCCTGGTGGGCCCAACATAGACTCCGCGCCATCATAAGCTGCTTTTATTGCTAGGTGCCATACTTGTAGTGTCTGCAAGGGGTTAAGGGTCCACAGATTAGGTCAGCGTCGGGTCCCTTCTTCAACCCAAATTGGTTGAAGGGCGGGTGTCCGGGTCTCTCACAGTCGTTTCAAAAAAGGAGGAATTCTTATGGCACATCTCTCGAAAAGAAACAGAAGAAAAGAGAGAGAGGTCCAACAAGCTCTCAATAACAGGCTGGAACTGGTCAAGGAGGGTTTCACTCGCCGTGACCTGATGAAGATGGGATTGATGACGGGGGCTGGGATCCTGATTCCCAAGGCAGGTCTGACGCATGCTCAGGTCGCGTCCGACAGCTTCAGTCGCGGCAGCGGGTGTTATTCGAATAACTGTGACGTCGGATGCAGCCCGCAGCCGGCCCAGGTTTTCGTCGACCCGATGCCGATCCCGCCCGAGCTGCCGGCGCGTCCACTTACGGATCCGGGGTTAACGTTTGGCGCGCCGCCGCAAATATGCCCGAACAACGCGCCCAACCCGAACAACGGCAATCTTCCGTTTGAGGGTCGCGGCCAGTTCAATGGAGTCCTGCGACCGGGCACAGATTGCTTCCAATTCTTTAACACGTATCAGACGCAGAAATACTATGTGCAGCGCATCAGAGCCAATTCGAACTTCAGGATCACCTCAGACACAAACATTCCGGCGCAAACGATCTGGGGATATAACCTGGGCGGGTCGGCTTCGAGCGATGTGGCTACATTCCCCGGACCTACGATCGTGAGTCACTATCAGGAACCATGGCTGATTCGCCGGTTCAACGAGTTGCCGACGCAGAGCCAGAATGGCGGCTTCGGGGTGCCGGAAATGTCTACGCACCTGCACAATTTCCACACCGCGCCGGAAAGCGACGGCGGTCCCTGCCGCTGGTTTTTCCGCGGACAATATTTCGATTACTACTTCACCGCGCAACAGGCGGGCTTCGCCTCCACGAACCAGCCCAACGGCGACATCAACGAGTCGCTGAGCACGATGTGGTATCACGATCATCGTATCGATCATACAGCCGAGAATACCTACAAAGGTCTCGAAGGGTTCCACTTGCTCTTCAACCAGTTCGACACGGGAAATGAGACCACAGGTTTCCGCTTGCCGAGTTACCCGCAATTCGATATCCCCATCATCCTGACTGACAAGCTGCTGGATCCGAATACCGGTCTGATTTGCTTCGATACATTCAATTTCAAAGGATTGATCGGCGACATCCAATTGGCGAACGGCATCATTCAGCCGTTCTTTAACGTCAATAAACGCCGCTATCGCTTTCGGGTGCTCGATGGTGGCCCGTCACGGTTCTATGAACTCTTCCTTACCGATCCGCTCAGTCCGAGCACGGTAATTCCTTTCTGGGTGATCGCGAATGACGGCAATCTGCTGACCAGCCCGGTACAAGTCACCAGCTTCCGGCTCGGAGTGGCCGAACGCTATGACATCATCATCGACTTCAATCAGGTCAAAAGTTTGATCGGGAGTCACACCAAAGTTCGCCTGGAGAACCGTCTGGAGCAAAGAGACGGCACCGGACCAACCGGGAACGTTTTGTCTGCCGGCTCAGGCACATATTGTGTGGAGTTCCGGATTGGCAGCGCAGTCACCGACAACAGTGTTGACCCGGCCACGCATCCGACGTTCTATCAACTGCCAAGTGTGATCACGCCGCGCATCACGCGAAACTTTGTCTTTGATCGCGACAACGGCCAGTGGGTAATCAACAACAAGTTTGCCGACTGCAACGAGCTGCGTTTCACCGTCACGCAAAACAGCGCGGAGAACTGGGTCCTCGTGAACCCGCGCAACGATTGGCAGCACCCCATCCACATCCATCTGGAAGAGCATCAGATCCTGCAAAGGAGTGCGGGCGGGCGCCATGATCGGAATGAATTCCAATCCTCAGGTGGCTACAGCGGCGACGGGTGGGGCAGTAGCGGATACGGCAGCGGTAACGGCAGTAACGGCGGCACCAATTCAAACGGAGTGCCGACCGTCGAGATTGCCAGGAAGGACGTCACCCGTCTTCAGTTCAACGAGACGGACACTCTCTTCTTCCGCTTCCGCGACTTCGTCGGGGACTGGCCCATCCATTGCCACAACACCGTTCATGAAGATCACGCGATGATGTTGCTCTTCCAGGTGCAGCCTAACGTGACTGACAACAATCAGAATCCTTAAACCAGCCGCCATGGCAAAAAGGCGAAGCACTAAGAGAAAGGAGCAAAATTATGAAACGGATGACAAGAAGAAATTGGCTGGCGGCTGCTGGCGCAACTACTGCTGCCGCTGGAGCGGCCGGTCTGGCTGAGACAACTAGTTTGTTCGCACAGGAAGCGACGCCGGCGAGCACGCACAATTACAACTTCAAGAAGATCTCACCACGCGAGCTGATCCAACAACGCCACCTGCTGAACGTGGAACTCATCACCCAGGACAATGAGAAGGTTTACTTCTACACCGACCTGGTCAAAGACAGGCGGGTGGTTATCCAGTTCATGTTCGCGCGTTGCAAAGACATCTGCCCGGTGATTACCCATCACCTGGTTGAAGTCCAGCAAATGTTGAAAGGCCGTGTTGGTCGCGACATCTTCTTTTACTCAATTACCCTGAGTCCCGAAGAAGATACTCCGCGGGACCTTAAGACGTATGCCAAGATGCATCACGTGGGACCGGGCTGGACATTTCTAACCGGCAAGCCGGACGACATTCTGTTGTTGCGCAAGTCACTGGGCTTTTTCTATAGCAACCCCAAAGAAGATGCTGACAGAAATAGTCACTCCGGCATGGTCCTGGTTGGAACTGAACCTCTGATGCGCTGGGCGATGTGCGAAGGCGGCGCCGATCCGAAGTGGATCGCCACCGTGATTCAGACAGAGGCGGATGCTCCTCTTATGGGATCCGTGGATGGAGTCAGGCAGGCCGATTTGGCAGTGCGTTTGAAACCTACATCGCCGCCTCCAGTTCGCGAAAGACAAGGCATGATGCATCGGCATTGATTAGCTCAGGCGACCGTTTCCATGGAGCAGGTCGCCAAGCCCGATTGCCGGCTAGCACCAGATTCAAAAGGGGGGAGTTCGCTACGGAACTCCCACTTTGATTTGCGTGAGCCGGACTGTTTGCCGCCTTCCCATATCGGGATAGAATCTAACTCACCATTTTCCTTCAGTCAGTAAGTTTCGGCGCGGCTGGTTAACGATCCAAAATACGAAACCAGAGTTGGGAGAAAAACGATGCTAAAGAAGAATCTCCTGGCGGTCTTATTGTTCAGCCCCGTCATCGCCGCGCAGGTTAGTACGGTAAGGCAATATCCGATTGACACTAATCATTCAACGGTTGGGTTCTCTGTTTCCATCATGGACGGTTTATCCAAAGTCAACGGTAAATTTACGGACTTTACCGTCACGCTTAGCAACGATGAGAAAGACATTACTAAGTCATCGGTGAGTGTTGTCATTAAGGCTGCCAGCATCAATACTGGGATCGCGGCGCGTGATAACCATCTGAGGTCCGCGGACTTTTTTGACGTGGAGAAGTATCCTGAGATCACGTTCCAGAGCAAACGCATTGAGAGGAAAGGGAAACAATTGTTTACCGTTGGCACTTTCACCATGCACGGCGTGAGTAAGGAACTAATCCTTCCTTTTCAGATCACCGGCGTTAACAAAGATCCGGCATCCAAAAAGATGAATCTTGGTTACTCAGCTCGTATTGTGCTCAACCGTAGAGACTTCGGAATAAACTGGCGTCACCCGAGCGTTCCGAATTTCGTCGGCGACAACGTGGAGATAGAGATTGACTTGATTACGCGAGCAATAGACGTCAAATAGCGTCCCAGTACCGAATCGCCTACCCATGGGACGTTGACTAGTCAATATCAAGGCACGTGAGTCGTAAGGGACTCGCCCCCAACACCTTCGGCCGGTACGTGACACTTGTATACGATTTAGGTTCAGTTTCCGGTGGACCAAATCGGTATGAGTCCACGGTCTAAGAACAGCAATGCCATCGCTGGCGTGGTCAAGAGCATCTCTACCAATGACGCAGCCAAGTAGCTGCCCCACGATCGATGGTCCGATCCGCCCTGACCATTAAGATCGAGGGCGAATCGGCATCGTCGACTTAATCACTGCCGCCCGGGGGGCTGAGATAAAACAACCGATCCGAACAAGCCGTGATCTTCGTCGTCAGGTCCAGCCGTGAAAAACAGCGTATTTGTCAGGCCGTTTGCGCTGTTCGCGGTGGTGCCGTGACCGAATTGCAACGCCCAAAGCCTATCAATCTGGATTGGCTTTCCGGCCGTCGAATGAAGCAGACCAATGGCTTCGAACTCGCCATCGAAAGTAAGTTGGGCCGGGTCAAACACATGAATGCGTCCATTACCGAAGTTGCCGACGAGTAAGTCGCCGCTGAACCTGCCAAAATCAGCCGGCGCCAACGCCAGACCCCACGGTGAATTAAGTTCACCCGCGGAAGCAACGCGACGGATTAGGTTGCCAGACGTGTCATAGGCGTCAACGAAGCCGTTTCCCGGGCCCGCCACATCGTCATGCCTATCTGCATCCTGCAGCGCGTAGGTGACATAAATTGTGCCGCCAATGTTCTGAATCCCGAACGGCGCAAATCCCGCAGGTAGTGCCGGGTCAGTAAAAGCTCCAGCGATCGTGACAGCGTGAAACGAACTGTCAAAAATATCGACATTTCCGTTATGGAAATCGGTTGCATACAGGAGGGTTCCAGCAGTAGCACTATCGATGGCCAGCCCCTTATAAACAGCATCATGCGCAGGCGCTTGTGCGTTGGGTACTACAGTCACAATAGGGGCGCCCTTGAATGCCGAGATCGTGCCGTCCTCGCTCGCGAAGATGAATAGTGCCGCACGCGGTGAGCCGACGCCGTTGTTCACGACGAAACCCGTGCCGCCGTTGAAGACGAGTCCGGTCGGATTGCCCTGCGCGCCGCCGGCGCCCGGAACCGTAAAGACTGCCGGAATCGCTCCGGTGGCGACATTGTACAGTGTGGACTTGCCCGTGCCGTTATCGGCGATCCACCAGGGAGTTGTTGGCCCTGAGACCAGTCCCCAGGCGTTGACGAGGTTGGAATCGGTGTGGTCCGCGGGAATAAAGCCATCAGAGACGAGATTGTGTTGAGCGTAAAACTGCGACAGGCCGGGGCCGACCACTGGCTTTGGTGCTGGCGGACTCGACAAAGCGATTGCGTGCGACAGCCGGCGGCTTGGCATATAGATCATCAAAGCAAGAGTCATCAGGGCGAGGATTGTCACAACGAATTTTGTTCTGTTTTTCATTTTCAGCTCTCCTTTCGGATTAGTCTCTCGGTGCATGGTTCCAAGTAAAGGCACCCACGTACGATGACGAAAGAACCTAAGAAAACTTTCGAGAATATTGCCCTTCAGCGCATCCTCAAAACTAGACGGGCCTCAGCAGGTTTTGTTTTTATGGGGAGCCGTTAAAGTCGGCTGGAGTCTATCACAATCCTCAAAACGAAACGAATAAAGGACCAGCGAAATAGGGAAGGTTGAATTGATTACGCAGGATAATGAGAAAGTGCACTTTGCACTGATGTCGTAAAAGACAAACGTGTCGTAACCGAATGTTGCCTTAACTCTAAGCCCCGCGCCACAAAAAACAACCCGGCGTACTCAAAGCGAGATGAAGCATCGGCACTCAACGCGCCAGTAAGATTGCGGCAGCTTCGATTCTTGCTGCCGGCTGCATCCTTCACTGCAGAAATTCATTCATGACCGGGGAAACTCGGGCCGTTGCGCGTGCCTCGTGTTTCACCGAGAGGTACTACTTGTACTGTCGCATCACGCGCTTCCTTCAGAAACCGGTTGATCACGGAGCCGTGCAGCAGGATGTCCCAACGTGATCGTGCCGACTGACCAAAGACAACGTGGGTTATCCCTTCGTGTTGCGCGAACTCGATTAGAGTGTCGGCTACATGCCGACCTTTTAGCTTGACCACTCTTGCTCCCAAATCTTCAGCGAGACGAATATTCGCGGCCAGGTTTGCATGATCCTGGGGCTTGATACGGCTAGGTTCTTCACTCGGCGTTTCGACATAGACTGCGTACCAATCGCCGGCGAAGCGTCCGGCGATTCGAGCTCCCACCCGCAAAAGCTTCTTGGCGCTGCCGCGCGACGCCATGCAGACCATGACCTTTTCCGGAATAGCGGCCTGCTCTAACCCTTCACGTTCGCGATAGTCGTGCGCTCTAGCCGCCTGGTCAGCGGCCACTTGCCTGAGTGCTAGTTCGCGCAGGGCTGACAAGTTTCCTTTGCGGAAGAAATTGTTCAAGGCTTGCTGGATCTTTTCGACACCGTAAATCTTTCCCTGACGCAAGCGCGTCCGCAGGGTCTCGACCGAAACATCGATGTCGATCACTTCATCGGCAGTTTTGAGAAAGCTGTCGGGAACGGTCTCGCGCACCTGCACGCCGGTGATTCGCGCCACTGCGTCATTCAGAGATTCGATATGTTGAATGTTGACAGCGGTAATTACGGTGATTCCCGCGGCGAGTAGATCAAGCACGTCCTGGTACCGCTTGAGATTCTTTGACCCGGGAACGTTGGTGTGGGCCAACTCGTCGACAACAGCAACTTCCGGATGACGCGCAATTACCGCCTCGACATCAACTTCTTCGAAAATCGTTCCGCGATACTCGATGCGTTTCAGCGGCAGACATTCGAGTCCGTCGATAAGTGCCTCGGTGTCAATGCGCCCATGCGGTTCGACCAGCGCGAGCACAACGTCGAAGCCCTGGCGCTTCAGTTCATGCGCTTCTTCGAGCATGCGGAAGGTTTTACCCACACCCGCGGCGGCGCCGATATAGATACGCAAGCGTGCCTTGCTCGCATCTTTTATCTTCGCGAGAAACGATTCGGCGGATCTTCTGCGGACTACTTCCTGCATGCTTCTATTTTGGCATCGGTTTGCGTTCGTCAAGTTCCAGGTTGAGTTCCAGCACGTTGACCCGTGGCTCGCCCAGTAATCCGAATGTTCGGCTAATGGTGTGGTTTGCTATTAACTGTCTCAACTCGTTCTCATTAATTCCTCGCTCGCGGGCTACGCGCGGGACTTGAAACTCAGCCGCAGCCGGCGAGATGTGTGGATCGAGGCCGGAGCCCGACGACGTTACAAGATCCACTGGAATCGGCTTGCCGGGGTTTTCAGCCTGGAGCTTTTCAACGTCACCCCTGATCCGATCAATTAACTTCTGATTCGTCGGGCCGAGATTCGATCCGGAAGACGCGCCGGCGTCATAACCGGCCGCGCCTGCCGCACTGGGTCGTGAATGAAAATATCCCGGGCCCGAAAAAGGCTGGCCGATGATTCGCGAGCCGACCAGGACTCCGTTTTTCCTGATCAGCTGTCCGTTGGCCTGATCGGGAAGGGTGATCTGGGCAATCAGAGTGATTGCGAGCGGATAGATCAAACCGAAAAGCACCGTCGTGACGATCGTCATTAAGACTGCTGTTGCTAGATTCTTCATGAGTTTGCCTCGATCGTTTTTCCCTCTCCATTTGGAAGAGGGAGATAGACGCTACGCCAACCCGATCGCGCAAATAATTACGTCAATGACCTTAATTCCGATAAACGGCGCGACGATTCCGCCAAGTCCATAAATGAACAGATTGCGTCGCAGCAAAGCTGCCGCACTCATGGGCCGATACTTCACACCTCTTAATGCCAGCGGAATCAGCGCAATGATGATCAGAGCGTTGAAAATCACCGCGGACAGAATCGCCGACTGAGGCGTGCGAAGTCCCATAATGTTCAGCGCATTCAGGACCGGGAAGGCCGCGGCAAACATCGCCGGAATGATCGCGAAATACTTTGCGACGTCGTTCGCGATTGAAAATGTCGTGAGCGCGCCGCGGGTCATCAGGAGTTGCTTCCCGATTTCAACTACTTCAATCAATTTTGTCGGATTAGAATCAAGGTCGACCATGTTGCCGGCTTCTTTTGCGGCCTGCGTTCCGGTATTCATCGCGACACCTACATCCGCCTGGGCCAGCGCGGGGGCATCATTCGTGCCGTCGCCGGTCATCGCGACGAGCTTGCCGCCTGCCTGTTCATCCTTGATCAGTTTCATCTTGTCTTCGGGTGTCGCTTGCGCCAAAAAATCATCGACTCCCGCTTCACGCGCAATTGTCGCCGCGGTCAAAGGGTTATCACCGGTGATCATGACAGTCCTAATCCCCATTTGCCGCATTTGATGGAAGCGTTCGACCATGCCTCCCTTGACGATGTCTTTCAATTGAATGACGCCAAGCGCCATGCGATCTTCCGCAACTACCAGCGGGGTGGCGCCGTCCCGGGAGATCCGTTCGACTATCTGTGTCAGTTCCTCCGGAACCCTCGCCGCAAACTGGTTGAGGTATTTATTAATAGCGTCTGCGGCGCCTTTGCGAATCTCGCGGCCATCAAAGTCGACGCCGGACATTCGCGTCTGCGCGCTGAAGGCAATGAAGGTGGCTTCGTGCGCAGCGAACTCGCGTCCGCGCAAACCGTATTTCTGTTTCGCGAGGACTACGATTGATCGTCCCTCGGGAGTTTCGTCCGCGAGCGATGAAAGTTGGGCGGCCTCTGCCAATTCGGTTTCATCCACACCGGGCAAGGGAATGAAAGAGGTTGCCTGGCGATTGCCGAGCGTAATCGTCCCGGTTTTGTCGAGTAGCAAAGTATTAACGTCGCCGGCGGCTTCGACGGCGCGGCCCGACATCGCCAGCACATTGTGCTGAATCAGCCGATCCATTCCGGCAATTCCAATCGCCGAAAGCAGGCCGCCAATGGTTGTCGGAATCAGGCAAACCAGAAGTGATACCAAAACAAAGACCGTCTGCGGCGCGGTCGAGTAAATTGCGAAAGGCTGAAGAGTTACGACAGTCAGCAAAAAGATAATCGTCAAGCCCGCAAGCAAAATACTTAGCGCGATTTCATTCGGCGTCTTTTGTCGTTCAGCGCCTTCGACCAGCGCGATCATTCGATCGAGAAAAGTCTCGCCCGGGTTCGAAGTGATCCGCACGGTAATTTGATCTGACAACACGCGCGTGCCACCGGTGACAGCAGAACGATCACCGCCGGCTTCGCGAATTACCGGAGCCGACTCGCCGGTGATCGCCGACTCATCCACAGAAGCGACGCCCGCTACGATTTCGCCGTCACCTGGAATGAACTCTCCGGCTGACACAATTACCAGATCGCCCTTGCGAAGTTCGGGCGCCGCTACATCCTCTGTCTGTTGCCCTGACGATACTACCCGATGCGCGATGGTTTCGGTTCGGGAGCGCCGCAGAGTATCAGCCTGAGCCTTGCCGCGTCCTTCGGCCATTGCCTCGGCAAAGTTCGCAAACAAAACCGTGAACCACAGCCACAAGGTAATTTGAAGTTCGAACTTCGGATTCGTCACGCCTGAGACAGGCTTGAACAGGCCATAGATAAACTCAATCGTCGTGAGTATGCTGCCAACCTCGACGACGAACATGACGGGGTTCTTCATCATCTTGCGCGGACTTAGCTTGATGACGGAATCAAAGATCGCCCGTTTGACGATCTGCGGATTCCAAATGGCGAGATTCTTCGTTTGCTTAACCATCTTTACCTTGTTTGTTTAGAGTCGGGCTACTGCCCCGACCAGCGGGCGGTAGCCCGCCGCTAAACCAAATCAAAATGTCTTCCCCGCCTGCATCAACAGATGCTCGACGATTGGTCCAAGACTCAGCGCCGGAAAAAAAGTCAACGCTCCAACAATCAGAATGACGCTGACCAGCAACACCGTAAACAGCGGCGTGGTCACCGGAAAAGTTCCTAAAGACGGTGGCACGATCTTCTTGCGCGCCAGATTACCGGCGACCGCGAGCATCGGAATGATCATGAAGAAGCGCCCAATTAACATCGTGATGCCGATAGTTGTGTTGTACCAAAGCGTATTCGCCGAAATACCGGCAAAGGCCGAACCGTTGTTACCCGCGCCTTCAGTAAAGGCATAAAGAACTTCTGACAGGCCGTGCGGTCCGGGATTAGCAACCGCGCTCGTGCCGAAAGACGGCGAAACGACTGAAATAGCCGCGAAAATCAGGATCACCAACGGAAAGACCAGCACCACCAACATCGCCATCTTCACGTCATAGGCTTCAACCTTTTTTCCGAGGTATTCGGGTGTCCGCCCCACCATCAGTCCGGCAATGAAGACCGCCAGCACGACGTAAATCAGAATCCCGTACATGCCCGCGCCGACACCGCCAAAGACAACCTCGCTGAGCATGATGTTCGACAGCGGCACCATGCCGCCAAGCGGCGTGAACGAGTCGTGCATCGAATTGACCGCGCCGCACGAAGCATCAGTCGTGATCGTGGCCCAGAGCGTAGAGTTGGCGAGACCCAAACGCACCTCCTTGCCTTCCATGTTGCCGCCTGACTGCATCGCGCTGGTCGTCTGATCGACTCCCGCGATCAAAGGGTTACCTTTCGCTTCGGCCCAGTAAGCCACGGTCACGCCGGCGAAGAACAATACCGCCATCGCGGCAAAGACGGCCCAGCCATGCTTCTGCGATCCGGTCATTCGGCCCAGCGTGTAGGTGAGGCCGGCTGAAACCGCAAAGATTGCGAGCATCTCAATCAAGTTCGTAAAGGGTGTCGGATTTTCGAACGGATGAGCGCTGTTGGTATTGAAGAAGCCGCCACCGTTCGTGCCCCATTCTTTAATGAATTCCTGCGATGCGACCGGTCCCTGCGCAATCGTTTGGGTGTCGACAGTCTGCTTCTCCTTGACGGAAGTGCCATCAGGATTCGTCACCGTAGTACCAGCTGAATCTTTTTTATCAACTTCTACAGTTTGCTTTTCAACTAATTGGGCCGTGTCGTATGGCTTCAGGTTTTGCGGAAGGCCTCCGGCAACAAGCACCAGCGCGCCGACGATGCAGAATGGAAGGCAAACCCAAAGCGCGGCTCGCGTCATATCCACCCAGAAATTGCCGATTGTGTCCATTTCGCGCCGGGCGATACCGCGAATGAACGCGATGGCGAGGGCGATGCCGACCGCCGCCGAAACAAAGTTGTGATAAGCCAACCCGGCCATCTGCGTCAGATAGCTCATCGTCGTCTCAGGAACATAGCTCTGCCAGTTGGTGTTGGTAGTGAACGACGCCGCGGTATTGAAGGCGGATGCCACAAAGCCGGTAGGGCTGCCGCTTGAATCAACACTCGTGAGATATTGTGGGTTGAACGGCAGGTGACCCTGCAAACGTTGCATCAAGTACAAGAGAAGCATCGACACGCCGCTGAACATCAGCATCGTCACCGCGTATTCGGCCCAGCGCATCTCGCGATTTTCGTCAACGCGAGTCAGTTTGTAGATCAGCCGTTCGATCGGACGAAGCAAAGGATCGAGAAAAGTTTTTTCGCGGTTGAAGACATGAGCCATAAAGACGCCGAGCGGTTTTGTCACTGCCAGCACCAGCGCGAAGAAGATCAAAATTTGTAGCCAGCCGTTAACTGTCATAAGACCTCAGTAGGCAGTAAGCAGTAAGCAGTAAGCAGAAGGCAGAAGGCGGAAAGGAAATTCGGGCCGCCTGCTTTTTTTGCTGCATTCTGCCTACTGCCTTCTGCATTTCAGAACTTCTCCGGGCGCAGCAGGGCGTAAATTAGATAGATCAACAACAGTGCCGAGACAATCAGTCCTAAAATCGATTCAAGATTCACCGCTTCTTCCTCACTGCAACTTCTCGCAGCCGCGCACGTAGGCGATCGCGATCAAGAAGAAAAGAATCGTTACCGCAATAAAGATCAGGTCAAGCATCCTTCGCGTTCTCCAACTTCACAAAATTGGGTCGCCGATTATCCTCGCTTTAGCCACCAACGCCGCATGGCGACCAGACTCCAGACGGCTTCCACCAGACCGAATGGCCAGGCGCCCTGAAGAAAGCCGTAGGTCGAAGCCAATGCGCAAGCGGCGGCGAACGCCAGAATCCACCAGGAACTGCGATCCTCCAGCGCATAGCAGACGAGCATTGCCGTTACCGCGAGCAAACCAAATATCTGAAGACGATCCACGTTTCAATTTACACGGGGACTTAATCTCAAAACTTCACGAGAATAGCCATCGTGTATCGTTTTTCCTGCTTCACCAGATCAGGCGTGAAGCCTGGCACGAATGAGCCCGCAGGACCCGTGTTACCACCCGCTGGAGTTATGCCTCCCTTGCCCGACCAGTAGGGCACGTTCGAGGCCCGATGGTTATACTCCGCGCGAAAAGTAATGTACTGACTGGGCATGTAATCAAAAGTAATCGAGCCATCCAGGCCCTTGAATGGATCACCGGGATTCTCGGTGAAGTAAGGCGTTCCCGTGATTGCCGTCGCTCCATTGATAGGCGGCAAGAGCACGAGATAACGTCCCGGGTTGTTGATGGCGCCACCGCCAAGCGTCAAACCGAATTTGTCCTTCTTGAACCAGAAACGGTTGTAAGCCATGAAGCCGATGAAGTACTGTGCCGGCGCTCCGGGCTTGCTACTGTGACAACTCACCCCGCCGCCGTATTCACATCCAATGTCGAGAGTAAAGCTAAACGCGGCCTTGTCCAGCATCTTGTCCTTTCTGTCGTAATATTTGACCTGAACGCTGTCGTCGGTATGTACTCGCTTGCGGCCGGGAATTCCGAGGGTGTCTGCGCCGTAGTAATTGTTGAAGACAAACGCGACGTTGCCGTTTGGACGCCAGGCGATTTGACCGCCCACGCCGGGCGCTTTGTTGAACTTGCCGTACGACTGCCAGCCATTGATGAACCAGGGTTCAATCTTGAGTTTGTCGCTGGGAAAAATTTGGACCCGCAATCCGTTGAAATACCACGGAGTGTTGGACGAAACGAACGAAGGTTGATAGGTCCAGTTATCGAAGTTATAAAAGCTCCAAAGACCGATGTAGGACAAGAAGATTCCAGCGTCAACATTGATGCCGTGCATCTTGTCGATATGGTATCCACCGTAAGCTTCAGAGATATAACGATAGGCGTTATCAAGGTTCCATTGGCCTCGAGCAACACTGATGTCATTGCGCGGTTGCGTTTGCGAATACATTCCGATTTGCGTCATCACGCGGCCCCGAACGTTGTCGTAATGAAAGTCGCCGCCCAGGCCCAATTGTGTAAGTTGAACCTCGCCCGAGCGAAAGATCTCGCTCGAACCGCCGATTGTGTTGTCCTTTGGATGGTTGAAGCTGCTGGTGTAATTCACATCGAATCTGATTTCCGGAGTGAAGAATCGTGAATCGGCAGCCAGGTCTTTTGTCCGTGCGTTACCTGTCATCCAGGACCAGTCGGCAAACGCGAATGGCTCTGACTTCTTCCTTTTCTGAGGTGTAATTTGTGCCTGGTCCTGGGGACTAATCGGAGAAGTAGCAGGAGACGCCAGGTTGGTTTCAGGAGGGGTCGCTGTTGATTCAGTCGCGACCGCTTCCCCGGGTGGTTTCTTTAACAAACTCTCAACTTCCGCCAGTCTCTTTTCCAACTGATCGACACGATCGAGCAGGGCCCTCTCGCGCTCTGACAAAGGCTCTTGCTTCTTTGGGGCCACAGCTGTCGACGTCTCAGTAATTGGCTCTGAAGCTGGAGCGGACTTCGAAGATGAAATTCCGCTTGGGCTCTGCGCGTGCCCACTGACCGTGAACAGGAAGAGAGATCCTGTCGCCAAAACAAGTCTGAGCAATCTGAGGTTCATTCCGTTCTCCTTCCAAGAGACTCATTCAAGGCGTTGCCATCTCCTTACTTCACTTCCGGCAGAATTGTTCCGCCGGTACGACGATTTCCGAAGGCCACTCGTCTGAAGGGACCGGAACGATCAACGGTTTCTTTGGGGCTAGCGACAACTTCGCGGATTTGTAGTCTTTAGAGTCGCCCTCACTCGAATCACCACGGTCGTCATCAAGACCCACTTCGTAATAACGACCTCTTGCGCGGGTCAGACGGGATAAGAAAAGACCACGCAGGAGAAGAAGCAGCGAGGTGAATGCCAGGGCCACGGCCCCGAAAAAAATCTCTTCTTTCATCGCTCCTCCACTTCGCGCAATATCTAAGCGCGGTCAAGAGGCTAGCACCCGGCGCATAAGGATCGCGTCAAAGAGTTATTAAGAGTTCGTAAAGACGAGAATAGGGAGATTAGTCAGTTCAGCCCCTGGAAGAGTTATTGGTACGTTACGTGGCGAATGGTATAAGACGGCGTAACCGAAGGAAAGTTATGTCTCACTTAGCAAAAAAGATCGTTGGCGCTGTCGCTGAGGTTGGCTTCATCTTTTTCCTCTTTTATACAAATCTTCTCATGGGGCAATTTACGCGCTCGCGGCACGCGTCCACTATGCTCGCGGGAATCGTGGATGTGTTTACTCCAACAAATGCGCTCATCGGTTTGGTCGGCGCAACCGTCGGATATTTCTATATTGAAGAGATGAGAAAGCGGTTGTAGAGCTGCTTGCGGATAGGTCTTCGTTCAAAATTTTAATGACTCAGCGACTTATCGCGCGCTATCGGATGAGCGTCCTCTTCATCAGTGCTTGCGCTCATCCTCGGTAGTTCGCCAGAGCTATTCTTCAACAATCGAAGCCGTTCCATTATCTGAGCTCGTGCTTTGCCGTGTAACTGTTCAGCGAGCTGGTTGAGCGCCATCATCACGATGTCTTTGTGCCGAACATTATCCAGTCCACGCTCGCGGGTAATGTCCAGCCAAAGGCTGTGAATAAATTGAATTTCCTCGTTCGTGAGATCAGGTGCGTGCGCGCCCAGATAGAAATCTCTGATCTCATCATCAGGCCCGATAACGCGGAAACGCACGCGCTGATGGGGTTTATTAGGCAAATGCTCCCAGGCTTCGCCCAGGTTCTTTGCTTGCTGCTCTGGCGTCATCCATGACGAGCGACCGGCAATGATGTCTCGGGTCGCCAAACGCGCCGCGGTCATGGCGATAGCCTGGAAGATATCTGACGAAGGGACGACGAGCAGGTGAACAGTCTTGCCGGCTTTCTCGGCCAGAGCCACCACCTTGCTGAACAAATACTGTTCGTAGCGGCTGAATAAACGATCCTCGGCGATGTCTTCATAGCCGGTGTCAGGACCGCGCATCAGGTGTGCCGTCATGGCCACAAGATCCGTTTTGCCCGTATGGGTAATCTCGAGGGCCTTCTTCAAATGTCCAAGCGTGTTGTAATCACGCACCAGAACAATCGTGTTGCCCGGACGGACAGCTACGGATTCCGTCGACACGTTATCATTGGCAGCGAGGCGGAATTGATCCATCGCCGAAGTGGTATGAATCTCTTCAGCGCGCTGCCGCTCGTTGATTTTCTCCGACACCAGAAAGATCGTGAAAAAGACAATCGTAAACACTATGCCGCTGATAGTCGCGACTTCTTTTGTGATGAGATTGACGCCGGCGACTGAAAACAGGAGCACCGTGATCACACCGAGGCCGATCGGAACTTCATGCCCGTCGAGCGAAATGTTGAAAGGTACTTTCCATTCGCGCTTCGACTTGTCGCGAAAGCGCAGGACCAGCATAGCGAGCGCCTTGAAAGCGAATGACCAGATGACACCGAACGCGTACGCCTCGCCTAAAGTGTAAGTGTTGCCGCGCGAGGCGATGATCGCCACCAATTGGAGGATCACGATCAAATTAATCATGCGGTAAGTCGTTCCAAATCTTCGGTGCGGCGCGCGAAACCAATCGGTCATCACGCCGTCTTCGCTGACGCGATTGAGCACGCCGTTGGCGCCGACAATCGCGGTATTGATCGCGCCGGCGAGCATCAGAAAACCAACCAGGACTATGAACGCCTGAAAGGCCAGCTTCAGGGTCATTGGGCCGGCTAAATTGATTGCGATGCCGCTGATCAAATTGTCGAAGTATTGAGGTCGATCTCGATCGGGAATGATGGCATAAGCAAAGAACGACACCAGCGATGTGAAGAGCAATGAATAGAGAAAGATAACGAAGCCTGCGCGCATCAGGTTCTGATGCTTCGGATATTCGAGTTCGCGGTTGACCTGGGCCAGGGATTCTTCACCTGACATGGCCAGGAATGAGTGACCAAACGCCATCAGAATACCGATTAGTCCGATTAACATGCCGGCGTTGGCCACGATACTGAAGTGTGGTTCGGCCGGACCCTCGGGCTGGTTTGCCGGAGCCGAATCTGATTTTGTTTCCTGAAAAACACGCGGCAACAGTCGTGGCATCCAACCGACTGCATCATTATTGAAGACAAGATTGTGTGGCGCCGGCGAAGGTGGCAGCCGCTGCATTGCCGGCTTGGTGAGAATAGTGAAGGTGCACCAGCCAATAAGCAGCACCACCATCACGGTCGTGATGTACATGATTCGCAGCGCGTCGTCCGATGACTCGTGAATACCGCGAGTGTTACGCCACCAAAAATAGATGGTTATCGCGCCGGCAATGCCCGCAGCCAGATAGTTGATTGTCGTTACTGACGGCGTCCATGGATGTCCCAGGTAAACCGTCGTTTGCGAGATCAAGCCAATGATGTATTGACCGGCCGATACTCCGGAAATTGGGCCGGTAAGCATGTAGTCAAACATCAAAGCCGAAACAGAGAGTTTGGCGAGCGTGCCGCCCATTGCTTCCTTAACGACCCGGTAGACACCACCGCGGGTGAACATCGCGCACGACTCGATGTACACCGCGCGGACAGCGTACGAGAAGAGCATGACTCCGAAGATGAACCATGGCGCTGCCCGACCTGTCGCTCTCTCAGCGATACCCCCGACGTAGTAGGCGGACGACCCCAGGTCATTGAGCACGATCGCCGCAGCCCGCCAAAACGAAATGAAAGACAGCATTACCGACGTCGCGACGATTACCTTCGTGCGTCCGTTCAACTTTTCCGGTAGTGTTCCAGCCGCTTCGCTCACGAGCATACAAAGGGGCACGGAACTACGCTCTTCCGTGCCCATTCGTCAAACCAATCTCCAACCGGCTTTTGAATTTTAACTATCAACCAGGGAAGACAATGGTACTTCTAAATGCATAAGGATTTTATAAAGATGCGAGGCAAGGCCAGATTGTGAATCAGTTATCGACATTAAAACGATAACCGATCCATGGTTCCGTGAGAATGTAGTGAGGATTCGAAGGGTCTGATTCGATCTTTTTTCTTAGTTGGCCGATAAAGACGCGAAGGTATTCCGTCTGCTCCGTATAGTCTCCGCCCCAAACGGCGGCAAGCAGCGCGCGATGCGTAAGCACCTTTCCAGAGTGGCGGGCAAAGTAGACCATCAGGTCGTATTCCTTGGGCGTGAGATGAATCTCTTTTCCTTTAACGTGAACTGAGTGACCCTCGAGATCGACACGAAAGTCGCCGAGCTCGATCAATTGCGGTGCATCAGCGACGGCAGTAGGTATTCGTCGCAGCGTGGCACGAATGCGCGCCAGCAATTCGTCCATGCCAAACGGTTTGGTAACGTAGTCGTCCGCGCCGGCATCGAGCGCTTCGACCTTGGTCCTTTCTTCACCCTTGACCGAAAGCACAAGAATGGGCACTTCCGATTTAGCGCGAAGCTTGCGGCAGAGCTCGAGACCGCCCATGTTGGCCATTGCCAAATCCGTGATAACTAAATCGGGCGCCCAGTCGGCAAACATTTGGAGAGCTGAATCCCCATCGGCGGCGACGCGCACATCATATCCGCGCGTCTGCAGGCTTCGGTAAAGGACGCGGCGAATCTGGGGCTCGTCGTCAACCACGAGAATGCGATGCTTTCGATTCATGCTGGGATTGGCGCTTGTCTTACTTCGGGCGTGTCCTGATCTCCGGTTGGCAATTCGGCGATTACCTTTGCGCCGCGACCATTTGGACCATCTTCGATCCAAATGCGGCCGCCGTGTGCCTCGACGATACCACGGGCAATCGCCAATCCCATGCCGGACCCCTTCGGCTTGTGTGAGGCAATGTCGCCGTTTTGCATTGCTCGAAAGAACTTGTCGAAAACATGATCCCTGAGATTCGCAGGCACGCCCGGGCCCTCGTCAGACACTTCAAATCGCACGGTTTCGTTTTCACCTGATCTCGCGGAAATCTCGATCGCCGTGTCGGCGGGCGAATACTTTGTGGCATTATCGATCAATGTGTAAAGAACTTCGGCGACCGCGCGCTCGTCGACCCTCACAACCGGCAGTTCTTCCTGCAGCCGGACCTCTACTTTGTGTTTTCTGGTCAGCGGCGCCGCGCGCGAAACGGCTGCGCTTACAATCTCTTCGATTGAGCCCCAATGCTTACGCAATTGCATCTCTCCCGCTTCAATGCGAGCAAGCTCCATCAGGCTCTCAATGAAACGATCAAGGCGATCGGTCTCTTCATTGATGACCTCCAGCATTTCTCTTCGACCTTCTACACCGAGACTGATCGTTTCCTTCTCGCCGCGCTTGTCGACTTCATCGAGTAAAGTCGTGACTGATGCCTTGATTGATGTCAGGGGTGTTCGGAGATCGTGGGTCACCGCGTCAAGCAAAGCAGATTTTAGCCGTTCACTTTTGCGTAAGGCTTCGGTTTCACTCGCTCGTTCAAAAGACAATTGCAGCTCGCGATATAGCCGCTCGATCTCGCCGCGGGCGGCTTCTGCTTCTTCCGCGCGGCGTTTGACGCTGGCGGATAGTTGGCCGGCGGTAACGGCGGTGACGAGAAAAGCAAAGAACGCAATCCAATTGTCGGGGTCCCTGATGGTAAAAGTGCCAAACGGCGGCAGGAAGAAGAAGTTGAAGCACACAACGCCCAGCAGGGACGCTGCCACTGCGGGCCGCGAACCCCAGGCGGTGGCTACAAAGAGAACTAGCAACAGAAAAGAGAGTGCTACCGTTGTTGGGTTGACGTTCGCGCCAAGCAGTTTTAGTAAGCCGGTAGCGGCGGCAATGCCAAGGATTGCCGCGCCGTATCCAAGCGAACGCCTCGCGGAGAGTTCAGACCACACTGGCTGCGCTTTCCTTTCCGACTGTTTTGACCAAAACGCGAGATGAGAGTTTGGCTGACCGAAGTCTATCTCTCAGAATATCGGCCACCGCTTCCATGAAGAGTCCCAGCAGAGCGGGATGTCTGAGCGATATAACTAACGCTTCGCGCAAGGTGCGACCAATCAGTTTTAGTAAGTCACGCGCACTGGGCCGAAAAGAGAGGATCCCGTTTTTCGCGTCGACTGGAAGATCTACGATGCTATCTACGAGACAACCCACGGAGCCTACTCTTTTTAAGAAGCGAAGAAGATCTGCATGAGGTCTCTCGAGAAAAGGCCGAATGAGCAAGTAGGACACCTCCGCCGTAAGAGAACCGACAACGCGTCGCTGTTCGATGTAGACAGTCATCGTCCCGGCGGTTCGCTCACTGATAACTGCTCGATACAGTTCGTGCAGCTTCGCCCACGTTGCCTGATAAACTTCGCGGCTGATGTTTCGCTTTAGAATCTCTGTTGTCAGATCCACGGCGGATCTTTGTGTGTTTTCGTCGAGGCAAGGTGTCCGGATATTGAAGCGTTCGAGGATTTGTTTTCCGGTTTCGAGTCCACCACAGTCAATAGTCTCGTCGACAACTCCGATAAAAAGATAGTACGAGAGCAGTCGCTTTTTGACCTCAATGGCATCACACTCGACTCTAAAATGATCGAGACAACGAATAATCCGCTCAGGAATGCGCACAAAGTGCGCGTATTTCGGTTCGAGCACAATCGCCTGATAAAGCCGTTCGAGCTCCATGTCTTCCGGGTAGTAGTTGTTGGTGCTTTCCATTACTCAAAGCCGCACTGATTGTAGTCCTTATCTTCTTGCGAAGCCATGGGTTACCGATACTTGACGAAAAAGTCAGGAATGCGGTATTGTCTAGTCAGATTAGACGAGTTTAGACAGCACTCTAAGACGGTTCGATGAAAATTTCCGCCCAGGAAGAATACGGCTTGCGATGTCTGGTGCAGCTCGCTCGCGCCGAGGAGCGCGAAGAATCGCTCACTCTGGCTCAGCTCGCTGATCTTGAGGGCTTATCGGTTGCCAATGCAGGCAAGCTGATGTGGATTTTGAACAAAGCCGGCCTGGTGAAGTCGCAGCGCGGGACGAAGGGCGGATACACTTTGGCGCGCCAGGCTTCGGAAATCAGGTTGAATGAAGTGATCCGGATTCTTGATGAAGAGACCGTCGATCGATTTTGTAAGACGCATGCCGGCGTGCTTGATGTTTGCATTCACACAAGCGATTGCGGCATCCGTCCGGTAATCGTCGGCCTTCATGAAATCGTGCAGAGCGCGCTGTCGGAGATTACTCTGGCGCAGTTGATTGGAAGTGAGGCGAAGGTTGACGCGACGTTGCATCAGATTCAGAAGTTGCAAAATCAGCTTCGGCCAATGCGGACGGCGAGCTGACTCGCAACCTAAAGGAAACAATGAGCACTGCTGAGATACTTACAAACCGGGAATACAAATACGGCTGGGTGACGGATATCGAGTCAGAGACGATTCCGCGCGGCCTGAGCGAAGACACGATCCGTTTGATTTCGGGCAAGAAGAACGAACCTGAATGGATGCTGGAATTTCGCTTAAAGGCGTACCGCCACTGGTTGACGATGAAAGAGCCGCGTCGCTGGCCCAACATTACTTTTCCGGAAGTCGATTACCAGGACATGATTTACTACAGCGCGCCGAAACAGAAAGCGGTTAAGGCGAGTCTGGATGAAGTCGATCCTGAGTTGCTGCGGACATTTGAGAAGCTCGGCATTCCTTTGTCCGAACAGAAACAGCTTGCTGGGGTAGCGGTCGATGCCGTGTTCGATTCGGTCTCGGTCGCTACAACTTATAAAGAGAAGCTGAAGAAGCACGGAGTAATTTTTTGCTCCTTTAGTGAAGCCGTGCGCGAGCATCCTGAGATCGTACGCAAGTACCTGGGCTCGGTCGTGCCGACGAATGATAATTTCTATGCGGCGCTGAACAGCGCGGTTTTCTCGGACGGCAGCTTCTGCTTCATTCCCAAAGGCGTGCGCTGTCCGATGGAGCTTTCGACTTACTTTCGGATCAATAATTCCGAGTCCGGACAGTTTGAGCGCACCCTGATCGTCGCCGAAGAAGGCGCTTACGTCTCCTATCTTGAAGGTTGCACCGCCCCCAAGTTCGATCGCAATCAATTGCACGCGGCCGTGGTCGAGCTGGTGGCGCTGGACGACGCCGAAATCAAGTACTCCACAGTACAAAACTGGTACGCCGGCGACGAAGAGGGCAGGGGCGGCATTTATAACTTCGTCACGAAACGCGGCAAGTGCGCCGGACGCAATTCAAAGATTTCATGGACGCAGGTGGAAACCGGATCGGCAATCACCTGGAAGTATCCGTCATGCATCCTGCAGGGCGACAACTCGATCGGCGAGTTTTATTCAGTCGCTTTGACAAATCATGCGCAGCAGGCGGACACGGGGACCAAGATGATCCATCTCGGCAAGAACACCCGCTCAACAATTATTTCGAAAGGCATTTCGGCCGGTCACGCTAACAACAGCTATCGGGGTCTGGTAAAGATTATGCCGAAAGCGGCAAACGCTCGAAACTACACGCAATGTGATTCGATGTTGATCGGCTCGGATGCGGGCGCCAATACATTTCCGTACATCGAGGTGATGAACGACAGCTCCCAGGTTGAGCATGAAGCTTCGACCTCGCGGATCAGCGAAGAGCAATTGTTCTACCTGATGCAGCGCGGCATTTCTCAGGAAGATGCGGTCAGTCTGATTATTAATGGTTTTTGCAAGGACGTGTTTCTGCAGTTGCCAATGGAGTTTGCGGTAGAAGCGACGCGTCTGCTCGGATTGAAGTTGGAAGGCGCGGTTGGATAAAGCTGATTCGGTTTTTGGTCTTGGGGTCTTTGGACTTTGGTTTGTCTTTGGTACGCGTTGCCTGTGGAGGTCGAAGACCAGAGACCAAAATCCAAAGACCATCACTTATTTTTGGAGTCAAACTGAATGTTAGAGATTCGCAATCTGTACGCCGCAATAGACGGCAACGAGATTCTGAAAGGCATCAACCTGAAAGTTAAGCAGGGCGAAGTGCACGCCATCATGGGTCCGAACGGTTCGGGCAAGTCAACCCTCGCTAAAGTACTCGCAGGTCATCCGTCTTATGAAGTAACCAGTGGTGAAGTGGTTTTCGACGGCAAGAACCTGCTGGAAATGTCGCCGGACGAGCGTGCTCGTGAAGGTGTCTTCATGGCGTTTCAATATCCGATCGAAATTCCCGGTGTCTCAAATGCACAGTTCCTGCGGCTGGCGTATAACGAAAAGCAAAAACATCTCGGCGCTGAAGAACTTGATCCACTCGAGTTCAAGGATTTGCTGAAAGAGAAAGCCGCGATCGTTGAGATGGATGCGAGCTTTATGACTCGATCGGTGAACGAAGGCTTTTCCGGCGGCGAGAAGAAACGCAACGAGATTCTCCAGATGGCGGTGCTTGATCCGAAACTGGCGGTTTTAGACGAGACCGATTCAGGACTCGATATCGACGCTTTGAGAATCGTCGCCGAAGGCGTCAACAAACTTCATGATCCGGACAAGGCCGTAATTCTGGTAACGCATTACCAGCGCCTGCTCAACTACATCATCCCGGATTACGTCCACGTCTTATTTGGGGGGCGAATCGTCAAGGAAGGCGGCAAAGAGCTGGCCCTGGAACTGGAAGAGAAAGGCTACGACTGGTTAAAGAACGGCAGCGGCAAAGACGCGGCGTCGGCAACGAGTTAAGCATGATGATGCAATTGGCAACAGAGGAAACCACTCACGCTTCCGCGTTTCGCAGGCAGTTGGAAACACAACGAGGCGAGTCAGCGTGGGTGCGTTCACTGCGCGAGCAAGCCTTCGAGCGCTTCGAACACCTTGGGTTTCCGACAGTCGATGACGAAGACTGGAAATACACGAACGTAGCGGCGATCGCGAAGACTTCATTCGCGCTGGTGCGGGCGAATTTCAAAACGGTGCTCACCCGGGACGAAGTCGCGCCGCATGTTTTCGATGAAGCAAAACAAAGCTGCCTTGTGTTCGTAGACGGAATTCTTAACCACGAGTTGTCTTCATTTGCAGGCCTGCCGGCGCCGCCGATTGATCTGATGGAGGGTCGCCGAAACGATAATGACGAACAGGCCCTTGGCAAGCTTCTTGCAGTCGACCCTAATCATAACGGCTTCATCGCTTTGAATACCGCGCTCTTTTCCAACGCCGCCTGCTTGCGGATTCCTGCGGGGACAAAAATCGAGGCGCCCATCCTGCTGCTTTTTGTTTCAGGTGGGACGGGCGCGGGCACGCCGTTGGCTTCCTTTCCGCGTTTACTGATTGTCGCGGAGCAGGGAAGCGAAGCAACCCTGATTGAAAGTTACGTGAGTGTCAGGGGCGAGTCTTACCTGAATGATGCGGTGATGGAAATCGTGGTCGAGGACAACGCGCGACTTCAGCATTTCAGAATTCAACGTGAGAGTACCGAGGCTTTTCATGTCGCCTTCACCAGGGCGCAACTGGGTAAGAACGCGAACTATGATACGACGGCGATAAATCTCGGCGCCGCGCTGTCGCGCCACGACATCGATGTCGCGATGGATGCGGAAGGGGCCGAGTGCAGCGTTGATGGCTTGTACATGGTCGATGGCCGCCAGCACACCGATACTCATTCAGTAATCGATCATCGACAACCGCGTTGCACCAGTCATCAGCTTTACAAAGGAATTCTTGACGGCAAGTCGCGCGCGGTTTTCAACGGTAAGGTTTTCGTCCGGCATGGAGCGCAGCAAACGGACGCGCGCCAAACAAACAAGAACCTGCTGCTTTCGAACGAAGCGCGCGTCGACACCAAGCCGCAGCTGGAAATCTTTGCCGATGATGTTAAGTGCGCGCACGGCGCGGCGATCGGCCGGCTCGATGAGGACGAAGTCTTTTATCTTGAAAGCCGCGGTATCAACCCAACCCTCGCGCGAAACATTTTGACGTATGGGTTTGCGGAAGAGGTAATCGAGAAGATCAAAATTGATTCACTCAAGCGGCAGCTGGATGAATCGGTATTGCACCGGTTGCATTCACAGCTGGCAATCGAGTGAGGCGAAGTCAGGGCGCGGAAAATTTACATGGCAACCATCGTCGAACAACTCTTTCCGATCAAACCGAAACCCGCAGACGTTTGGGACGTCGAACGCATTCGTAAGGATTTTCCCGTCCTCAGCCAGACTGTCAACGGCCGACCGCTTGTCTATCTCGACAATGCGGCATCATCGCAGGTTCCAGTAATGGTCATCGAACGCGGCAGCCAGTACCTTCAGCAGGAACATTCGAACATTCATCGCGGCGTCCATTATCTCAGCATGAAAGCTACCACTGCGTACGAGGGCGCGCGGGAAAAAGTAAAACGGTTCATCAATGCGCGCGAAGCGAAAGAATGCATCTTTGTGCGCGGCGCGACCGAAGGAATTAATCTCGTAATGTACGGCTATGGCCGCAAATTCATCGGCGCGGGGGACGAAATCATCATCTCGGCAATGGAGCACCATGCCAACATTGTTCCCTGGCAAATGCTGTGTGAAGAGAAAGGCGCGCGGCTACGCGTTATTCCGATGAACGACGCCGGCGAATTGCTTTTGGATGAATACGACGCTCTGCTTAATGAGAAGACAAAATTGGTCGCCATTGCCCATGTGTCGAACGCGCTCGGCACAGTCAATCCCATTAAAGAAATGATTGACAGCGCGCACAAGTATGGCGTGCCGGTATTGATTGATGGCGCGCAGTCGGCGCCGCACATGCCGATCGACGTCCAGGATCTTGACTGCGACTTCTACGCGTTTTCGGGTCATAAGATGTTTGCGCCGACGGGCAGCGGTGTGGTGTATGGCAAAGCTTCGCTGCTCGCGAGAATGAACCCGTTTCAGGGTGGCGGCGACATGATCAAGAGCGTGACGTTCGAAAAAACCATTTATGCCGATCTGCCTAACAAGTTCGAAGCGGGAACTCCAGCGATTGCGTCACAAATTGGTTTAGGCGCGGCGATCGACTATCTGAATATCATCGGCCGAGAGAAAGCCGCGGCTTACGAACATGAGCTGCTGCGTTACGCGACTGAGCGTCTTTCCGCGATTGAAGGCGTGCGCATCATCGGTACCGCGCGGGAGAAATTGAGTGTGCTATCGTTTGTCATCGACTCCGTCCATCCTCACGACATCGGCACGATTCTCGATCAGCAGGGTATCGCCGTTCGCGCCGGGCATCATTGCGCGCAACCCGTGATGAAGCGCTTCAATATTCCGGCGACCGCGCGGGCCTCGTTCGCGTTTTACAATACGAAGGCAGAAGTCGACCAACTGGCGCAGGCAATTGAGAAGGTGATTGAGGTGTTTGGCTGATGTCGGAACTAAGCGAGCTCTATCAACAGGTCATCCTCGATCACAACAAGAAGCCACGAAATTTTCATAAGCTCCAGACGGCGAACCGCAGGGCTGAAGGCTACAACCCCCTTTGCGGTGATCAACTCAACGTCTATCTCGACGTAGAAGGCGATCAGGTCAAAGACGTGGCTTTCGAGGGTTCTGGATGCGCGATCTCAAAAGCGTCCGCGAGCATGATGACTCAGGCCGTGAAGGGAAAGACCAAAGCTGAAGCCGAGCAATTGTTCGATGAATTTCATCGTATGGTTACGGGAAAGCTTGATGCCGAAGAGGATCCGAATAACCTTGGCCGTTTGAAGATCTTCGCGGGCGTGCGCGAGTTTCCGGTGCGCGTGAAGTGCGCGACCCTTTCCTGGCATACAATGCACGCGGCGCTAAACAACGAAGAAAAAGTTTCCACGGAATGAGGCTGCGCGACCCGAGCCTGAGACTTATCCAGGAAGTTCAGACCGATTGATCCCCGCCAGGAACATAGCGAACTGCGATGAAGCTCCTCCTGATACTCTCGTTGGTGCTGTCGAGCACGCCGTTGTCAGCTTCCCAATCCAATCGCCAATGGCGGGCAGCCACATTTCGGGGAATGACGGTTGGCAAATCGAGGCTCGCCAAGATGCTGAAAGCCTGGGGCAAGCCGAAATGGTCGCGGACCTCGAGTCGAGAAGCTGGAGAAGAGTCTCGGCAGGTCACGTGGACAAATTACGAACGAGTCGGCGAGTTTCCCGGCCCGACAACCGTGGTTTCAGATAGTCGTAGCGGGATAATCACCAGAATTAATTTCTATCCGGATCGGCTCACCAAAGAGCAGGCGATCGCCCATTTCGGTTCCGGCTACATGGTCACGAGGTACGCTTTTGATTCCTGCCTTGATGAAGAAGACGCAGAGCCAATCTATGAGTCGCCCGCAGGCCCATTGGAAAAGGTGGAGTACCGTGCACGGGGAATCGCGATCTCTGTTGGCGTTAAGGATCTGGTGACGATGATTAGCTATGTGAGTGGTCCGATCGGGAGTGCCCGGTCAAGATGCAAATAAGCGCAACCAACCCGCCGTCTGCTAACCGCTGAGAAAAAAGGCGGAGGCATTAACCTCCGCCTCGTCATCAAACACCGTTCGGAGTAACGGATTATCCGCTTAGGCCCGTTCAGACAACTTCAGCGTCACTTGATCTGAAACTGCACCGTGTGCAGCGTGGGATCGGCGCCCACTGTGAAGTACAAATTGTAAACGCCCGTTGAAAACCCGGTCGTCTTCAGGTTGTAGGTGTAACTGTCCGTGGTGAACCTGAAGTTGTTGTCAGGGTTCGCATTCCCCGCGGCCTCAACCGGCCCATTTACGTTTGTAGTCACCAATCCGAACCCCACCGCGTTTACCACCGTGGCAGCTGACGACAGGTTATTGCCGAAGGCGTCGGTGATTTCGATTTTGATGGGAATGGTGCTCCCACTCTTGTACACGTGCGTCTGGTCGAACAGCGCAACAATCCCGTATCCCACCGTGAGCATTCCCGCCCCGCTCGCGGAGTTGAAGTTCCCGTCACCGCCATAGTTGTAACCAATGCCGTATGTACCGGCCGCCAGCGAACCGGTGGTGAAGCTGGAGGCGAAGTTGCCGCCGGCTTGAACCGCGGCATTTTGGGTTAGGCTGTTCAAAGTTATCGCCACGTTTCCGGTCGGAATCAAAGAACCGAGGCTGATAGTCCCTCCCAGATTCGTCGATGGCGCACCCGCAGTAATCAGCAGTGAGCTGAGGTTGCTGAATGACGGCGTGGCTCTGGTGATCGTGATCGTCGCATTGCCACTGGCCGCCGCATAGTTGGTATTACCGGCGAACGTCCAATGCGCCGTGCCTCCCGGTACGTT